>JAAUYG010207964.1_pt1 | contig 10916 bp, 13 predicted proteins | sample 7278091 | NCBI WGS metagenome assembly JAAUYG01 (sample SAMN14350201, study PRJNA611818) | marine sediment metagenome | isolation source: surface marine sediment (0.6m) | place: French Polynesia: Moorea | collected 2018-08
ATCAGGGGAAGGTAAGGCTAAATCTGTATCAATGATATTGATTGAAACGGAAGAACATGTAAATAGGGTCATTTAGTTGTTGGTATTGCGCGAAGAATCATCAGCTTGGCCATGATGTCACCAAGTCGATTTTCCTTCTCTGTCTTTTCAGGCCAAAGAAAGTGGTGCAAGTCTCCAGCAAAACGTTTGTTTCTGGAGAGGATCCCATGTTGGTGGAGTGTGTGACTGAGAAACTGTTTCCTCAGCTGAGCATAGAACAGAGTAAAGCCAATGCGCAAATTGGAGGGAACTCTTCACTACAGTTGATAACGTTGCGTGAAGGGGACAGACAAGTGACGTTACCTTCGCTGAGTGTAGAGCAGAACTACTCACAAATGCTGTCTGAGTTGGTGATGCACATTTAAGTTCACATCAGCTGATTTTCTCCAAAACCTCAGAAGTTGAAAATTACTGCTATTGCCGTGTGGCTGGTCTCCACCTTCACTGAACGGGCAAGCGAAAAAAATGGACTGTTTCGATCTGCAAACGAATAAAGCGCTGATGGATCCGCTGATTTCCGTCCGCGCGACAAAAGGCATTATTGGCATGAACCGCAAGTACTTTGTTCCGTCCATTTTGAAAACAAGACTTAAACACGATATGACCTTCTGAGTATTGCTCTGGTAAATTTGCTGATGAGTTGTCGCATTCATGTGATCAAGTAACTGCGCTTGACACCCAGAATGATATTTCGAAGCGCATGGAACGTCACAGCCTTCTGATGAACACTCATTTGGTGTCAACCAGTCATGTGGCGTTTCAAAAAAACAAAAGTACGGTAACTGAAGGTGCTTAGGCAAATTTTAGCTTAAGAAAATTGCCTTAGTTTATGGCTACTTTTGTGTCATACAAAAAACAGGATTTGCGTGCATGTGGACGAAAGGTGTCTTGGTGTCAATATAGGATTTTTTCCAACAGCATGCATGAATGCAGACAAGCGAAATGTTTTGTTGTCTCCGCAACTTATGAGCACCTATTTTCAATTTTGATTTGGGATTCCTTTGTGTCCTGATCGAGATGGACGTCTCTTTGTTCTTTGTTGAGAGACGGAAAGAGGAAAGCTCTGCACAAACAGCAGCCATTACAGCCTTGTGTCATTTCCATGGTTTCAGGCTTGTTTGGATTACTTTTGGCGGATATCTGATTTCTTTTTTGAAAACTGCAGCACTAGAGATTTCTGTTTAGCTCCCAGCAAGGTTTCGTACTTGCTATGTGCATTATTAATGCCTCATTACCAAACTTCGCACAGGAAGTCGTGTTTATTGAGTGAACCTTCAATCTGTGGAGGACACTGCAGTAACTTTTTGGCTCACGTTGGCCCAATTTCCTCTTTAAGGTCAGGAATCTAAACTGTGCACTCAGCCAGGTTTCTATTTCAAGCCATAGGTTCCTCCTTTTTTGTTGTCCCACCTGTCAGTGGAAGCTGCCTCAGTTTCCCGAAGATAAGTTGCACAGAGCTGCGCAAGGTCCTACAGGTACGCTGCACGCGTTGTCAATAATGTGACGACAGCAGCATCAAAGACTCTGCAGTGCTTTTATCTCTTGCTTGGCAGTGAAACAAATCCACCTCCACTCCACAATATTTGTATTTTTGTTCAAAATTGTGTGTGATTGATCATTTATTGACGAAGGCTTTGTTATTGCTTCCCTCCTCCATCAACCGAAAGAAGCAGCGAGTTTCGTAAGAATTGCAGAGGTCTGGAGGTACGTATGGAATTAGCCTGTGTTTTGTCCAAACGTACCAAGGATTTGTTATGCAAAGATTTTGATCTTTCCAATTACTCTTCTCTCCCTCTCACCTTTCATCAACACGTTTCTATTACTTTTTCCGTGTGACTCAAGTGCGCCCGCAAGTGTGTTGCGAAGAAAGACTTGTCTCTAGATCTTGATCCGACGCCTTTTTAAGACGCCTCTACTTTCACATTGTTTTCGAGAGGCATCATATTTGGCGGTTGGATTGAGCCTACTCCTTTGCAGCTGTCCTCCTGTGTCATCTTCTTCGGAAATGTCTCAAACATGTATCAGAACTTTCTTTCTTGAATTGGGTGTCGATTTTGAGGTTTTCTGTTGAGCATCGCTGAACTGTGTTTTTCGACTGATCTGGAGGAGAAAGAAAGTTCCTTCATGCATGGGGACATGCTGCCATCAAATGACACAAAAGTTGCCAGTGAGGAAAATTGTGATATGTACAGACTGTTGTTGTTGATGCATTGTGTTTTGCTTGCATATCTCATTTTTTATCATTTGTACTTTCGGTGGCAAATAATTCACCAAGTTACTGAAAGCTGGTTTTCGTCACTTTTGTCTGTTTTAGCTTCATATATTTTCTGTTGTTTTCGTTTGTTTTTATTTTTCTTGTAATGTTGTCCAAACAGGGGCATTCTTTGATTGATTTTCCGCAGTTTATATATGCCGAGGTATCGAACTTGGCCTCCTGAAAAAAAAAACAACAAAAATGTGATCTGGTAAATATTGTGCTGCAGTGATGTGTTAAAAAACATGTACATATCACGTCTTGTTCACTGTTGGTCGTTGATATTTGTACCAAACATTTGTTATTCTCTGGAAACGCTTTAATTTATTGACTTTATTCTCACTACGCGTGAAGCAGTAGAATGTTTTGCTTCGTTCTGTGAAAAAAACACAATGTTGAAGTCACTCCATCATGGATTCGAGAAACTGAAAAACATACATTCCGTCCATGCGGCTGCAGTGCCGCTTCCACAGAAATAAGGTTTGAATGCACAAGGTCAAGGCCTGCATGTCGTTTCTTCAGAAACGAAAATGAACAAGTTTTTTTAGGCATATATAGCGTGTCTAGCAAAACCACGCCGAAGAGAATATCCTCAGGGTTTGTGAAACAGATGAGTCAATTTCTTTGTACAAAAGAAAATTCCATCTAAGCTGTTTGCTACTTTTTGTTTTGTCAGATAGATGAATAATGCACACATATTTTTCCAAAGAGAAATGTTTGTACAACACAGGAATTCTAGTTTTCACATGCCGTCCGTACGTAACGTAAAAGGACCCTAGTCTATGCGTTGACAATGTACTTACAAGAGCACCACCAGATTTTTAGTCTGAATAAATGAATATTCAAGACGAGTGAAGATCATCGAAAGAGTTGCTTCATTACCGGTTGATTTGAAGCAAAGATTTTCAGATATTGAGGACCATGCATATCGTCTGTCAATTATGTGGTACCTGCGGAGGTCAGATTTCACAATTCGATCTCTCAGAAAAGAGCTGTCCTTGAAGTCTGAAAGAAGGAATCTCGCAAGAATAGTTGTCATTCTTTATTCCACAAAAACATACTTTTTACCAAAGGAGCGAACTGATCTATTTTAATCAGCAGAAATAGTTTTCAATCATTCTGTGAAGTACTTGTAATTTTTTGTCACAACAAAATTAAAACTGACGACCTCTAACTGCAGAACTTGCAATCAAATTACAATGTTCATTCCAGAATGTACAAGAGACACAGTTACGCAAAACAATTTCACACAACTTTATTTGTACAAATTTCTGGATCTGACTAGCTTAGAAACTGACCATAGACTCTACAAATACAGAGAACAGGTTCACTTTGGAGGTAAATTCAGAAACGTGCCAACAGAGGTCGAAAACCAAACCAAACAGCGACTTGACACTTCCTAACACAGCTTTCCAATTAAAAACGTAAGTACATTGTGACACGAAACATTGTGTTCAGGCCTGCTGAACTTTTCGTGTCATCTTTTCAGAGATTCTTTCATATTGCACACAAACACACCAGAAAACCCAATGGGGAAAAAAGGAGATGCGGTGAGATCACAAGTTTAGCAACGTAAGCGTATTGGGTGTTGACAAAAAAACTCGTTTGCATCATTACTCTTTGTGCAACTCTTTTGGGGGAAATTGCATTTTGTTCTTGCGGGTGTCACAATGAGGATGTGGCGAAAAATGCTCGAAAACCCATTTTTGGACACACACGCCAAATCTGCCAATTAAGATTGCAAGTGTTTTTATCGAGCAGAGTTCTGTTTGAAGGTACGAAATGACGAAAGAAGAACACAGCACACATTCGAAACAAAGAACGAACAGAAAACGGATTTTGGTGCTACACTTGGGTCATTCCCATGGTGCTGCTCGCACGATTGGAAGTTTGCAAGATAGGAGCGCTGATATGGGGCCTCCAAGGAGATTCTCGCATTGACTTGTATTGCGGAGAGGAAGAAGAACAATCTTCCATCGAATTCATCTCATTCTTAACCCTTCTGCCAAAGGCTCTGCCTATCGAACCCTGCAAATAGAAATTTGAATAAATAAAAAAGCGCATTGATATCGTTTGTCTGGTTCTGCATGCTGTTTCAGTTGCACAAGATGGGTATGTTTTGTTAGCACTGGTGTCCAAACACAGGAGGAGAACAGAAACTTTCAAACGGGAAAAACAGCTCGGGTGCATCTATATCTCACAATCGAAAAGGGAAATATTATTGATGTTTTCCCTTTTTCAAATGTGTTCCTTCTTACGTGTACCAGACTGAAGAGGCTTGGAACAGCAGATTAAGGTGTCTCCAACGAAAACAGAACGCAAATCAGACTTGTGTGGTGCTGCAGCACTATGCATTTTGGAACTGTTAAGCAGCTTCTCAATCTTAACTGTCAGCATTGTCAGGAAGTGCTATTCTTCAGGTAAATAGAAGCAACAAACTAACTCTGAAACTGAGTCTCTTGTTGAAGCCTCGGAAATTGTCATCAGTGTCGTTGAGGCCACCTCTAAATGACCTTGAGAACGACCTCCCGACTGACCCTCCGGATGACCTTGGTGTCTTTTTATTGCTGGAACTGTTCAAGTTGGTGTCCAAGGCAGCTCTGTAAAACATTCTTCATCCATGAAAAGAGCGAGCGAAGTCCTTGTTTCAGTGCTAATTGTGCTTGTGAGACGTTTGTTCAGACGACGGTGGCTGTTTCAGACTTTTGCCAGAAAGCAGTGGTTTGTCAAAGCAAATGATTCTGTTCTCAGAACGAAATTCATTGTGAGAAAATGAGAAGATCTCTGATATTTTAACTTGACAAAATAAAAGAGGATTTGGAAGAACGACCAAAAACAAAAAATCCACAAAAGGAATTGTGAAATCAAAACAGAAACAACAGAAAACCAAAAAAGAACCAAAAATGAAGAGGAATCGTAAGATTTATACTGTGGGACTCAATGCAACGCAAATTTGAAAATAAAAGATAGAGCACAAGAATTTTTTTTCACGAGCAAAAATCATCAATGAAAAGACGACATTTGACGAACATCTGCAACAGAAAATCCTTTCTACGTGAAAAGCTGCCTTTCGCCCATGCAAACTCGCAAGCTTGGCACATTTTACCTCTTTTTAGACATGTGAAGTCTGTGGCAAGCACAAAGAAACAAAAAAGGTTTTAGAGTTGGTTGCTCTGCCGAATGTCATGCAAAAGATGTGTTTCAAAATGCCCCCTTTTCTGGTCTCTGGTGATACTTGAAACATGAGCCCCTTTTCTTTCTCAACATCGCTTTGTTTCGTGAATGATTGTTCGACGCTCAAACACGTTCACTGTTTTCTCTTTTAACTTCCCCTCAGAAAAAATCCCGAGTTATAAATACCTGGCAGGTTTGACGATGGTGTCCAGCTCGGTGGCGAGATGACGTCGGACGTACGATTTGGATGGAGGTATACCAAGAGCATTGGCCAGTGCCTCTGCGTTGAAAGTGGGTTCCAGAACTAGAACTGCACCGTGGACACCAGATTCCTTGAGATGCTCCGCGTACTCCTACAGTCACGCAAGATTGAGATTGGTGTTAGACCAATTGCGGCCAGACTTAACGCTTGAGTTTTTCTTTTGAAAGAAAGCTACTACGCCTGAAGGCGAACTCTACCTGCAGATCTATGTTACAGATCCATTTGATCAGACGATCAGTGGACCATACAATGGGATCGGTGTCTGATTCCTCACAATTGCATCTTCGTTCACTTAAAACCTGAAATTAAAGAAGAAATTAGCTAATTGGAAAAGAAACGAAATTTTGCGCAAGGTACAGACGAACGCAATCGATGCTTCATCTTCACTATGAAGTTGGTGAAACATTCTGTCGCAAGAAATATTCAACTCTAGGAGGTGCTGCCATCTGGTCAATTTTCTCACGCAAATTTACGGGAACTAAGAGATGTGATGGCCCAATTTTACAATGAAAAATTGTACAGCAAAATTGACACATTACCTCTTTATCAAAATTGATATGACGTAAAAGTTGGACGGCGTGCAAAATGGACACTTGGTGAAATTTTCGGTGAATGCCCAGATGTTTCTCCAAGTCTTTCTTGGTCAAGGCATTCAGCAGGCGACCGTCTATCAATTGCTCCTCAAACACCTGCGAGTACTGAGGAAGTCCGCAGTCTTTGATCCATCGGTGCGCCACCCATGTGTGATCCACCAAACCACACTTGGGATATTTACTGCAACGAGTGGTCCAGACCATAGCGGATTCTATTGCATTGAGTGACAGGTTTAACCAATCTAAATTCCACACAAAGAGACGCACTTCCTTGGACCAAAGACTTCAGACTTACTTTTGAGACGGTTCTTTTTGCTCCTCGATGGCCAACCTCAGTTTTCTTCTGTGCAAGGGTTTCTGGATATTTAACGCCGAATCCAGCTCGGAGTCGCTCAAACCCATCAGAACCTGGTGCAAATGGAAAAATTAATTTGCGTCTGATATCCCCCAAGTGTAGATTGCTTGGGAAAGGGACACATTTCAACGCTTGAAAAAGAGGGGTCCGATGCAATTTAAACAGGACAATACAAAGGCAAAAGATCTTGCAAATTTTCTTTCTGTAAACTGAATTGGTCACGAACCTTTCCACTTTTGATGTTTTCAGCGCAGTATTTGCCGTACATGGGCATGTTGACCTCGATCTCAAGCCAGGCCAACACGTGTCCAGCCTTCCACCTCGACATCGGGATTTCCTTGGCTCTGACCAGAGTCGCCAACTTCTCTTGGTAATTGTCCTGGCTAACTGTGGTCAGTCGCAAAGATGCGTTTTCACAATGGTCTGCAAGAAGGAGGGTTGAAAAGCTGAAAGTTGACACAAGCAATGTGGAGATGCGCTTTTTTGCCAAGGGAGCCAACAATGAGAACAGAGCTAGGGTTGCACACCTTCTAAAATGCTCGGATCAGACACAGCTATGGATCGCCGAGTCCTGGACCTGCCAAACACTCTGGAAAGAGCCAGACTTCTGCGTTTTTTCTTCTTGCTGCTGTCCATATCGCGGGTCTGGATCGTGACGTAAACTCCTTCGTTCACATCTCTGGGCCGCGCGGATTCACTCAGCGGAGACAGTGTGAATCCCGTCATATTCTCCGCGCTCCCGTTGTGCATGCTGGACGAATGGCAGGCTGTGCAGAAAGAAAAACAGTTGTTCATTTGGTGCTGTTGGCCATTTTATCAACGGGACCACGTTTGAAAAATCCTTCACGAAACTTCACGACTGACCCAATGCTCAGATACTTGTGTGCGTGCTCAAAAACGTCTGCAGACGCACAGCACTGCTAATTGGAGCAATTGGTCAAAAAGTCTTGATCCAATCACCAAAAAGAGAACTGCAGTCATGTACTTACTGGAGTAGGTGGAATCGTTGGATTTGACGCTGGTGGCGGATCCCGGGGGTTCGGGTGGAGGGGTGTGTCGGTACGGAGGGAGTTCGTCACCGCCGGGCAGGCACGGTGGGTGCGGGGTCAGGGGACCCGGGGAGGACAGGGAAGTCGACGTGTCCGACGTCACACTGGACCGCAGGGGATTCAGCTGTTGACTGCTGCTGCATCCAGACAACTTGTCTTGAGCCTGTTGGGAGAACAAAATGATGCTGCAAGACAGTGTTTGTCGGGACCCTTTTTGATGCCGGTCTTTCTCAGGTCAACATCATTCGGGACTTTCGTATCGCAAAAAGAAGCAGGCAAAATCTGTCCTGCAAACTAAAAAGAGTTGATGTGTTTTACCTCCGCCAGTTCCACCTCCAGCTTCTTGATTTGCTGATTTCTCAAATCAACTTCCGTCTTGAACTCCAAGCAGCGTTCTGAAGTCTCCCGCGCGCGCTGTAATATCTCCCACTTCTCTCTCTCGGACTCTTCTTTCTCCTGAGCAAGCTGCAAACATTCAATAAGAGGCTGCAGTTTTCCGGTGCAAACATTTTTGACACTCAATCACAAATGAGTTTGCAAATTTTTGTTCATACCTGTTTGACAGCAATGTCACTTTCTCTCATTCGCTGTTCATAATTGCGAATAAAATCCCTGAGTTCAGATTCCTTGTCTTCCAGCGTGCAGTACAGCTGCTTCATCTGACTCAACAAATCCAACTTTTCAGCTTTGAGTCTCTTTCTGTCTGCTTTCATCGCTGCAATGACACAAGTTTTAACCTCAGTTTACGGTACAGAAAGGGAAACAGAACCTTGCAATCTAAGCCAAATGCCAAAGAGGGGAAGGGAAAATTTGCCATTTATCAAAATTTAGAATCAATGATCAGCGGAAATTGTGCCACCACAGTTTGCAATTGATACGGGCATGTGGTGCACCTTATTGTAAAACAGTCCTTAGTTTATTTGTGGATGGTGACACCAAGACAAACATCGGTGTGGCTTGCACGTGTGTTTCATCAGAAATAATTAATATCACTGTTGTGGCACATCTTGTTTTCCCCGATTGACGGCAGAAATGTGGTATCAATAATTCTCAAAAGTGTTGTTGTGCTCCTTCTGACAGATTTAAGCCCAGCCTCTCACGACTTGAATTGCGCTGTTGAAAAACTGTTGATTTTCTTTCCCCCCCCCCCTTTCGAACAGTGCAAAGTTTGTGAAAACAAAAAAGGAAGCAACAAAAAAGGACACGCTGCAGCTGTACTCACCCTGAAGAGCCTCCTTTGCCCTGTTTAATTCTTGCTTCGTCTGAATTAAATCCAGTTTCAGTTCATTCACTTTGGATTCATCATTATTTGTGACCACTTTTGCCTTGCTGTGCAATGCTCTGCTTTCTTCCAACTCTCTCCTCAAAGTCTTGATGAGAGCTTCAAGTCTGTTGTTTTCAGTTCGTAGTTTGAACAGCTCCTCCTCATTTTCATTGCATCTTTGTTTCAGCAAAGACACTGCAAGAAGAGAATAAATGCTTTTTTTCTAACGAAGAAAGAAAATGAACACACAAAGGCAAGATGGATAGTTGAAATGGTCAAGACACCTATCGTGGACCTGACTCCTTTTTCTTTTCAGTCTGCATTAAGTGGAGGGTACATTCATGTAAACTGCAACAAGACAAAAAGGGACACTGATAGGAGTCACAATTATTTTTTCTTCTCGGCCATCTCTTTTGATTATTCCCCACAAAAAAGTTTGCCCACAAAAAACGATACATGCATCTGCAGTGGCAAGGAAAAAGCCCAGTCACGATGGTGCTTTTGAATGACATTTCCAAGTCTCGCAATCATCGTGGCATTTTCTGAGGACACGATATGATCTTTTGGGTGTCCTGGAGGATCAGGGTTTTTGGGAGGTCGTTGGCAACCTTGCGATACATCTCTAGTGTGCACAAGAATAGTTCGCTTCGGCCACTTGCTTTGATTTTGATTGCAACATTTGCTTGGTTCATGCTGTGTGCTAGTTTACTTGTGACAAAAACGGCAGTTTACGGCTATACGAACGCGGCAGCCGATGGCAGGATCGGAGTGGCTCTTTCATCGGTCACCCCTGGCGAAAAGTGCATCCGCATGAAATGCGTCACTCTTCACTTTTATGTCTACTCGACTCATACGTATATCAAAAACGTAATTAATTTACTTTGCCCGAGGGACAGTGTCAGGTTTTTAAGTTCTAGTTCAGGCAGAAAAGGCAGAAATCATTCTCAAACTTGCCTGGATGAAAAGCTTTCTCGTTTCACCTCAGCTGAGGCAAAATTGCTGAAGAGTAATGGTCTGTCGGAAGGAAATTACTCCACAGGCGTTCACAGTCAAAGAATGATCAATAATATTCCACTTCTGCACAAAAAGTGTACTTACAATCATTATTTGGCTTTGCATGCGCCACAGCTTTGGGCTGATCTCGCTTGGTTTCTGAGGCCATGACGTTGTTGGGTTGAACTTTGGTTACATCAGCTGTTGCTGCTTCACTGATCAGTGATAATCGTCTGTTCGTATCCACTAATTCCTCTCGTAGAACACTGACTTCTTCGTTTGCTGCGTGAATTGAGTTGTCTATTCTTGCTGCCAACTGCTTGTTGTCTTCTACCATCTTACGAAACTTGCTCTGTGCATCCTGAGCAATACATCATGCAAAAAAACCCGGACACTTACACAGTGAAAGGTGTTGTTACACAAATCAGTTGGAATGCCAGTCTTGCCCTGCAGGCTTTCATCAGCTCGGGTGCAATGTGCGAAGAATCGACTAATATACAGGCAACGTCTATTTTCAGTCCCCAAGAGAGAAAAAAAAAACACCCCAATCCTGAATAATTTTATTAATAAAATCGGATCAATTTCTTTCTGCAATTTCAAGCCAATCTGTATTCAACCTTACCTGCAGCAATTGCCTCATCAGAGTCATAGACGACTGAAGGGCCTCTCTGTCCTTGGCTGACAAGTCATTGTCGAAATCCACTTGAGTAGCTTGCGGGGCGAAGAGATACTGCACAATCTGATCATTCAGCGTATCCAACGAATTGATGGCTGCAAAGAGACAGGTATCGCAGACGTCAGCTTATTCGAATGATTGAAAAAGCCGCAGGCGATTAGTGATGGACGACACGGTAATCAAGGGGGTAAGTGCGGAGCTGTCTGCCTATACCGTTGCATGATAAACTGCACCAGAGAATCAGTTCACGTACCATA
>JAAUYG010170138.1_pt1 | contig 10915 bp, 11 predicted proteins | sample 7278091 | NCBI WGS metagenome assembly JAAUYG01 (sample SAMN14350201, study PRJNA611818) | marine sediment metagenome | isolation source: surface marine sediment (0.6m) | place: French Polynesia: Moorea | collected 2018-08
CCCCCCCCCCCCCCCCCCCCCCAGCGTAGCACAGTGGTTAGAGCGTCCGCTCGGGGTGCGGGAGGCAGGGGTTCAATCCGCGACCGCGTCACACCAAAGACGTAAAAACTGGGAGGTTTGCGCTTCTCAGCTTGGCGCTTGGTATTAATGAGTTAGGCATCCGACTGGGCGGCTCCGAGTTAGTATAAATGGCCTGAGTGATTCATTTCTGCTTCCCTATGGCGGAATTGAATCGGTGGCTTGGCACCAAAAAAACTGTTAGGCGTAGATCGTTCGGCCCAAACAAGACAGGTCCACATTAACTCACACGTATACACCTGCATATACACCACCGAATCCAACTTGCAGTCGGTGTTATGACCACGAATGGTTGAAAGCCGACTATAAGCCTGATTCCCCCCACTCCATATGTCTTTGTGTTAAAAATATTGGTTCTCAGAAATCACTATCGTATAGTAAAAAAGATAACAAATAATCTTAGTAAACCCTATTGCGGTGCTGTACAACAGTGGCTGGCCACGGCAGATTCCACAGTGAGCGCCCAATGGGAAAGTGTAGAGGCAATTAATAGCAGTACATGTATGTACTTGAATATAAGTACTTGTCCAACCATTCAGTAATATATGATGGCTGTATGTGCAGTAAAGCCACAATGACTGCAATTTTACCTTCTGAGAAGAATTCGACGTCACGCATACGGCAAGGAAGGCACTATTGGAAGCATAGGGACTATTGACGACCAGTTTCAGCGCACTACACCCATTGCTGTACTTCATTCCTCTGGAGTACACGCGTACATCATCGCTACCAAAATAGGCTTTCATCAAAGTCAGTTCTGCCGCGTTCTCCACGGGAATGCTATGTTTCTTCTCATCAAAGGTGGTGACATTCAAACCGTCGCTTAGTACGTTTACAGAACAGGTAATGTATTCATCTGGCGGCGAAAGAATACAGAGGCAGAAGGTTTTTAATGCAAACGTGAAAGTAGGTCGATCCATCATTATAGAGAAAAGAGCGAAAAACTGCACACTTTTACGCCGTTCGAATTAAATAAGCAGCAAATTTCCGCTAAAGAGCAGTTCTAATTTGTACTACCATGAAATATTGAATCGCATAGGCTGCCGATGTCTTCTAAGGTGGCATAGTAAATGTTGGCCAGTCAAGCAAAGCAAAATAAATATTATGTTTGCGTCCATTCAAGTTTAATAATTTTAACTTCGTCTCAAAGGCAGTGAATATAATGATACCAAACCATGAGGCACTCACCAGATGATGAAAGTACAGCTGGACTGAGACCGATCAAGGTAAGAATTTGCACAGCAACATACATATCGACTATCTTTCCCTGGAATGAAAAATCTTAAAAACTAAAAATAGAAACATCATATGAAATAGCACTTTACCAGTACAGAGTTAATGTTTTGACCTTATGGTTAGGCACCTGTTTTACATTTGTCTACCTTCTATTCTGTGTTCACTTTTCACCAGCAAGGTCTGTCTTCGATAACACAGTCAGTTATCTGGTTGCTAAGCCCACCGCAATATCAATTTTATATCCCTGATATCGAAGTACGTGGAAACTGTGGAAAAATATTGCGTCGTATGTAAATGTTGCCCTGCGGAGTGCAACCCGTGCTAAGCGGACTGTCGAATATGCACGTATTGAATGGCCGTTAACTGAATAGAACTGTCTCCGTCTGCTTCAGCGCACATAACAGGCCAATCATTTATTTATTCATTTATTTACCAATATATGTATATACACATTCCAATTACAGTGATCTGTATTCTACCTTGGCGCCCAGTTAAAAGTACATTAAATCTGATACATGTACAACAAGATGCTACTTCAACAGTATGAAACGTATGAAAAGACCTTTTATACATAAATGTAAAAGTATCAGCAGAACCATACTCTTTTAAAATCATCATGTAATGCCTTATGTGTTACGTTTTGTTTCAATTTTCACATAGAGCTATGTTATTATGAATATTAAAATAAAACTATGTAAAATTGTAATAACATTGGTTCCTGTGTTATCGCCTATAGTTTTGTTTGTGACAAAGACATTCTGAATATCAATTAGCGTAATTAATTTATGTGACATTTTTTTTCTCAAATGAGGAAACAAAGCACAGCAGTTGTGCAATATACAGTAATTGCAGCGATGATGGAAATTATCGTGTAATCTTTTTCAATATTAAACTATTTCCTTTAACAACCTAGATTTAGACCATAATTCGTTGCTGAGAGAGAGAGGGAAAGAGAGAGAGAGAGAGAGAGAGAGAGAGAGAGAGAGAGAGAGAGAGAGAGAGGGAGAGACAAAAATATACCAAAAAGGCACCTTAAGTATGTAAATGAAGCTTACAAAAGTTCCTCCGCTAAGAGTATCTGGAGCGATAATGAAAATGCGTAGTACTACATATTTTATACAAATATGTCCTAAAAATTTTACCCATCGGAAATAAAAAAGACATATAAAAGGAAGACCCTGTATGCTGGAAAGCATACGAAAGTAAGAAAGCGGAAACGATGTCTGAGACTATATCATGTATATGGAGGGTGCCATTTTGTAGTTCAACGAATCGAAGCCTTCGGCCATGTCGTCATACAGCCGAGGCTAGATTGTCTAGAAATCGGCCAAGGTGGGCCGAGCCACTTAATTAACAAATCTTGGCAATGGTCGAATCTGTGGCTGTTGTGTACAAGGATAACTTCGTATTCTAGAAGTCTGGAAAGCCTTCAACGATTCACTCCATGCCTATACCCATTTCAATCTGGAATCCGAAGATCCAGGATTAACACCCTGGCCCATCTGGAACCACGTGTCATTCAGGATTCCTTGACAGAGTCATTCAGAATGCATCATCGCTCTTGTCGTACCTGTATCGATCACCTGTGTGAATGCATGTACCTGAAAGTGACAGCAGGTCTCATTTTATGTCTTGTAAATATTGTAGTCACTCAGGAAGATATTTGGTTCTTTTGAACAAATTTACTACACTTCATTTCGGATCATTATCTTCATCAGGAACAAACAAAGTGAACACAATGTGCGTACCAATAGTTAGGCTGCATTGTCAAACTCAAACTGTTGAACGTTTGCTGTATGTAGAAATGGAATATTACGCACTTTTGAAAAGTTTCGAAGATTATTCGTCTGCGAAGCAATTTTACATGGCTTTATCACTGGTGGCTCTGGTATGCTATTTACTCTAAATTAATGCTATATCTAAATAGAAACCCATAAGTTTCAATCATTTTGAAATAAAAGGTCTTTTTTTTCCCGAATACTGGTATATAGTTTGCACAATGTATAATGGCGACACGTTCAATAACAAATATCTGCCAATCTTTGATGCGTTAGAGAAAGAATGGTAGAGAAAAACAGCTTTGGCACTTATGTTCAAAATACATCAGTACCACCTTCACTGCGAGGCATTATAAAATTTATCACTCACACAAAGCTAATGCAAGTGTATATCAGATTGGTTCACTTAGGTAACTGTTCAACATTGGGGCCCTGTTTGGACACAAACCATTACTGCTGTACTGGCATATCGTGTGGCCCACAAACCAGTTGTACTTGGATATTGCATGGTATGAGGCCAACAAAAAGCTATATTGGAATATTGACTTACGTATGGTGTGACGCCTACAAACCAGCTTTACTGGAATATTGTGTGGTATGATGCCCAGAGAAAACTAAAATGATGCTTTACCCTAGTTAACTGATCAATTCCCACTACCGCCTCTAATATATTTTTACACGGTAGTCAATTTGTGGGCACACACTAAAGAATAATCAATCAATAGGGCACTCAGAAAGCAGAAGTGTGAGCGAGTCTGGAAACTGTAAGTCGGGATCAATAACAGGTCGCTGCATTTCCCCACTGGGATATAGGGATATTATCCTAAATGTAAACTAATGTCAATATATGCGTTTAAATTACCTATATCCATTATGGGAAGATGATTGACAAGCAATTGATCTATCGCATATATGTCGAAAACAAGTTTAACATACGATCGCATATCCCAACGCCTCTATGTACAGAGACAACAATTAGTATTTACTTGGCCGACGGCTAACAGCATCATTGTAAATATGTTTGTTTGGAAATGTCTACTTTATCATAAACAAATGTTTACTATTACCATAGTATAGTTGATGTAGAATAAAATTTGTTTGTGCAAATAATATGGTACTTAGGAGACCATCGGTACAAAATATCAACGTGTAGATGTACGTACCTGGGCGGGAAAGGGGGCATTTACCCTGGGAGAATATTTTTGCATAATTTATGCTAAATGTATGACCAGAAGTTGTTTTGTATTAAACTAAACTTATACCTTATTTGTGTTTCTCAATTTTACATCTGCCATAATATACGTTGTTAGCTCTATGTCAAATGAACTTACGAGCTTAGCTTCGGAAAACTCTCAGTTAGTCGACTTACGCCTCTATCGTCAGGTTGCCATCTATGTCATTTATGCCTGAGCGTTACCCGTACCCCCCCTCCCCACCCCCGGATGCTTTTTGATAAGCCAACTGGCTTACGGGATCCTTGTGTTTGGTGTTTGGGGGTTCGACGCGTAAATCATTTGCCCAGAAGGACCCGACCATATAATCACACATTATGATTAGATTTGTCCGAGGTGTATCTAAGCGAATTTAAAACTGTTTAGATTATCCCCATCAACCCAAACTTGACAACTAAGGCAGATTGTTGAGCATGTGGACAACTTTAAGACCCAAAGCAGGGTTCCCACCCTCCTGATATAGTAATTTAGCATCACCTCCACTTTGTAGCCGTGTGGCGAAATGATCAGTTAGCTGTAAATAATTAGATAATTACATGTAGTTAAGGACTTCTTGTAGATATCAACATCAATAAACAGCAAGCCTAAAACAGTTATATGCGAACAATTATATTGACGCCTATGCGGCGGTTCAGGAACTTTGAATTTACATATAAACGCTGCTTTAATCAATCAAATAAATTACTAAATTACAGTTAATGGAAATTGAGCTTTTATTGCAGATATCCACATCAAAAAACAGCAAGCCTAAAACAGTTATATGCGAACAGTTACATAGTCCCTCTATGCAGCGGCTCAGTAACTTTGAATTTACATATAAACGCTGCTTCAATCAATCCAAGAAATTACTAAATTACAGTTGATGGAACTTGAGCTTTGTACCGATTCCTACAGAATACAAAATGGGACGTGTTTGTCTTTTTATCACACATATGATGGCTGGCTACTTTAGGGTCACGTGACACCGCGCTACACTGCCCACATGCGAAAATCAATAAAATGATATATGCATCATTCGCCAATTATTTCTCTATCTGCCATACTGAGACAACAACAGGAGCGTCACAACTACAGTGTCTATCGTATTCACTAGAACACGTGACTGTTGTTCAAATTGCGGAAAGCTATGGTGCTGCCTCCTGGTGCTTTTGACGTGTCGCCAGATGCAGTACGTTGGCGAGCTCACACAAGCTACCGCAAATAATTATGTCACTTCCGGTATAGGCACGACTGAATCAAAAATGATAGGATATGACATCGGGAATGATCTTCCAGCGAGTACAATACCAGGCTGCACTCAACAGGTTGCCGTTCCTTGAATATAAATTGTCATCAACAAGATATCGCAGTTCCTCTTGGCCCCACTGTTAATTAGAAATTATGTACATGTAAATGTCACTCAAACCGTCTTTTTCTGGATGACGATGGCTCGACAGCGTGGGTAAAATTCACCACCAGGACATTGCCAAATGTCACCAAATGTCGTTGAGTTGTAGCCCGTTATTTTACACATGTCCATAACATATAACACATAGTCCTTGTCGTAAGCTGAAGATCAGCTTGAAGGTATGTGTTGTGTCCAAGCAGTGACAGTTGAATATATCTACTTCTACATGAGGAACTAGGTCTAAGGTGGAACACTTTTAAATCCATCCCGGCGTCATTTAGTACAACCACTGGGTGGAAGTGGTACGCTGGGCACCGCTAAAGGTAACATAAGGTGCCCACATGTGTTGAGGCTGTAGTAATATAACGTGTTGACATGTGTTGTGGATGTGGTAATAACGTGTTGACGTGTGCTATAGCTGTAGCAACATAACGTGTTGACGTGTGCTGTAGCTCCAGCAACATAACGTGTTGACGTGTGCTGTAGCTGTAGCAACATAACGTGTTGACGTGTGCTGTAGCTGTAGTGACATAACGTGTTGACGTGTGCTGTAGCTGTAGTAATATCACGTGTTGACATGTGCTAGCTGTGGCTGTTGTAACATGATGTGCTGTTGCTGTAACTTGTGGTATTAAAATTAAGTAAATATGCAATTGCACGTAGGCGACCTTTGAAATAAATGTGTGCCTAGAAATCATTTGCTCTGGCATTCTTTCCTCGCACCCATCTTGTTTCCTGAGAGTGTATATACTATTATATTTAACATAAAGTCTCACAACTACATTTGGCATGCAAGCTTTATTTCTGCTAGTGATAACTGACGTCACATTATGCAAATGATCCAAAGCTTGCTTCAGACGTCAAGGAAAGGCAAAACAGACACTAAGAGCGCGTCATCATCCCTAGCTTCATACAGTCTTTCCACGCGGCTGTCTAACTCGTCCAGCTGTTGGCCGCAGAGTCCGCTATTAGCATCGAGGTTGTAAGATCCGTCCTTGGGGAGGCGCAGAAAAATGGCCCCGCCTCCAACACTTACACTGATGCCGTTTTCCTTCACAGTGGCAGTGTGGGTCGACCCAGTCTTTTCGTAGTTCACGCTGGGATTATTGTTCCACAGAATCTGTAAGATACGACAGAGCACTGCAGAGTACAGACGGTAGAGGGTCCGTGTCCTCTAATATATCTTCATAGGAATTTTGTGAGTGCCATTAATACCATTGGCGGTTCTGTGTTTGTACAAACGGCCTGTAGCCTTCAGCATATAAAGACCAGATAAATAGGGAGAAACCTGTGCCAACATTCATAAACCGTGCGTATGTTAAGCAAGGACTAGTCACAGAAATTTGTAGCTAAGAACAGGCTAATGAACAGTTCACGTACAGTACATGTAGGCATGCATAGGCTGTTCGTAAGACTATCAATGAACGATTTAACCTATTGTTTTACTAAATACCCATTCGTAAGCCTGTTTTTAGTTACACTATATTTAGTAGCTAGTTCTTGCGCAACCTATGCTTGGTTTATGGATACGGGCCCTGGGGTTTAATAATGCTTCGTAAACACTCATTTGTCGCCGCCACATTAACTGTAACCGTTACTCGTAAACGCTGCGTGCATTATCGTTACCAGCAGCCACAGGAGCCATCTGGTTATCATACTTTCTTTGAAAGCCTCTTGATGAACTGATAGAATAGCGGCTTTACAACCATTAATGAGATCTGGATTAGCTGGACCACTTTACAACAGCTAACTACTTTTATTAGATCGCTGTGGAATTACAGACTGATTTAAATACAATAATGTGCATGCTTTCCTATTATTTTCTTACCTTCTTCACCATTGCTTACCGTGTCGCTGTTCTGACACCGTTCCATTCTGGCTACAGTTAGTGGACCATCCGTGCAGGTGGTAAGACCGATACTCATACAGTGTTCCAAACCGGTAAGCCTTGAATAGATTTTAATTGGTCCAAGGAATATACGGATCAAGACTATTTCTCCAGCTGGTTGTTGTTCGATGTTAACAGTGTAGCTTTCATTAGTGAATGTAGTGATTACATAGGAGTGGTTCCCACGGTCCACTCGGCATTCGTAGTGGTCTTGTTCTGCTGAAAAGACATGAAGAGAGTTACAGATGGGTTGCTTTTGACATGAAATGTGATTGAAATAATGGTGTTATGTTGTAAAAAAAATCAAATCTTGTTTCCAGAATACAAACCATACCCAGATATTAACAAGTGGCCGGGTACACGTGTTCAGCGACGTGTCTAAAAAGAAAGCACATTTTTTCTAATGATAGCAATTTTTCCATTAAAATGTAGTTGTGGGTTAAATAAAGCTTAGTCAAAGTGCAATATTAATTAAAAGGCAAAATCCAGTCAAACATATCTTTCTTTCAGATATACCGTAGCATTCTTTTTCCACGTACCTAGGTCCAACGGCATGACAGGATAACATTTTGAATTTTTCTTTCATAAGTGCTTATTTTTTATTTAGCTTAGTCTCGTCTAGCCTATTGGCTGTTGTCGGTTTGTTTATTAACCATAGCACAACATGAGTAATGATGCGATAGTCTCTAATGCAGATTGAGATGTATAGACTGAAAGAAACCAGCTTTCTTAGTTCAGAACAAGCCATCACATTTGGTCAAAAAGGACCATCACCTTTGTTAGATCAAAAGGAACTGCCACCTTTATTAGATCCAAAGGAACCATGAATTATATTGCATCACAAAATACTGCTCTCTTTGTTGAATATAACAGAATCGTCACTTTATCAAGTTTAATACCATGGCCAAGTCGGAATGGCCCAACTGTTATAATACACTCTATTTTGCAGCAGCATTGCTATGAGGCAATGTCTGTGGTACATACCAGCTGCCTGCTTTATGGTAACACCCAATGTAACCAGGCACAGTAAGGAGGCTACAATTGTTATAGTTGACCAACAGAACATAATCTATTAAAATGTACAAGATGAAGGTACTAAAATATCCAATATCTCGTTCAAATATTTATTTTAGTCCTGCGAAACACCCACACACTGCTGCAGAAAGCAATTAAAGCAAATTATCCAATAAAATCTACCGACGGATGATTTTAAATGCCTCTGTAAGTGGTTCAGCCTTGCTCTTGGATGATAGCTGATTATTCTGTACACTGTCACCTGTCTTCTGATGCACCTCCCACATCACGTGAATTATGTAGTTCCAAATAGTGGTGTAACATGTGATATATGGCACATGATTTTTGCATGTATGCAAACTAAACATTCCATTTCAAAGACTGCATACCTCACACAATGGTAACATAATAGTGCATACTGCATAATAGTGTTAAAATGCGTATGTCTAAACCAGGGAATTATATTTTCTCCCAATAAGTCTAACTGGAATCCAGAAACATAATATTGAAATGAATTGCATATTAATCAAAAAGAAACAGTCCCTCAAAAACTAAATTTCGCTAAATTCACCTTTCACCAAAGTATATAAACATCATTTATTTCCCTGTGTATATGCGTCTAAAACACCCTGTTGCTTCTGTATCAATTTCCTTGCTTTGTTCTTCTTGTATCAGGATAACTGCCACGAGAAATATAGAGATATATAAAGTAAACACAATGTGCGTGCCAATAGTTAGGCTGCACTCTCAAACTCAAATCATTGAACGTTTCCTGTATGTAGAAATTGAATATTACGCACTTTTGAAAAGTTTCAGAGATTATTCATCTAGAAAGTAATTTTACATGGCTTTATCACTGGTGGCTCTGGTATGCTATTTACTCTAAATTAATGCTATAGCTAGATAGAAACCCATAAATTTCAATCATTTTGAAATAAAAGGTATTTTTTGCCTAAATATATAGTTTACACAATGTATAATGGCGACACGTTCAATAACAAATACCTGTCAATCTATGATGCGTTAGAGAAAGAATGGTAGAGAAAAAATAACAGCTTTGGCACTTAAGTTCAAATACATTACTACCACATTCACTGCGATGCATTACAAAATTTATCAGTCACACAAAGCTAATTCAATTGTATATCAGATTGGATTGGTTCACTTTTGTAACTGTTCAACATTGGGGCCATGTATGGACACAAGCCATTACTGCTTTACTGGCATATCGTGTGGCCCTCAAACCAGTTGTACTTGGATATTGCATGGCATGAGGCTAACAAAAAGCTTTACTGGAATATTGACTTATGTATGGTATGACGCCTACAAACCAGCTTTACTGGAATATTGTGTGGTATGATGCAAAGAGAAAACTAAAATGATGCTTTACTCTAGTTAACTGATCAATTCCCACAACTGCCTCTAATATATTTTTACCCGGTAGTCAATTTCTTGACACAACAGAATAACTAGTCAATAATGCACTGAGAAAGCAGAAGTGTGAGCCAGTCTGGAAACTGTAAGTCGGGATCAATAACAGGCCGCTGCATTTCCCCATTAGCATATAGGGGTACTATCCTAGATGTAAACTAAGCATAATATATGTGTTTAAATTACCTATTTCCATCATGGGAAGATGGTTGACAAGCGATATTTTGCCATTGATCTCTCGCATATATGTCGAAAACAAGTGTAACCTGCGATCGCAATTCCCAACGGCTCTATGTACAGAGACAACAATTAGTATTTACTTGAGCAGACGGCTAACAGCATCATTGTAAACATGTTTGTTTGGAAATGTCTACTTTATTATAAACAAATTATCCATGTTTACTATTACCATAGTATAGTTGATGTAGAATAAAAATTATTTTCAAATGTTTGCGCAAATAATATGTGTACTCAGGAGACCATCATTAAAAATATCAGCGTTTAGATGTACGTACCTGGGCGGGAAAGGGGGGGGGGATTTAATCTGGAAGAATATTTTTGCATAATTATGCTGAATGTATGACCAGAAATTGTTTTGTATTAAACTAAAATTCTACCTTATTTGTTTTTCTCAATTTTACATCTGCCATAATATACGCTGTTTGCTCTATGTCAAATGAACTTACGAGCTTAGCTTCGGAAAACTCTGCATCAACTTATGACTCTGTCGTCAGGTTTCCATCTCTGTCATTTACGCCTGAGTGTCACGCCTGAGTGGGGGGGGGGGGGGGGGGGGGGGGGGGGGGGGGGGGGGGGGGGGGGGGGGGGGGGGGGGGGGGGGGGGGGGGGGGGGGGGGGGGGGGCGGGGGGG
>JAAUYG010197075.1_pt1 | contig 10915 bp, 12 predicted proteins | sample 7278091 | NCBI WGS metagenome assembly JAAUYG01 (sample SAMN14350201, study PRJNA611818) | marine sediment metagenome | isolation source: surface marine sediment (0.6m) | place: French Polynesia: Moorea | collected 2018-08
ACTACTACTACTGCTGCTGCTGCTGCTGCTGCTGCTGCTGCTGCTGCTACTACTACTACTACTTCTACTGCTGCTGCTACTACTACTATTACTACTACTGCTGCTGCTGCTGCGACTACTACTGCTACTACTACTACTACTACTACTACTACTACTACTACTACTACTACTACTACTACTACTACTACTACTATTGCTCCAGGCTACTGTTACTACTACGATCACTACAATACCAACTGCTACTCTTGCGTATCAGTATTTGCAGACTCTTTTCCTTTCTCTAAGCCCTGATTATGTTACCTACTGTTATGCTAATTAATCCGAAATGTGTATAATCAGTGATAATGACATGTATATTTGAAGGGCAAACATTTACATTACTCTGTGGTTTCACGAAGAAACATGTAGCCACATAGAAACATTACAATCAAGCCGAGGATAACCGCTGCGTAAAATATATGTCTGTGAGTAGTCTGTTTGGCAGACTGCATGGACTGTGAGACGAATTGAAACTTTAGGCAGCCATTGAAAAGACAATCCTGGATAGATTATACTACAAATACACCACGGCATCTGACGCGTTCCATCGATCTGATTGGCTACAAGATATCACCATATGTCACAGTGCTTCATTTTCCGACTTGGATTGTCTCGTATTCAGTGCCAGGGTTCTCGTAGACGTTACTCTGAAACATCCAAGTCAAGACCATATTATATTTGTAAAATGGTTCACAAATAGGAACAAAAAAGTTCCTCATCTGGAAGCTTCTAATTATCACCTGGTGCTACCCTTTATATATGTTCTTTAATAATGCCGCTGTGTCTCTACAAAACCGATAAAACAAGGGAAATATCTTTTCTTGCAGCACAGGGGTTAAAAAAACTTCCTGGCGAAGCTAGTGAACCCTTACTTCGAGAGTGAGTGCACAATATCCAGCAGCATATGCGGTTGGAGAATGCGAAGTCGTGTCCACCGAATAGTCGGTAGCATTCTGATGCGGCTCTACCTGTGGTTGGTTCACCACGACGCTGTTAGTGGACGCCGTTCGTGGTTTTCCTGGTTCCTCGGCCTACAAAGTCCAGTAGTTCCTTTTTTTTTAAACTTGATTTACTTTATGAGGTTCTCGACAAGCAAGCAATTGCATATTACCGATCACCTTAAGGCACATTTGGGGTACAAATCTTGCCCAAGGACTTTAGGCAGAGAAGACCTAGTGTATGGCGGGACTCGAACCCACGATCTCGTGGTTGAGAGTCCAATACCTTAACCACTCGGCCATTCGCCCCTCCCCATAAAGTTGTTACGTTACTAGCATGCTAAACAATACAAACTAAATCAGAAGCAGAAACGGTGGAGAGCAGCCTGTTCACAGAACAACGTGCCTGTTTGAGAAAACATATTGTACCCGGTAATGCCGGTATACATTAAATGTAAATATCGTTGCTGGAATAAACTAGAAATGAACAGGTGTCATGAATTGTACCAACTATACGTACTTACCATTTCATATTCTTGTGAACCAGTTCCGGACTGCTGCCTCACTGTTGGAGTGGACCTCAAAGTAAGGGCGTCTGGGTGACTTGAGTTGCCATCTATTCGGGAGTTGCCCTCTATTCTATGTCCTCTACTTTGGGTCGCGTTTTCTTGATTTGCTGTGTCGTGTTGGCTACTGCGATTATAAAGAACTGAAACACGGAAACTGGGACATAGGATTTGTGATCTAAACTAGTTACAAGTTTATAAATATCAGGCTTTCTGTTGAGGCTTGAAACCAGCAAAATCTGCATTATGATGGTTGCATATTAGTCACCTCAGCTATACGCAGCGACTACATAATAAGATCTCTCATGCACTGTTTTAAAAATGTGTTCCTGGGTTCACCCAAGACTGCAGTATTACGTAGTATTTCGTAACATTTGAAATATATTCTACGTAAGTTAAGAAAATGCATGCTGTTTCCCATGTTGGTACTTTTTTCGAAAAAGATAATCTGTATGTAGGTATTCGTTTATCAGCTTAATTGACGACAGGGATTGTTGTCTGAAATCTACATTTGACAATTCTATGGTTTATAATTAGTTTACCCTTTCTATACTTGTAGGCAAAGAGAGCTGCAACTGCTGCACATGATACGGCTAGAGCCATAACCAACGCGAAGAGTATCCATGAGGTCCATACTGGAACTATAAGGAAAGCCTACTTTGGCAACTGTACAGGAGTTTAAACTGTGGGTTACTAAATATAAATATCGAACTGGAAAATTAAGTGTACGTGTAGGTTATTGGACATACACGAGTTCCCTTATTGAAGTTAACCATGCTTTGAAAGGATATTTAAATAGGGAAGGGGTATATCCCAGAGCTCAAGCCAATTGCACTTGCCAGCCTCTCACCTTGTTTCTTGTCTGCCTGAAGGATCCTTGCATTTATAAGACCGGAGATGTTCGTAGTCTCCAAGGCGTCACCGTGCAATCTATAGGCTTTCAGTAAGAAAGAGTAGTCACTTCCGGGTTGCAGGTTCACTGTCACCTTGGTGATGTCTACTGCCATTGAAAGGTTCCTGACCTCGTCTCCTGTCTTGAAATCTCTGACCTGCAGTATGTAGCCGTAGTGAGATTTCAGCCTAACTGGGATGTCTGGCAGCGGGCTCCATTGGAAAGAGGCGGAGTATGACGTCACTGATGTTACCCGGAAGTAGAGATCTTGGTTCATTATTGGCTCTGTTGGTAATGAAACAAAGAGATTTCACAGGAATAAATATAAATGAATGTAAGAGAGTTTTTTGCCTTTATACGCATTTCTGCAAATGTATATGCAACTACAAACTGGACAGAAGGTCTACACATCAGTTTCTTTGCGTGGGAGACCAAGCGGACATAACATATACGTACTGATTTCCGTTTTGCACGTGTCCCCCAGCCACCACAGGAGACATCCATCTGGACAGGTGCCATTCGTAATGAGACAAGATCCAGAACACTGACCACAGGACTCACGGCAGTTTACTCCGTAGGTGCCATGAGAGCAGTCTGCAATTAGAAAATCTGGATGATTTGGAAACATGGTAATCAAATTAACTTTCTGATCTTTGGGATTATATACTGCAGACGATATATCTTCCAGAGAGCTCTATAAGTACCGTTAATCACCGTATGTGTCATTGTAAACACAGCTGAGCTTTTCATTTGGGATGAGAGGTGGGACGTTCAGCTTCAGGTCCATGGGTCGTGAGTTCGAACCCAGTGAAACTCTTTCAGCTTTCACCCTGCAGCTTTCCTCTCATTGTCTGTGCGCTGGTGGACCGAGGTTGCTCAAACAAGGGCCCAAAGCAGGTAATATAATTTCAAGAGACGACAAAGAGAATGTACAAAAGCGCTCCGGGCATCCGACTAGTTCTTTTCCCGTTTACCCCATCCATTACCTTCCACACAGAATGTCGTCTGGTTCTTGCCGGGTTCACAATCTTCAATACACCCGTACACCGCATTACACTCACTGGGACAACCGTCACAGTCTGGAAGGACAGGGCACAATATTTGTTAAATATATCAGGATAACGTAAGATAGTCACAATAATACAACTCAGTTTAGTTCACATTTATTGCTGCAATAAAGCCATAGATTTGCAATAAAAGAACATTACAATAATTCTAGCTATTGTGGTGAATATGGTATGGGGTTTATTTTCAATATGACAAGCTATTGTGCAAATTGTGTCACACTCTGAATATCATTGCAAAACAGTCTTCACCCCCCCCCCCTCCATTGTCAAGTGAATAGCTGGTTTAGTAACACTGACGTGTTACAGAAAGATGCAAACTCACTGGAATAGAGATATCCAAACACTATAACTTCAAGCAGGACGTTTTCAAGGACTATTTCCAACCAACCATGGACAACCATAGAGGTTGGATTATCGAACTACCGGTTGCAATATACAAGCTATAGTGTAAATAATTAAGTAGCGCATTGAATATATCTTCCTATGGTATACTACCATGACTACACTGCTCAAAACATTTAAGGGAGCAAAGCTTCTGTTATGTACTAAACATAAGGGGGTAAAGTTAGAGTGCAAAGTTTCTGGGAGTTTCTGGAAAGAGTAAATTTCTATTATGGAAGGGAGCAAAGTTTCTGTTTTTACCATGTGCATTAATACAGTGTTTTCTTGCTTAAAAGAGTAAAGGTCATGATCACAATTGCTCTGATAAACTTGTGTTTTGGGGGTGATTCACCTCTTGAGTTATGTGAAAAAAAATGAAGTTTTGCTAACATCTTTTTGGCCACAATTGCCTTATGAAGGAAAATGATGAAAATAAACCTGACTACAATTTGGAAGGATTTTTGCTAATATGTTTATAAATATATGCTTTTGAAAATCTGCTCCCTTAAATATTTTGAGCAGTGCGGATTCCCCAATTGCCAAATGAAAGGACTGGTCTGTAGCACTGTCACTGAGTTCAGTGCTCGGATACAGCAGGATGTAAACTCACTTGAGTAGAGATTTCCATACACTATGACTTCACAAAGGAGCAGCGCGCCAAGTAGATTTGCCGATAGCGTGTTATCGTATTTGAATATCAGAACGTATCTCCCAGGTATTTGGGGATCACAGTTAAATGTTCTGGTCACCCCCACATAGCCGCTGGCCTCATCACACAGAATGAAGTCTCCAAAATGCTGTAAGGTGTCTGGTGTAATCTGCAGTGTAGGTGTGGTGGTGTCACCGGATCGCTGGGGAATGCTTGTCTGGTTGGCTATGTAAACACGCAGGTACTCAGCGTATTTGCTTCCTACACAGCAATGAGCATACGATTACAGAAGGATGAGACCATGACTTCAGTATTGGCAAACCATAAACAATTTACAGTACCAATATCAATTAATTAGCATATGGCATACTTCAGTATACTGCAAGCATACTAAGTCTTAGTTTATATACATACATGTGAACACACGAGATAATCACAGATTATTAGGTATGACAACCAATGAGTAATAAAACTTGTTATTCTCGAAATTACACACAGAACTGCTGTCGCATAAAAAATATATGTGTTTCACACACTGGCGAAAAGCAGTATACGCAAACCATGGAAACGGTGACACCACCTATCGCATTTCGTGAGTTTAAACAATGCACTAAATAGATGCACTGAACAGATATGCAGTACCATTAGGATACTTATGCTCAGGACATATTTCAGCATACTGAAAGCGTACATTATTTATGTGTAGAATCACATATACAAGTACGATAGCATTACACACTTTGCTCTAAGATTATTGGAAATAACAATATTAACACAGCACTGAAACCTGATATTCTCGAATTTATATGCAAAAGATTTGTGACAATAGCAATATCTCCCACGACGAGCAGGTTAAGAGAAGCACACATAAATGGTGATGACCTTACCTCCTCGATACCGTGTGTTCAGATAATGTATGCAACGTATCCTGGCCGTTTTCTCCAAATCTACCAGCCACCAAGCGTGATCTGAATCACCACCTGTTTGAGTATGGGCACATGTCCTATCTGACATGGAAGGATTTCCATCCACTGCTTTGTCTGGTCCTGCTGAATCTGTACCCCACATGCTTACTCGATTCAATTGCCAGGAACGTTTACCGATTGCCAGGTTGCCTGAAGCGAAATAATTTTATCAAACCATACCACTTATCTCGTGGAAATGTCCCGGTTATAATGGGTTTCCTCGGAACTTCCTAAATAAAATCTCGAACCAGAACGCTAAAATCTTGACGATCACAAGTATATGGTTGATAACCAGTTATACATATGCATGCAAACAACTTGCTTTCTCTGGCCCTGCCAGGCCATTGCGCCAAGCACCCAGGCTCCTCACTTGCCAGGAAGGTTTATGGATTGTCAGGTTACCTGAAGCAAAATAATTATAACTGGGAGCTGGATTAAAGCACTCATCTTCATCAAAATGCCCCGGTTATAATGAGATTGGAGACAATTCCTCCATGTAAGACATTGCCGTCAAATCCATCAATGCATTGCATATGAGTAATATTCGTTTATAGTAGCCTTGCCTTTTACTGCATGAGCACATAAAGAACGGCGAAGTGTAAATACAAGTGCAACGGCCGACCTTGCCAGCAACCTCTGTGGCGAAAGCAGTAGAGGCACTGGCTTCGCATGCTGCATAGCATATAGATATTTTTCTTTAACGGAAATAGCCCAGGTTCGAATCGCATCTATGCCTATGAAGAAATATTCTTCATGACTGTCTTGCATTGAGCAGGAACCAGATTCGCCTGGACTTCCTAAATATGTTACCTTGTGTTCCTGTTTCCCATGTGATCTTAAAGACAGATTCCACTGTAGTCACTTTCTTCACCCTCTCCCAATTAATGTTAAAATGCCCAGCCAACGAAATTTTAAAGTAAGTCCAATGACCGAAGTATCAGTCAGTACCAACTTACCGCTCTGACAGCCCGGTCCTTCCCATCCCACATTCAGTCCGTCTGGTAACCCTGGCAGACAGCCGGCTCCGTCCTCACACTCTCCAGTCACAGCATCACAGCTGACAGAACCTTCACAGCGACACGGAAACCGGCAGCCAACACCACTGCCGAAGTTACACGAGTCTGGATTATAGTAGAGAGTGTAATACGATAAGAGATACTAACAATATTCTTCATTCTCAACATCTACCTGATTCGTACCTGATTCATAGTCACAACAATTATTGCACATACGCATACACATAACATGGTAACGTGTGACCGGAATTGATACCCAGATAGTGTCTCTTACAGTCAAAATTTAGAGATATATAGGTTTCACATACTGGTCGAATATATAAGCTGAGTTCCCGGACACTATGATACTGATATATCTGATCAATCCATACTGTTGACTGACTTGGACTTACCGGATATTTCTGGGATGGTAACATTTATTAGCATGGAGACCGGGGTGATCTCTTGGGTATCATTGTGTTTTCTGAACGCCTGTAGTAGAAAGGAATAGTTGCCCGCGGGTTCCAAATTATCAACAGTTACGCGGACTGTGTCTACTGACACTGAAATATTTTCAATCCCGTCGTGTGTCATGGAATCTGTGACTCGTAGCATGTAGCCGTAGTGTGATTTCAGATTATCTGGGATGTCCGGCAGCTGGTTCCACTGGATAGATGCGGATTGTGCCGTCGCTGATGTCACCCGGAGGTCGAGATTTTGTCTGGTAATCGGCTCTGTTAGCAAAGTTAACACAGAAAAAAGAGCTGATAAAATCATGAAAATACAAGTTACACGTTATGTATATCACAAGCAAGTGTGGACTCAATAAAATTAAGGAAATATTCTCTCTCTCTCTCTTCTATTTCTCTCTCTCTCTCTCTCTCTCTCTCTCTCTCTCTCTCTCTCTCTTTCTCTCTCTCTCTCTCTCAGTGTTTGAGTTCACATAAGTGCATGGGTATCATATACACCTACTGATTTCTGTTTTGCATCTGTCCCCCAGCCACCACAGGAGACATCCGTCTGGACAGGTGCCATCCGTAATGAGACAAGATCCGGAACACTGACCACAGGATTCATGGCAGTTCACTCCGTAGAAGCCGCGAGAGCAGTCTGCAATAAGAAAACTGTCATAGTTTGATGGTAGAACAGTAATTGCTGGTTATCGAACGGGTTCATGAATTGTACCGTAAGGAAACACATCTCTGGGGCAGACGGAGCAAGCTTGTTAGTCCCTCCATGCCAGTGATGAGGCCATACTACTATTTACTCTTGAACGATTTCAATAACCCAACTCTTACTGTTAGCTATTAGGTAGCTGATACTAGTATTGATTTATTGACACGTGTAAGGTTTTAAGCCTTGAGAAGAGAGGTTTGGTCATTATCCCTATCGAAAACGGTGAATGTTTAAGGAAACAAGTGACTGTTTAGTTTTTAGCAACAAGGCAAAAGCCCTGGCAGCGCCGCATGCCTGTCGAAAAGACTGCACCTCCGTTTAGTGTTACATAATTGTACTTTTTTATTTATTTATTTTTTTTTTTTTTTTTTTGGGGGGGGGAATAATGTCGCCGTTATCTTCTGTAATATTGTTACACAGTAAAACGAACTAATTGCAAACTAATTGCAGACTGACTCCTAATGGTAAAGTACAGAAAAAATATTTAGGTGCAGTGGAACCTGTTTTTAAGACCACCTGACAAATAGGGACAACCTGGGAATTAAGGACAGCTATTCCAGTCCCTAGGCCTATTCAGTACACAGAAATTGACCTGAGAAATAAGACCACCTCGAAATTCAGGACAGTTTTCACAGCCCCTTAGGTGTCCCTAATTCCCAGGTTTCACTGTATATAATAATTTACTTTTTAGTGTCTTTCACTGCAGATGGTGACATCCATATATTCCTGACCAGTATAGACTATACATCTTCTGGATAGGTCCAGCGAACACCGTGTCCATCAGGTCAAACATGTTAAACACTTTGTATGCTTCAGCCAATTTTTAAGTAACAAAGTGAAAAAAGTGCTCGTTGTACCCTATTAGTTCATTTCTTTTGACACCCCCATACAGGTACCTTCCACACAGAATGTCGTCTGGTTCTTGCCGGGCTCACAGTCGTCAATACACCCGTACACCTCATTGCATTCACTGGAACAACCGTCACAGTCTGGAAGAACAAAGAGGAATATTTGCGACATATACAGGTACTAGAATACAGTGTGACAGTAGCACTAGTGGAAACACGATTCCTAGAAGGCTATAACTTACAGGTCCTCTAGTGTTTTCTTGCTTTTTAGGGTTTGATATGTTGTAAAACAACACATTGCCCGCAAAGTTCCATGTTGCTGCACATAACTACTGTACGAAACACTCTAGCTGTTTGGGTGAATATGCTGCGGCTGTGTGTCTGGTGGCTATTTTCAATTTTATTTATTTATTTATTTATTTATTTATTTATTTATTTATTTATTTATTTATTTATTTCTACTGGTTATGCCAACTGAACATGCATTCCTTCTCCGCGCCAGTGAAGAAACGTAAGGCAACAACAGACAGTGGTTGTGTTATCGAGACAATTGCAATTAACAGGCTATCGTGTAAATAAGTAGGGCATTGAACATATATTTCCTATGCTATACTAGATTCCCCAATTGCCAAATGAAAGGACTGGTCTGTAAGAATGTCACAGCGTTCAATTTTCTGATACTGAAGGATGTAAACTCACTTGAGTAGAGATTTCCATACACTATGACTTCACAAAGGAGCAGCGCGCCAAGTAGATTTGCCGATAGCGTGTTGTCGTATTTGAAAACCAGAACATATCTCCCCAGTCTTTTACAGACAAATGTTCTGGTCCCCCACACATAGCCGCTGGCGTCGTCACACAGCCTGAAGTCTCCAAAATCCTGTAAGGTGTCAGGTGTAATAAGCAGACTAGGTGTGCTGGTGTCGCCTGATAGCTGAGGAATGCTGGTCTGGTTGGCCACGTAAACACGCAGGTACTCTGCGTAGCGGCGGCCTGCACAACAGTGGGCATATTAAACAGGTCGAGATAACGATATATAATAATTGGGAAGGTTATATTGACCATTGTGGAGCTATTTCTAGTCATGCTACACTCAGGACACATTTCAATATACATGTATACTGCAAGCGCACTCTATTTATATATGCATACACCCACATTATACAAAAGCGAGACCATTACAAGCGTTTGCTATAAGATTTAGTGGAAATTACCACTAACTAATCATTTTAGTGTAACAGTAATATAAACTTCTGATATTCTACAATTTGCATGTATATCAAAGGGATGTCACATCATAGATATTCTACGACGCACAGGTCAAGAGTACCACACACAAATGGTGATGACCGTACCTTCTCCATTTCCTGTGTTCAGATAATGTACGTAATGTATGCTGGCCGTTTTCTGCAAATCTACCAGCCACCAAGCGTGGAGACTTGTGTCTCCACCTGATACAGTATGGGCACAGTTTATATTATTAGTGGAAGGGTCTCCGTCCACTGCTTTCTCTGGCGCTGCTGAATCTGGGCCCCAAGACCCCAATCGCCTCAGTTGCCAGGAACGTTTACCGATTGCCAGGTTGCCTGAAAATTATATCAGAGTACACCACTCATCTTTGCTGAAATGTCCCGGTTATAATAGGTTTAGTCAGGGCTTCCTAAATAGACTTTCGAACCAGAATCACGTTAAATCTTAACATTCACACACATATATATATATATGGTTGATAACCAATTTTACATGTATGTGAACAACTTTGTGATGAAGACTTTGGAACTAAGGAACATAGACCTACATGTATTACAGTTATGAAAAGGATCATAGCTGATAAGATGAAATCGACTATGTTGACAGCATTAGTTATTAGATGATATGATATGACGACCTTGGAGAAACATTTAACTTCTAGGGGCGTTCATATGTTCATGTTACAGTACTATCAGTGATTTGTTGTCAATGTCACATTAAATAAGGACTGTGAAGAGGTGTGCTGAATCCCCGGGTAACCCAACTGTCAGATCCAATTATTAATAATAGAGTCAATAGTGCAAGAGCGTCCTGTAATTGTCCTTAATTCATGTGTCTCTGTTTCTTACGTCTTCTTAAAATCAAGTTACATGTAGTTACCTCGTCATCACCCAGGTGGTAGGCTTTAATGTTAGAATGCACATGGATAACGCAACGGCAAGTCAAACGTTAAATACCGCTTACTACCGGTCCACACTAGTGACTACCGGTCCACTGACCAGTCTGACAGCCCGGTCCTGTCCAGCCCACGGTCAGTGTGCGTGGTAACCCTGGCAGACTGGTCAGTGGACCGGTAGTCACTAGTGTGGACCGGTAGTAAGCGGTATTTAACGTTTGACTTGCCGTTGCGTTATCCATGTGCATTCTAA
>JAAUYG010255025.1_pt1 | contig 10914 bp, 7 predicted proteins | sample 7278091 | NCBI WGS metagenome assembly JAAUYG01 (sample SAMN14350201, study PRJNA611818) | marine sediment metagenome | isolation source: surface marine sediment (0.6m) | place: French Polynesia: Moorea | collected 2018-08
AGATCTGCTACCAATCAAAATCTTGGTGACCTTGAGTTTGACCTTTCAAGGTCTCTCAAGGTCAAATTTGACAGCGCCATTGGACTCCCCATATATGGTTTCCGATTAATGTTTAATATTAACATAGGGCCTAACTAGGCCCTATGTTACTATTAAACATTAATAGGAAACCATATATGGGGAGTCCAATGGCACTGTCAAATTTGACCTTGAGTGACTTTGAAAGGTGAAACTCAAGGTCACCAAGATTTTGATTGGTAGCAGATCTGTATGGTATACATATATTTGCCGCTGGCTTATTACCAAATTAATCTGGATGTCACAAAAGATAATTTGTTGGCGGCGGGGTTTTCTGCTGTCCCAGCGGTCTTTCTTGTTTCTATTACTAACGCTTGGTTTACATTAAAGTGGAGAGAGCTAAGTCGATGCTGGTTCAAAAACAATATTCTGTATGCAGATTGTCACATATTATGTAGGCATGTGCTTGACTCACATTGTGAGCTAGGCAAGTTCAAGCTTTTAGTAAAGAACCTGACAACATTTTACAAATATCACGTCATGCAGGATTCAATTTAAAATTAGGCTGCAAGAAATATTTAAATTAAAAATATATGTATTTAGAAATATTATATGTTACAATAGTATGTTTTGGGAAATATATCGGATGCTAATTAAGTCCGTAGTCTGATTTAATGCTGGGCCTGTGTGATCTGAAGAAGCCTGAACGACTATTATAATGGTTATATCACATAACCACGCAAATTATAATTTACTACACTGAAACTTGTCTTGTGAGACCACTGCGATGAGAGACCACCTGTCTTGAGAGAGCACACATTTTTGCAGGACCTACATTTCAATATAACTGAACCTGTCACCAGAGACAAACTGTCTTGACAGACCACATTTTTGTGGCCAATGTGGTGGTCTTTCAAGGCAGGACTGGGGTTCTCTGTACATGAAACATTGTAATTAAATGATACTGGACGAAACTTGTACTTTAGCGTTTTGACGATGCTCCAGAAGTGCTTCCGCCTTAGCACGTTATGATGTTTATGTTATCTGGGGCTGTTCAGGCAGTCAAAACCAACCAGTGCTGCTGCAGGTACCTTGATACAGAGACAGAAAATAGGTCACGCCCTGATATCAGTCAGTGGTCGATGAGAAGAGGAATATTGAATAAAGCCAGCGCTACTACTGCTGACACAGGTGAGTGAAGGTATTTCTAATGTCACAATTTTACCTAAAGGTCAGGGGTAGCGGACGCCGGGCCCTTTGATTAACATTTTCTGTTTTAGAGCTTGGTTTTAGGCTTAATTTTAGGGCTAAATAATATCTCTGCTAAAACATTCAGGCGGTTGCAGGGATTAGGTGTTGGCGGCCAGGGGAGGGATGCTGGCTGGGAGAGAGAGCGAAGGGGGAAGAGGGGATGGGTGCTGCCCATGGAGCTGTTTAGAATCCCGACAAGAGGCACGGGTGGAAACAGTTGCCGACAGCTGTGGAAAGAGCACGGGAAAGAGACGATGTTTTTAGACTAGTTACGGCCGGCCCCGAAGGACGCCCAGTCTGCTGCCTAGCTGCTGTGATGAAATGTTAGACACGGTTACCTACAGTTTGTAGCATTCAGGATGTATTGATAATTGGGCAGTGTTAAAATATTGCCCGGCGGTGCATGTGAATATTACTACATCTAACTGTGAAGATAACCACTGAGATATAAACGACGGGCGTTAGTCAGGCATTTTTATATCCACTGGCTTATTGGAATACTTCCAAGTGAGTCTTTATCTTATCCAGACAACAAAATCAACCATGGATAGCAAACCCGGGATGATCCAGGAAGGTGTGCCAGTGACGGGACAGCCGTATCCAGGGCAGCAGTACCCGCCGCCAGGGCAGCCGTACCCGCCGCCTGGGGGCCAATCCCCACCCTATGCCCAGTACACGGCGTCCCCAGGCCCCACCACTGTGGTGGTCCAGCAGACAGAGCCCAAACCGTCCATGGTCGGGGCCATAGTCTTCTCCTGTATTGTCACCTGGTGCTGCTGTTGTCTGTTCGGACTCATCGCCTTCATACTGGCCAGTAAGTCAGCTTGGTAGCTATATGGCCGTGGAGTGTGGTGGTGGTGGTGGTGGGGGGGGGGGGGGGGGGGGGAGGGACATAAATGCATGTAGCCGACCAGTGTAACGAAAGGGCCTGGATAATGGATATATGCATGTATATGTACACAATACATGTACGCGTCATATCGAAGTGCTTCGTTGATGTAACAGAACATAATGTACACGTTGCCGTACTTGTAAATTATATCTTTATAATGGTAACGTTAGCATAACTTTTGATAGTTCATTGGTTTAAAAAGAATAATCCAATTTGATATAAAACCTGACAACAGTGGAATCTTCCACTGATCATGCTGAAATCGCCGCTGGCAGCATTTGCGTCACAAAATGGTAACAACTACCCGTGATCATCATGCGCTCTTAATAGCCAATGGCATAAGGAATGTTTACATATGTATAGGTTGGACCAATAACGTCTAGGCCCAGTTTTTGAGACTTCTCGCTTTCTTTCGGCTAACGTCTGAATATTGACGACAAAGGGGTTTAAAATACAGTCAAACCTGCACTAAAGACCACCTGTGTATAAGACCACCTGCTTATAAAGACCAAATTTTACAGGTCCCCAAAAATATAGTTTCCATGGTATTGAACCTGCATATAAAGACCGCCTGTTAATAACTCATTTTGTTGCTTCCGAGCGTGGCCTTTATAGGTTACACTGTACTCCCTAATACAATTATAGTTGATTATCGACGACTCATATTCATGTTACTATAAGGATTGTGCTTCAAGGGGTTTACGGCCGCATTAGCCCGCGTTCACAGCGGCGCTGGAGCTTGTGCCCAACACTCTACCCTAATGCTCTCGTGCTTCTCTTCCAGTGGTTGGCCAGGGCTCGAACAACGTGACAGAAGCGAAGAAAATGCGCAGTGCCTCTATGGGGTTAAGCATCGCTGGTTTGGTGATAGGGCTTGTTTTGGTGGTGGTATTCATCATCTTATACTTTGTCGGTGCCCTTCATGCCAGCTGTAATATATATGGTCGCTGTTAGTTGCCATGGTTGCTGAACTGTATCCATGGAACCATTTACCGGAACCATTTTACAGAGTAAAATGACAATATGCTATGTAGCTAGAGGAGTGTCAAAGACAACGGAGATAAAGCAAACTCTCCGAACAGCTGTTGTATGCTCCCAACGTGGGGGTCGTTATTCAACTATCTTATCAAGCTTTACATACCCTTTGGTAATAACGCAACCATCTATAGCATACTCTATTAAAATTGACCACGATCATCATATATCCTTTGTGTGTGTTTTTCTTCATACTGGCCTAATGTCTCTCCAAAAAGTAGTTTTTCCAGCATCAACAGAACGTTTACAGCATCACTACTATTAATACAATAGGCCTATGGCAGTACCAAAAAGAACAACAAGTAGTAGTAGTAGTAGTTGTAGTAGTGTTATGTGTGTATACCAAATAAACCTTATATCGATTCACTGTATCTTGTCTTTAGTGTATTCCATAGAAGCTGATATGAAAAAGTACCAATTTGTTTTGTATGCAAATGAATAGGAGATTTATTGGGGGTTTATTGCAATCACTTTGTCCGTCAGTCCGTCCGTACGTACGTGTGTCTGGGAACAACATAGCTCAAACAGTATTTAACCAATCAACTTCATTTTCCATCGCGAGCTTCCCTTGGACCCAGGGATGAAGTGATTCCATTTTGAGAAAAATCGCCCTGGGGTAAGGGTGGGCCTGGGGGTCCAAAATTTGGGCCTAATGATCAGAGATAGGAGATAAAATTTTGACTGGCTATAACTCCTAAACGGCGAGAGGTACACATGTAGTTACTATTAGGCACTGATAGGAAGTCATTGTGGGGAGTCCAATGACACAATTGGATTTCACCTTGAGTGACATTGAAAGGTCAAATTGAAGGTCATTCAGTTATTAAAGCCATATATCTCGTAAAGGAGCCTAGTTTGGCCCTATGTTGCTATTAAAAATTAATAGGAAACCATATATGGAGAGTCAAACGAACCCTTCAAATTTGACCTTGAATGACATTGAAAGGTCAAACTCAAGGTCACTCAGATTTCGAAGTTTTATATCTCGTAAAGAAGCATAATTAGGCCTTATGTTACTATTAATCGTTATTAGGAAACCATATTATGGGCAATCCAATTGCAGGGTCACATCTGACCTTGAGTGACCTTGAAGGTATATGTCAAGGTCACTCTTGATTCCAAAGTCTCATAAAGGAGCTCAGGCCATATATTACCATTAAACATTAATAGGGAACCATATATTTTGAGTCCAATGTCTCTGTAAAATTTGACCCTGAGTGACCTAGAAAGGCCAAAGTTAAGAGCACTCACATTTTGAGCGTCAAGAGATCTGTATGGAATAAATTTGTCAGCACTGATATTAATGCAGTTTACCAGCTTAATCTGGATGTCACAAAAGAGAGTTTGTTGGCCCGAGGGGGGGGGGGGGGGCAAGAACAACCAGAAAAGAGCTGTACTTTTGTATATAGTAATTCGGCGAGGCCAGCGCGACTGTAGTGTTGATTAACTGTGTTGTTGCTAGTTCGTACCGGTGAATTAAGTGGAATTTTGATTACATTGTTGGGAAACCGTAACGGTGATTTGCTGTCATAATTATGGAATGTGTGTAACCAGAACTCACAAAGAATATCTAGCATGTTATCAATTTATTCTTGGAACGTGTTTTATCACTACAGGCACCTTTCAGGCGAACAGATATACACAACTGGACGAAAAATGGCATCTTTAAGTTAAACGATGGTACTCTAATAACAAAAGTAAAAGCGAAAACGTTTCAACGACTGTCACACAAGCTGCTTGTGAATTACAAACAATATAACCGAATAGCATTGTGGTTAAAATAGCAATCAGACACTCTTGTATTCCTGCATTCAGCGCATTGCAAAGGCGTGTGAAAACCAACATTTAACTACACGCGTGCTTTACATATATTACACATGACCAAAAAGTTGCATCCTGAAGCCACGGTTTCAAGTTACTGGGAATTAAAATTCACAACAAGGCCTGTCAAACCAAGTCAACACTGACATACACGTGTTAATGTTATCATGGCTAACTAGCAGTGCAGAACAAGGCATATATGGCACATACATGTGATTGACACTAACAGTTTCAACGCTTACAACTCTAAAAATGTTACAGCATATATACCCGTAGCTGTCAGTAACCTGGCACCCATAGCACTAATGTACACATGCTCCATGTATATAATGCCAACCAGTTACGAACACACATTAACAGCCATTTACAAATGTTGCTATTTACTTGGCATAACTAGCTTCTTGCCCTATTTAGTAAAAGCAAAGATTGTGCTTAAAATTGCTGACAAACATCTCCAATGGGGAACACTGGGAAAGAAACAATCCCATAGCATTAAATGTCTAGAAATATATTAACTCATATCTATAATTTAGTCATAATGGATGCAACATTGTAAACGGGAAGCACGCAAAAACATCGAACACGCAATTGAGACATTATAAGATATAATTTTTTGTAACCTACTAACATTCAAAATGTCACTAAATTACATAAATCTAGACGACTAATTTGGCTGACTTAGTGCCATGCTTTTCCAATTGCCTGTTAATAGTAAATCACGACTCTGGTTTAAGCCATTAACATATTCGTCCTCTATTTTCTACTAGAAGGCACTTTTTTAGACATAATACATGCATATCATGATTTGACGACACCCTAAAAATAAGTTACATTACGATACTTTATAAATTTTACAAGTAAACTACACGTACGCAGTCACAATATGAGATTTAAGAAACAGTACATTTATAAAGTCATGGAATATTATGTATGGAAAAGGACCAGCCATTTGGTGCTCGGCTGTTGAAGCAGCCCCAGCTGTACAAGAAAGTTATCCCCACCTCCCCCAAGCAATAAAAGGCCACGGTCCAAGGGCGAGGTTTGCCTGCAGTGAATCTCACCATTTTTGGTTGGGGTGAGAATGGGGGAGGGTAAGGCATAACTTTTTGTACAGTACATTCATCCTAAGAGCTGGTAGTACTCATGGTACTGGCTCTCACAGTCCCACGATACCCGTGTACCCAGCATCCGGACGCCAAGTAACCATTGGTACATCATGTCTCCATTGGTCGTTAACAAACGGGCATATATATGCCGGGGCGAGTTTATCTCCCAGATTGGGAGTTCTCTGAAGTTTGCTGATCTCTTCCAACTGGCCACATAACGCTGGCGACATACTTAAGATCTATGGCCCGGTTATCGAGCCACGAAATCCAAAAAGTGTTTATTGTCTCCCCATGAGCACCCACACGGGTTTGTGATTAATAATATCGATCCTGTTGTGACTTCAGGTCTTCAGCTGGTTTCCGGTTCTGGAGGAAAGATGCTCTGCCTGTTACCACCCTTCTGGCCAGCTTTGGGGTTCGTCGTAGTTGCGGCCGACGCAGCCGCAGCCTCTTCCTGTTTCAAAGCTTTATCCAGTTCTTTCTGCGCCTGCTTGTGTTTAGTTTTGCCCCACGTGGTACGCACTTGTTGTGGGACCATGCGAGACGCCGGAGCGAAACCTCGTGGCATGTTGTGCAACTTTGGAGGCACGTGTACTAGTCTGGCATTAGGGGCGGGGTCCGTGCGTTCTGGACCTATGGCCTGAAGAGGAGGGGCGGGATCTTCTGGTCCCCGTTCAGGGTCCATTCCAGGGTTTTCTGGGGCTTTGTCACCCCCGCTCCAACGGATAGAGGAGATACCTGTACGGAGTCTCTTAGCCAGGCGTTGTATGCGGGTCGCCACGTCGCCACCTTTAGATAACTCGAAATTTGCGTCCTTGCTATCTTTGCTATCCTTGCTGTCGCGGTTCGGGTTGTGGGACTTATTCTTTTCGTAGCGCTCTTTCTTCTTCTTTCCTTCTTTCACCAGGGTCGCGGCGACCAGGGCTTCTGACGCAATGATGGCGTCCGCCTTGGGATCGGGACTTCCGGGTGGCACCACGCCGGAGTAAATGTTCTCTGAGTCCGCCGTCATGGGTTCGAATCCAGTGTCCATGTGAACGGCATCCCCGTTCGTCTCGTTGCTATGCGCATGCGTGCTCCCGTTCTGTCCAGGACCAGGAACGTCGCCGTTTTGCGGTGTCATGGCGGCGTGGCTTTTTCGGATATCGAAAAGCATGGCGTTGTTCATGTAAGCGTATTGCTGGTCGACTTCCTCCGTGCCATCAAAACCCGTCCCGCCCGCAGCTGCCTCGGCCTCCCTGGCTTTCTGGGCTCGGCGACGGCGAGTGCCGACTACAGCCCCGATAATGATGAGAAGCAACAGCAGTAGAGCCAGGGCAGCTGCCAGGATGTAGTACCAGGGGAAGTCAAGGGGAGGAGATTCTGGGGGAAAGAGAGATCACTTGTCAGGTATGCGTGAAGGCTACCCGTCCGTCATATTTTCTTCTAGAGTTATTCGACCACGACGAACACAATTAGACTACACAAGTTATATTACATACATGTAAATACAGATACATTTAGGCGGTACCCACCAGGGGTGACGGGGCCCAGTACCACCCTGAGGTCTGAGATCCTGGCAAAATCTGGATTCCCTACAGGGGTCACTTCTCCCCGGGTTGCAGCACCCAGATCCAGACGATACAGACCCCTGGAAGAATAATATATAGAAAACAATAGTAAGACTTAAGAAAGGGAAAGAATGGACCTGTCTGATATTCCGTAATACATTAAACACTTACAGGATATTCTTTACCATTTCCGGAAGCACAGGAAATAAAAAACATGAACCATGGCATCGTCATATTCAGTCAGAACCCCACTTACAATGTACAGGTACCTTTTACATGACGGCAAAAGCGTATAACTACCTATTTATATTTTGCCAACGAAAACCAGCGAAAGCGTACTAGTGGAAGGCGTGGCATCTTTGACAGTGAGCGGCGTTGCCAAGGCTCATTTGGCTCGTGGCTATAACTAAAGGCATGTTTACCTTTGGGACAGGGAAAGCCTTTGGCTGTGACATCGTACCAGATATTCCAAATTGGAATCCTTCATGTGGCTTTCAGGATGTAAGATGCCCGTCCCTATACCAATCAGCCATTGGAATAATTTAATATCAGTTATAATAAACTAATAAACTCTCACCTCTACTCTAAGGAACTCTATATTAATTTGTATGTGCAGCCATGTGGGTAGAGGTAAATGTCTCAACAAAAGACGTCTGATACAGGTATTAATATGTTCCCCCGGTAGCTTTAGGACACGTAGCTGTTTCTTACTTGTGGCTGTGAGCAGTGAAGAACACGTAATCGTCCTGTACCCCAATGGTGTTGACATCCAGAGTGGAGTTTGACATGAGAACGGTCTCCTGCCTGGTAGTTACATCTAGCTCCAGAATCGTCCCGGAAGCCTGGATCGCTATGTATAGCAGACCTGGGAGGGCGATAGCCTCTACCATGTATATTGTGCCAATGCATAGGATTCCTTCTGCTGGTACACATGCATACGTTTTAAATAACAATCTAATTAAGCAAAGTCATTTTAATCCAATGCAGGGAAGAGGTACAACAGGTTTTCCCTACTATAAAATGGTTACCGCCCATTACCCTAGTATAGGAAATCCTATATCCTAGATTAAAAAAGGGTTAAACTTTCTAAGAACCAGGATTCGACCTCCCTACCTAATCCCGGTCGTACAGCCAGTGCAGACACGTCCTGTTCGCCTTCCCAGATCACTTCAGTGTCAGTGCGATTGTGATGCTCTACCTTGCCTCCGTCAGACCAGAACACAGACCTAGGGGAAGGGACGGGGAGTGTGACGGCAGGGCTGAGACTTAAAATATTCAGCAAAGGATATTACCAGCTCTTTCAAATTAGATAAATAAACACCATGAGAGATGTACACATTATGAAAGATGTACGTGTATGTCAAATTCGGATACGAGTGAATTTCTTAAAACGTACTGCTTCCAAAGTGAGACAATTTCTGTGGGATGGCTGGAAACATGTTTATCTTAGTGACTTAATTCCCAACAGTAATTTAGTGTGATATTTACCAAGTCAGCGCCTTAAATTTTATGATTGGCCAATCAGTTTGTAACAATGTAACAGGGATATTGAAAACATTGTATAAGAAAGCCCCGAACGATGAGGAAAAGTGGTTTTGGGTGAGCGAGTGAGTCAATGGGTGAGTGGGTGGGTGAGTGAGTGGCGGGTGGGTAGGTGAGTGTCTGTGGATGGGTGAGTGAGTGGATGTGTGAATTAGAGAGTTTTAGTTTCAACGAATCATGATGAGAGAGAGAGAGAGAGAGAGAGAGAGAGAGAGAGAGAGAGAGAGAGAGAGAGACTGAGTGTTTTACTGGTTGATATGGTCGACGGCCACAGCCAGCGGTCGTGAGAGGTCTGACGTCAGGTCGCGGTGATTCTGGCCATCAGCGTTCATTCTGGAGACAGCCCCCCGACCAGGATCGCTGTAGTACACGTAACCATAGCGCGGGTCTACCGCTATCCGGGCGGGACGGGAGTCTGGGGGAGGTGTAGCGAAGCAATAACTTTAAGACATTTAATGTAAGACTGGGCTGTCATTATTGTACTGGTACTGTTGTACTTAACAATTCGCTGTAAGTTTATTATATGTATAACGACCGCTGGTACACAAGAGTGAATAGGTCATGGCTAACACTCTGCCCCAATGCTATACTGTTTGACGGAAAAGTACACTGTCAGAGTACCATAATACTATATTTTTGTACTATAAAGGCATTTCCTTCTTTGACAAGAACTTACGTTTATACATTGTCAAAGCAAAGATTAAAATGATTTAGGACCCACAGGTTTTCGAACACAAACCATGCAAAAAGTTTCTTCTACAAGTGCAAAATCATAATGCATTCTGCATGAAATACCAGGCACACTAGACACGTTTCCTACCGAGAGGCATAATGTCGATCGATAAATACATTTATGTTATTATTAAACGAAGACCATGGCCACTATTATCGGTCTACTGTTATGATCAAAACAAAAAAAAAAACTATTTTTACTATAATACTTAATACTACAGACCACCAGAGGCCTTGCGGATCAGTGTCTGTTCCCGATTCTTCATATCCCATCTCTGGATCTCCCGCGTGTCCAATTCCAGCCAGTAGATCCTTCTGGAGTACACAACGTAGTCTATGCTGAGAGGGAAATCCATAGCGGGGAGATCCAGGCCGTGGGTTCTCGTGTCCGAGTCTGTGACGTTCCATTGATACAACTGCTTGTGGTACGGGTCGGTGAATAGGACGAAATAGGACTGCTTCATGCTCTCTGAGAAATTTGATGGAGATAAATAAATACATGTATATTACACAATATGTCGTACAGCTGTATTTCATGTATCGTTGCACTGAATCGAGCGTGAAAAAGCTACAAATATTGTATATTTTCTGTGATGTCCAGTTCGATATGCTGATAAAGGAAGACTTCCTGGACCAAAGACATTATTATGTTTCGACATGTATTTGTAAGACCAAAAGTTTCTTTGTCAATACATGAAAATGAGAAATAATTTATATATCTATACATGTACCAGACATACATATACATGCCATTGTTCTGTGCTCTATATCTGCATGCACAAACCGCAAAATTCTTTCCGGAATACATATACACTGTGCCATAAATAATTATTGATCGACTTCCTACATGTCCTAATTGACAATCGTTTTGACATTCCGAACATATGCTGTATTCTACGACATGTATACAATGTCATGTACTCCCTATGTACGATCCTATGACATGTATACAATGTCATGTACTCCC
>JAAUYG010046163.1_pt1 | contig 10912 bp, 7 predicted proteins | sample 7278091 | NCBI WGS metagenome assembly JAAUYG01 (sample SAMN14350201, study PRJNA611818) | marine sediment metagenome | isolation source: surface marine sediment (0.6m) | place: French Polynesia: Moorea | collected 2018-08
AATTATTTGATTACAGCCCTGGTCTAAAGCCACACAGTCTTGATATACATTCTAACAAATTTACAGCTTTGCTTGGTAATTCCAAAAACAATGGCAAAGTCCATCATCGACAAGCTGCATCAAAACAAGGTACCCGACCAAACTTTGGGTTTGGCATCAACATTGACACAATTTGCAATACACGATGTGTAAGCAACATTCAAGGCACATGTACAGGACAGATATTGTGCACACACACAGCACATGGATCTTAATCTTGTCTGTTCATATTGTTTAACGTAGGATACAAAAGTATTCACCATTTTTGCCGGCGTTTCAACATGTATCAATACACACAGTTCTCTACTACTGGCACCGTTCAGCACAGTTACAATAATGGCCGCCATGGCCCACAAGCTGACCAAGTCAAAATCTAGTTCATATTTCCCTCAACACTGTTGCTTCAAAACAAAACGCAGACAGACTTGATCTAGATTGTGAAAATTGAGCACCGAGAATTTTCTATGAGCAGCCCGTATTCAAGTCATTATCCTGCAGTTTCTGTATCAATGTAACATGAGCAGTGCCTTGTTGCAGGTATCACAGATATCATTCCAAGTCCATGACATACATGTACTGTCAATAGGCCCATCTTCGGGAGGTCGGATGCTCAGAAACCATACTCCTCCCGCACGCTAACTCCATTCCACAAGCTAACGGTGACTGCACTTCACATACCGGTAGGTACTGCTTCCGATTCTGTCTTATTGAACGATGCTTGCTCAGTGGTAGCGTGGTCTGGTGGCCCTCCCGATTGGGTGATGTCCTCCAGTGGAATCAATGGCGGCATGGCCATGTTTGCTTGCTCAGTGGTAGACCTGTCTGGTGGTCTGCCAGATGATGTAATATCCTCCAGTGGTATCAGTGGTGGCATTGCCATGTTCGGTACAAGTGCCATCCCGTCCTTGTTGGCTTGGAAGTTCTCCATCTGTAGCATACCCCCAGTGCAGGCAGACTGTGGTGGGACCAGAATAGCACTGCTGGGGGTGGAGTGAGACTGGGGTTCCCCTGGGGTTACCAAGGGCCCGGTCAGTAGAGGGGGTGGTGGCATAGCTTCCATCATTGGAGGAGCAAAGTTCTGGATACCTGGAATCCCTATCATAGGCTGTTCCAACATGTGGGCAGCCTCCCCAGGCAATGGATTCATATTCATAGATGTGGCCGTCTCAGAGGTCACTGAGCTGCATTTTCGTGTCTTTTTCTCTTGCGAGCCATTTCCATTATTGAGAACGGAGGACAGTTTGCGTCGTAGCAAAGCGATCTCGTGCAGGCTCTTTGTGTTGCCAGATCTCATTCGCTTGTTAGCAAACCATTTTTTCACCTGTTCTACAGTGATCCCGCCAGCCTTGGCGAAGAATTCGGCCGTGTCCTGGGATGGATAAGGATGGCGGATATTACGCTGATACCAAGTCTTCATGATGCGAATGGCCATCTGGTTGAGATGCTTGTTTCCCTTGGCTTCCTTGCTGCAGACCGACTCTGCCGATTTACTTGTGGCATTCTTGCTGGATCTTGTTTTTGTTTTTGCCTTTTTGTTCTGGCCAACTGCTGGCCCGCCCTCTGGTGGCCCAGCTTTGGCAGTAGTGCCCGAACATTCCATATCTGTACATGGCTTTACTATTAGGCTTGGGGGAGCACCCACAATATCGCTAGGCTGTACGGATGCCATGTGGGGGTCATGGTGGTTGCCAGGCATTGTGTTCATGCTCGAGTAACAACTGGTAGCAGCAGACACTGTGTCATGGTAACTACTGCTGGCAACATGTGAGGGTTGTTGTGCTGGATCAAACAACATACGTACTGGGGGTGGTGGTGGGAGTGTCACCCCGGTGTTGGGGACACCAACACAGGGGGGAGGGAGGCAACGCAGGGGAGGGGTATGCAACCCAAACCCTAGGCTGCTGGTCTGAAAGCTCGACTCGCCAGGATAAGGCACAGACCTAGGAGGCAATGGCGCCAGAGGGTGTGGCGGAGGCATACGTGTGGTTTCAATTGGTGGAAGTTTTGGGATCGGTGAGATGGAATCGCAGGCTGCTGTGTAGTGACCAGTACTGCTGGCTGCTGCTAGCTTAGCAGAGCTACTTACAACATGGGTACTGGGATCAACATATATCGGCACAGTCTTGGGGTGAGATGGGGCATACAGCGTGGGCAGTGGCTTCAGTGGGGTGCTGTGGAAGGGCTGGGTGACACTGAGCTGTCCGTCCTGGGTTAGCTCAGTGGCCGTCTTACTGGCAGGCAGAGACTTGGCAGCAAACCAGGGGATGGTGTGGCTGCCTTCCACCAGGCCCTGCCTCTGCTTCACAGCATCAATCTCGCATTGGATGAAGTCCGTTAACACAAGCTGCTCTCGATCAAAGAAACAGTTGATGGACTGCATCATTGTCTGTGTCGGCGTAGTCTTCCGCAGCGAATCTTGACGCATTACCTCCAGCTCATTGGCTCTTGCATGGAAGTAGCCAGTGAGCTGCTGAACTGCATGGGAGTAGGGTCCATCCTGCAGGGAGTGAAGCTGGGCGCCAAGCTGCTGCCAGCGGTTGACTACGTTAGTGGAGTGTTTGGCAGCAAGGATTGGTGGGTTCATGCTGAACGACTGCGGTGGGAGTGTCGGTGGTGGAAGCTGTGGTGGATGGGGAGGATAAATGTATGTGGGATCTTGTTTTGATGGCATGCTGTTTGGCTGGATGACAATCGGTGGCTGGCTTGTAGTAGTACACTGAGCATCGTTGACAGAGGCTGTGAAGTACGATGGTGGTGGCAGAGATATTTGAGGCTTGCTGTCAAAGCCCACACTGAGGTATGGCACAGACACGGCAGCACTGGCAGGGGCACACTTCACATCCAGGGCCTGTATGATGCTACTAGAGCAAGGCTGGCTGAGGGAGCTGTCATAGTAGGGGGTAACGCTGTGGGAAGGTTCCTGCGTCAGGCTACTCCTCTCCATTATGGATTCATCAGCCGGTGACGCCACAGCGCTGGAGGACTTATTGCCTTCCGAAAATGATACATCCCCGCTGACTCGACCCGAGTCCACACTCATGGTCAGCCATTCTTCCTTCAGCCGATCTTGCTCGCAAATCTCAACCACAATTTCCTGTTGGTCATGCTGAACATTTCTTCCATCCGCCAGTGTCCCCTCGATTGGTACAACATTGGCTGACATCGTCGTTGAGTCTTTACCGGCACTGGTGGCCTGGTCTGTAGGGTGTGCTTGTTGGTAACTGGGCGGTTGTTCTGATCCAGCAACCATGACGGAAACCGGAGCATCCATGGCTACAGCACGCTCATCGCTCTCGGCAACTAACTGCCTGAAGTGGGAGAGTGGATACTCACAGCAGGGTATGTTACCAGGTGTGGTCCGACCATGGTGATGGTTAGACAGGTCACTGACCACACTCCAATCACTGCCCAGACCAGACGAGGATGGAGAGCTATTGGCTGAGTTCATCGTCACCGTGGAACCTGACTGGCCGGAGGTAGTCAGTTGGAATTATCTGGAAATCAAAGCCAATTCATTAATACATTGTGGCATGAGTACTATGGTACTAACATCAATAAATCATGTAAATGGCCAAGGCAATGGACTCTCCCTTCTCACCTTGTCAACTTATTTAATTTATATTAGCTGGTATTCCAGCGCCATCGACATGTTTGAGGAGTCATGTTTGATCAAAACGCCTTGTACTATTAGCTAATAACGATTGGTAAATGTCAATGTATTCCTAGCATGGGAGGGCATTCAATAATTAATATTATATATAGATATTATGTATATTGCCCAGGTGTTTACATACTGTAACACTGTGCTGTGGTGAACATCTGCTTATTATTAATCACTTGTACCACTGTATATCCACTGTAGACAATAAAGCATTTAAAACAGCCAGACATATATATAGAATGTGAAACTACAGTAACCTTGCGCATCATCACTATGGCAATGCAGTGTATGACATTAACATGGTAAGTATGCACATGTACTAAAAGAGCCCCGGAGAGCGGTGGAGGGAGGGGGGAATATTTTCACTTTTATTTGCCTTTCAAGAGGGAAATTTTATTATTTTAATATTTATTCCAGCGACTCAATATTTAGATGGATATTTTGTACTTACTTTCAAAATTTGATAAATTCGCACGAATTTATATATTCTCACCGTGAGGTGTCAAACCATAACTCTCTGCCGTGGCTCCCGGCCACGGCAGAGAGTTATGGTGTGACACCTCACGGTGAGAATATATAAATTCGTGCGAATTTATCAAATTTTGTGTTTTCTGTCAGCATGGGTGGGATCTTTTGGCCGGTGCTAAGGTCTTTGTTCATGGCATTCATCATGGCTCACCTAAACAAAGCACTCCCCCCACATAATAGGTCCAGTACTTCATCTCGGACCTCCAAGAGAAAGAAAAGGAAAAAAACCAACTACAGGTTTCAGATCCTGCCCGTCTTGCCCTTATACATGTTATAAGCTTTCATTAACTGACCGACACCAGTATTGCTTATGCTGCATGGGACGAAAGCATTATATTCCTACCTGCGATTTATGACTTTCTCTAAGCAGGAAAAGATTCAAATCCTGCTTTATCAGGCATCACGTATGGTCTATCTTATTCCCTTTAAAGGGTCTTCCTGATAAGCCTCCTAGCTCTCGAGTTTCCATCAGAACCAACTCTCAAGCAATTATTGATCTCGAAGGCAAAGAGAAATTTCACTCTATCGCTGATACAGCAGTTGGTATTCAGAAAGATTATCATCGTACATTTCCTAACTCTACAGATAAATCAGGGTCGAGCTCTACCCTTTCCTCCCCCCCCCCACTCCTACCGAATCTTCTCCAAAGAAAAGGAGGAAGCGGTCTTCATCAGCGTCTTCCTTGTCATCCTCCTTGTCCTCCTCTTAAGTCTTTGTTTTCATCCTTGTCCGGTGGTTCCCTGAATGCCGTCACATGCATAGTATTAGGTCTCGAGGCAAGGCGTCTTGCTTGTCCGTGGACGAACAATCACAGGGTGATTTGAAGAAAAACCAGTCACAGAATTCTGTCTTCCTCTCCACCAACAACAAAGAGACAGAGGTACAGAGATGTCAGCAGGACAACTTCTCACGCACAAGACAGATGGAACACCACTTTGGAGAAACATACAGTCTTCACGGACCTCCAGGGAGGGTTACAAGGCTCCTTCTTCATTTGAAAGGCGAGAGTCTGGGAGAAGTTGGCTTAGCTGCCTCCCAACTCCAACTCCAACTGGTCCAACTCCAGTGGGGGAGATCTCCCTCTTGGAGGCTCCTGAAGTGAAGTCGAAATATGAGGGGATCCGTCATCCTGCTATTGGGGGGGGGGGACGGTTGCGTCATGGTTCCTTTTCCTTTTGTTCACCATGAAGGCCCGATCCTCATCAGAACGTCCTTTGACCACGGCTCCTCTGCAGGATTCGACACCTAGCAGGATCAACAGGCTGCAATTTACTTCTTCCTTGGCAACCTTGATAGACCGTCTTTGACATATCTAAAGCCTCAGCTCCCTGATTTGAGGCCCATGTCCTTGGGTCTCTCAAGGGACAACAACAATACCACCTCCAAGGACAGGTATCCCTCAAGACATCAAAGCACTCGGGACCCTCGAGGGACAGGTATCCCTCGCATCATCAGGAGGACTCGGGAGCCTGCAGTGGCAGGTAACCCTTGAGTCATCAGAATAACTTGGAATCCTTCTTGAGACCAGCTATGAGGGACGACTTTCGTCAATCAGGCAGTGGATGAGAGGAGGGATAACAGAGACTCTTCACAACGCATCTCTCATTCTAAGCAGTGTTCCAGGGACTCTAGTCACTCGAGGAATTTCTTTTCTGACACCAGCTTCCAGGCCCAGAGTCAGAACAGAGAAAGCAGTCTCACAGTTCCTTTGACGGATCCTTGCCAGTCTCCACGTCTTCACCACGAGGTTTCGACGATGCTCAAGACTAGGCCCCCTTGTGTTTACCACATCCTATGATGATGAAGAAGCCGTAAGGGAAGCTGCTTCAGAAGATTCTCACAGACCTACAGTACCCTCACCTTTTGGTTGAGGGTCCTCAAACGGTGTCACCATGGACCCCCGTCCTGGATGAGACAGCAGGTCCCCAGGGAACAGCGCCAGCAGTAGACGAATCGACCCTTCGAGAAGTCCTCGAGGCCTTTGCCAAACCAGAGCCCAAAACCAGACTAGTTGACCACGCCTCACTCTTCCTCCCAGCATCCACCCACATTTCTGCAGGGCTCCCCCTTTAGATGCTCACATTGCAGCGATGCATAAGCAGAGGGTACTGTTCCCAATCCACAGTTGTTGAGCATTGGCGAGTGGTCGAGGGCCTTTTCTAGGCATTGATGGCAGCCTGGACGTTTAATTGGCACACCACAGTTTTGACTCATTACTTCCTCGACAGGCAGGCAGATCCTACCTGCAAGGACGTCATTAAGGCTCTCTTTGAGGCCCTGGCAGATCAACGAGAGACTCTGCTGTCAGGTTCATCTTCAGCCACAGGTCTTCTACATCGTCAGAGGTTCGACACTTCGTCTTTGGAGGCATGGTCCACTCTCCATTATCGCCTTGTTCCCTTGCCTTTTAGGGGGAGGGATATCTTCGATGGGGAGGTTCTCCCCAAGGCAGCAGAAGTTGACAAGGAAGAGTCACAGATGGAGAAGGCCAGGCTTTCAGCCTCTAGGAAGGGATGCAGGCCTAGATCTTCTTCAAGAGGCCAGTCCAGGACTCGTTCGAGGAGCAACTTGAGACCACCAGCCCAGAATCCCTCTACACAGAGAGGCAACACGGTTTTGGTAGCCACACTAAAACAGAACCGCCCCAGGAGCAGGTTTCATCATCATCGGATTCTTAACAGAGGCTGTTCCGCTTCTAGGCATGGGCGCCAGGGAAGTGTCTCCTTTAAGGAGCCTCCATCAACCCGTTAATAGGGGTTTGGCGTCTCCATCCCCTCATGCTGAGGCAGACCAGAGTCGGGGGGGGGGGGGGATGATAGAGGACACCTCCCAAGGACCTTCCTCATGTCATCAGAAATGGAGAGGAAGGTACAATCAAGCTCGGCAACTATCCCATAGCTGGGAGATTGCGCTATTTCTTAGAAGATTGGAGGCCCATCACAAAAGACCAGTGGGTCGTAGAGATTATCAGGGATGGTTACGCCCTACAGTTCATCAAGGAACCCTATCTTCGCATGTCTCCCATGTCACATGTCTTTTAGTACACCAGACAAGCGATTGGCCCTCTGGGGGGAGATAAAGTCCCTTCTGTCCAAGGGCAGCATAGAGGAACTAGCTCCCTGTCTTAAAGGAGGGGGGGGGGTTACTTCTATTACTTCTTGGTAACCAGGAAAACTGGTGAATTTCGAAATCTGATAATCTCAGAGGCCTGAACCCATTTCTGAAGTGTTGAGGGATTCAGAGGGAGTCATATGCATCTACCAGTAGAAGGTCTTGCTGTTCGGCCTAGCCACGGCATCCAGGGTCATTACCAAGTTGCTGGCCACCTTCAGGACCATGTCTATGTTTCCATACATGGATGACAACTTTCATTCGCAGGCTTCAGCCTCTTCAGCAGAGAGGACCAGGGACGCCAGTGTCCGGCATCACCTTCAGGGGGGATTTGTTATCAATCTTACACAAATCCTAGCTAGTCCCATCTCAGTTCATGATACACCTCGGAGCCCTCATAGACACTTTAGCAGGGAGAGTCAGTCCTACCCCAGACAAGGTCTCCCAGAACCTGCTGGACAATGGCTTCACTTCTGCAAAGCCCCTCAATCAGGTAATGGGTACCTTCGCGGCCTGTCATGCTGTGGTCCCCTTGTGTCTCTTTTGGCTCAGTGAGATGGATTTCGGTCCACCTCACATGGAACTTCAAAGGGGGAAAAACTATCCCAATTAGAAGATCTCTCTTCTGGTTTCAGAAGTTAAGGAGGCCCTTCGTTTTGTGGCGGACCCGAGAGAATTGAGCCAGGGAATCCCCATGGGCTTCGTTACCCCAAACCAGACCCTAACCATGGATGCCTCGGAAGTACAACAGAAGTTAGGTTGGGGAGCAGTCCTGAGTCCTCATCAGCGATTGGGCATTTGGAGCCGGGAGGAGTTGCTCTTGCATGTCAACCTGCTAGAGGCCCTAGCAGTGTTCAGTGCAATTCAAGCCTTCAAGATCTTTCTACAGAGAAGTGTCATCCTGCTGCAGACCAACAACACCGTGGTCATGGCTTACGTCAACAAGATGGGAGGGACCAGATCTCCATATCTAGAGTCTCTGGCTCAACGGATCACTCTCTGGTGTCTGGATCGAAGCATCACTCTTCGAGCAGTACATCTTTCAGGAGCTGACAACGTTGACAGATCTCCTGTCTTGACATTTGTCAGAAAGACACTTTTGCCTGGAAAGATCGGTAGAGTGGTCCCTCAATCTCGGCGTAACTTTTTGCCTCTTTGAGATTTGGGAAAGCCCCTCGATAGACCTGTTTGCATCCAGAGCCACTGCAAAGGCTTCCAGCTTGTACAGTCGAACCTCGGATCCCTTGGCTTGTCAGGGCAACGTTCTTCAAGCCGATTGGTTCAAGGAGCGTTTCTGTCTGTATCCTCCTCTTCCCTTGCTGCTTCTAGCTCTGCACAAAATCGCAAGAGAGGAGTCAGAGGACACTGCTATCATTCCCTGGTGGCCAAGAAGAGGTTGGTTTCCCCTCCTACTAAGTCTCCTAGTAGACTTACCAGTTCTACTTCCAGAGCTTCCAGGTCTCATTCTAGACCCGTGGGGCCAAAGTCACCCCGGTCTTGGGACCCTCTGGCTAACTGCTTGGAGTCTCTTGGGGGTATTCTCCAGGTAGCAGGCATTTCTCGCCAGGCTGCGCACACCATCTACAATGATAAGAGGAAATTTACGCGAGATTTGTACCACTCCAAGTGGCAGAATTTTTCTCGCTGGTGCGAGGGAGGGGGCATCGATCCCCCTCATGCAACTGCTCCCGAGATCCTAGATAATCTCGAGCACCTGTCCTCTATCTCTTTACAGCATAATACCATCCTTACTCATTTGTTGACTTTGAGCTCATGCTCAAGCCTCCTCGGTGGATTCACAGTGGGTTCGCACACCCTCATCTCAGCCTGGGTCAAGGGCCATAGAGCTGACGTTACCCCCAAGAAGATTAGAGTTCCTCCTTGGAAGCTTCCTTTAGTCCCAGTCGCTCTGACTGAAGGAGATTTTGAACTGTTACACTCTGTGAAGCTGGAGCTGGTCGCATAAAAGGTTCTGTTCCTGGTGGCTCTGGCGTCCACCAACGGACCTCAAAGTTACATGCTCGTTGCTTAGATCCCCCGTTTTTGTTGGATAGGGCCCAGTCTTTTAACCTAGTGGTTAATCAACCCTTTCTCCCTAAAACGAGTTCTGATGAAGCCCTTTCAGTTGATATAGAGCTTCAGGTGTTTTACCCATATCCCACTTCGCATCTCGATCGCTTCTTCCAGTGAATGTGTCTGGTCAGGGCACTTCAGATTTACCTATAATGCATCAGAGCAATTTGAGGCCCAATATTTACCTGGAACGCACCAGACCAATCCGAGACCCCAACAGAGCCCTTTTTGTCCATTTCGATCTGGACAAAGCACACCAGCCAGTCTCCAAAGCCACTCTAGGCCGTTGGTTGATGGAAGCGATTCGCCTTTCCTATAAACTTCTCGGATGAGAGCATGAAGTGATTCAAGTGAATGCCCATTCGGTCCGAGGCACAGCCACTTCCTGGGTGGAGATTGCTAGAGTTTAATTCCACCATGGAGATATGCTGGGCTGCCACAAGAGGGCAACCATGGTAGGCAGGCTGGGATCTTCACCGCTTCCCTCTCTCATGTATATAGTCAGATGTGAAGCTGTTTTCCCACCTTAACAGCGGATGTTAGGTGGTGGAAGAGTGTCTTTTGTTGCACTTGTGCGGCGGTTTTCTTTTGGGCGTTACTTAGTGGGGAGCACTTCTCCTCATTGCACACACTTGCACCCTATAGGTTGCACTATCCACCTACCTCAGTTTTTCATCATTTGGGGCTCTGCACTGCATCTTGCACCATGTTCTCCCAGCGTTTTTCTTCTGGATGAGCAACACTTTGTTGGCAGTGGTTTCACCAGGCCTTTCCAGAAGTAGGGTCTTGCCCCTACCTCACTACCGTTTTACTGCCTGGCTAGGTTGGTTTTCTTTAGGTGTTTTTCCCCTCTTTTTTCCTGTCTTCCTGTTCTCGGAGCTGTTTTTTTTCTGCAAGGTGAGCTAGGATCTCCTGGTTTTTCTCACCTAATTGGTCTTTGGTTCCTCTGCCCACGGGATAGGTAGCATGTAGGAAGAGGTTTTCAGCCAGGTTAGTATCACTGTGTGGTGCTCTGCCAAGCCAATGTTATGATTTGATCAAGCGTAGTTATAAAGAATTTCTAGGACTCGGAGCAGTCCTATATTGTTTTAACGTAGTGAGATCAAATCATAACCACCTGTTTTCCTAGTTTTTTCCCTTCCCACCCCTGGTGTCTGGCTTTCCTCTTCTCTTTGGCGTTTTTGCCTTTGAAGGAATAATTTTCCCATGCTGGCCGCGAGCCTTTTAACTGGGGTAAACCGACATGCTTCCTTGCACATGGCCTATGCCTTTACCACTGCAGTCCTTTAATTATCTCTGTTATTAATGCTCTCTCTACGTATCGGTGAGTCGTGTTACTTCAGGCTATGCTGTGCAGTCTGCATTGGTCGTTGGGAAAACATGTAGGGTTTTTTAGCTCTGCTTGACTATGTCAGCAGAGCTCATGAAATCGAAATTCGTCCGTCGTCCGTCCGTCCGTCCGTCTGTGGCATCGATTATCTCTGAAGTTACTGCATGGAT
>JAAUYG010002983.1_pt1 | contig 10911 bp, 7 predicted proteins | sample 7278091 | NCBI WGS metagenome assembly JAAUYG01 (sample SAMN14350201, study PRJNA611818) | marine sediment metagenome | isolation source: surface marine sediment (0.6m) | place: French Polynesia: Moorea | collected 2018-08
CGCAAATAGGTCGTACCATCAGTCGCAAATAGGTCGTACCATCAGTCATTCATGGTTGTACCACCAGTCATGAACGATCGATTGTCAAATATCATGCTTTTCGTCGTACAACTGATCCTATCCTACCCTACGATTGGTCGTGCCACATCTCGTAGAACCTCGCTGTGACTGAACATGCACCTACGTACGACTTGCGCCGACTGGTTGCACGATCTGCGCCGACTTGTGCACGACCCTACGAGAAGTTCTGCTATCGTACGATCATTCGCACGACGTGTCGTGCGATTCACTGCAACAAGTCGCCGAACCAATCGCTGCATGTGATCAAAATTCTGTATCTCACCAAACATTCACGATCGGGTTGTATGTACTTCAAGTCGACAGAAATCGCACGACCAAAAAATCGTACGGTCCGGTGTGACTAAAGCCTTATGGAGTAATAATTAATTCTAAAGTTCTAAACACCGAACACAACAAGAAAAAAAAGAGGGGGGAGGGGAAATTTCTTCCAGGGTCTAGTCTGGGAGATCTTAATTATTTTAACATGCTAAATCGTCTCGAATATATGAAAAAATGATAAAACTTGTAAGACCAGAGTCACGCAGGTTTTACAAATCCCAAATGGAGCACATTGTGTCAATAAAGCAATAAGATTAGCTTATAGGCTTTACCTTTTAGGTGAAGAGGTCGTTTTATGGCATTTTCCCAGCCACAGTACGCTGTGCCATAATCGTCGAGTGTTTTATCTTCAAATATCAATACCCCCTTTGCTTGGTTTATGGCCTTGTAGAGAAAGGACCAGTGGGGTTGGCCGGTGTCTGGCAGCTGATGCTACTTTATCGCCTTCTGCTTATACGGTTATAAACTGGGCGGGTATTATTGCCACAGAAAATTGACCTTTAAACTAGCACGCCGCCACAAAAAGGTTGTGGCGCTATAATCGCACGTTTCTTTTGTACGTCAGTGCTGTCGATATAAAGCGTACTCATGCAAGGCAAAAGAAACACAATGGAACTTATTGTGCGATCAGAAATAAAAGTATCGCAAATTATGTCCCAAATCTGTGGTGAGGCAGTGGTTGTGTGTGGTCAAGTGAAGGATACAGTTGCAAGCTGTGGGCCACATTCTAAACAGCAGGTAGGGTGTTTGCTTTCATACTGTTTGTCTTGGGTATTGCAATATCGCACGTGGTACAGAATGACGACACAACCTACGAAGGTTGCCTTTTTCTGATCTTTTATCTTTTACATTAATTCTGATCACTGAAGTGTATAATATCCTACCTCACCAGTTGCTAATATTAGTTACTTTAATAAAAACATGTTTACGCGCTTATATCAAACAACTTTGAGGCTCCGTGAAGCTATGCAGAGCGTTCAGATAATCGAGATGAAAGTCAATTACAAGTGTAATTTTGTCGCCCAGTACATCAGGCTGGTGGCAATTAGAAATGTAATTTCCTTCAGCTTAACACACCAAAGAGGCAGACACATATATCCGTCAGCATGGGCTTTGCACGCTCGTTATTTAGCACGCGGTGTACCAGGAGAGAGCAATGAAATTCCGGTGTCTGGGATGTTCCGGGAAGCAACCGACATATTTACCGGCGATGTATCCACTGGAGCGAAATACAGGCCATTACAGCTTGAATAATTAATCATCGGCTGCCATAACTGCAGTGGGTGACAGTCTGTGGGGGCTGTCGGCGTGGCGACCTCTGTGTTCTTAACCCACAATAAACGTCGCCTTGAGGGGATGCAGGCAGATCCCGGGGTGTAAGGACTGTCCTTGGGGGTTTGTGTGTCCGTCGCATAGCTTCATTTCATAACGGGAGAGTCAGTGTGTCGGAATTCATTTAGTATTGATAGGTTACAGACATGATGACTCTTGTCTCTGTGTGAGAATGCTGTTAGCGGTCTAAGCTACAAATGTATGGCAAGCTGTTGAAGGGCAGGTTGGCTGTACGAGGGACGGGTCGGAAGGAAGAACTGCAACGTTGTGTACTTTGCTCATACAACACCTTGCATCACACCTAAACTGCCACCTCCAACCGCCCCGCCCTACCCCAAACCCACCCAACCACCTCCCTCCCCTACCCCCCTTTGTTTATTATCGCACATGTTTGTATCAGAACAAGTGGGTACTTTCGTTGGAATCTAAACACCAGGGGATGTCAGTCGTATCTGTTAGGCAACATGTCCTCAACACATGATACATATAGTGGATGCCTATACCCCGCCTCTCGATCTACGATGTAACTAGTAGAAAGGGGTAGGGGGTAAAGATGTCAGTTTCAATCACACTTTGCTAGGTTTCAATTGTATAACATAAGACGCCCTCTTCTATAGCTGGTGTCTTCTGTGTTGTCTCGTTCTTTGCATAAGTGAGACTTGTGGCTTCAATGGCCATTTTATGGTCGGGGAAACAAGAAAGCCGAGACGGTACGGTATTGCGACTGAACAAAAGCATGAACTAAAATGCACTAAAAAGGCAGTTATGTAGACACGATTGTATAGACACGAATATACTCTCTCCTCCTCCTCCTCCTCCTCCTCCTCCTTTCTCTTTTTCTTTCTCTCTCTCTCTCTCTCTCTCTCTCTCTCTCTCTCTCCCCTATTCTTTCCTTTCCTTTCGCTTTTCTTTTCTTTTCTTTCTTCCTTTCCATGCCCAAAGAAAACCTGATTCGTCGCCACAGAATCGAATACGAAGCTTTCCGCTGTTTCACCCTTCTCAGATCATTGGCTCTTTGCTATTGTTCTTAACGTAGTGATTGCACCAATCTTGTCAGCCTAGATTTAGTTGGTGAGCCTTGTTTTTGTTTTCACTATATTTTACATGTATGCTAGCATGAGTCCCCCTCCCCCCGTGCTAAGGTGATCGTGGCATTATTGGGCTCGGTATAGCAAGCTAGATGGCATGGACACGAAGCTGAAGCGCCGACTGGATGCGAAGCGGAACCTACGACCCAGAAAGCTGAAGCTGCAGACTGGATGCAATCCCACGACCCAGAAAGCTGAAGATGCAGATTGGATGCAAACCCGCGACCCAGAAAGCTGAAGCTGCAGACTAGATGCAAACCCGCGACCCAGAAAGCTGAAGCTGCAGACTAGATGCAATCCCACGATACAGAAAGCTGAAGATGCAGATTGGATGCAATCCCACGACCCAGAAAGCTGAAGCTGCAGACTGGATGCAATCCCACGACACGGAAAGCTGAAGATGCAGATTGGATGCAAACCCACCACCCATCATCTTCAGCTAAAATGTGGCGGCGTTTCCACTCTGCGACATCGGCTGGTTTACAGTGAAGTTACTCTCACCGTTTATCCTGGTGTGCCATGTTCTAATAGTAAAAGAAACAGTGGAAATCAGGCTCAGTTCTGGGTATTTGTTCTGGTCGACAAGTCCAATCGCAGGTCCGTTTCAACATATACGCGTCCTTTTTCACACACAATTCCCCGTAGTTGTTCCATTCTTCACCGTAGTTATTCCTTTCTTCGAAAGTCATAACGGTCTATATCTTTAATTGGTGTTTTATTTATCCTGTAAACGGTAACCCTTTACACTAGTACTAATCCGAATCATAGTCCATTTCAGAAGTCAATCCGGTAAAGTTGCTGGTTTCGATTCGGATTAGAACAGACGCAGGTGTATAAGCGTGTTGGATGTAAACGCGTTTGGAAACGTTTTAGCCTAAAGTGAAATAAAGTGAACTGAATCGAAACGGTTTATATGAATTAAGAGTCGAGTAGGGGAATCGAGTGAAGTTTATCTATACATCATTATCTGCCTATTGTCCACCAGTCTCTCTACATCATCTACCAGCCTTTCTGTGTTCATGAATTACGCGACATTAATCAGTCGTTGGATGCATTAATTCGTCTATTCTTAATATAAGGCATCCATTCTTAATGTAGTCTTTCATCATATCCAAGCACTGTTATACCAGAGTTCTGGATGGATGGATGTGTACCAGTTCACTCGGCCTGCATCCATTACCTAGTTCCTTTTATTCAGTGTGCTTTCCCAGATCATTCAAACTGAGACTCCACATTGTTTTGGGTCGTTCCATAGGCGTCTATTCGGCACTGTGCGTATTCCCGGGAACGAACAGTGGTGTTACGATGGCAAAATGTCACTGAATATGAAATGCCTTGCTATTACTTTTTGACTCGACCCCCCCCCCCCCCCTTTATCCGTGTTCCAGGGTGTCGGGAGAGGGGGGGGTGGAGACTGGTGTGGGGAGTGGAGATGACACATGCACTCACCGTGCATATATGGCTTCCATATATCCTGTATCCGATAGAATCACAGAACCATGTATTCCACAACCATTTTCCCCCAACGAGCCATGATGTAGTTTATTCTTGTTTTAAGGAAGGATCTACGGGGAAACGCCGACACCCCTATCCTCCCCCCCCCCCCCATCCCCATCCCGGGCCATTCTGCTGTGTGCAATTCGATTTCAAGTACTAATGTACTAATGTATTAATGTACTGTCTTGCAAAAAGAGTACAGCTAGAATGCGCAAACAATGCAACAGGCTCATATATATTACATATACGGTATATAATAATTGCTAACTGTAAATAATTGTTGCCGAACAATAAAAAAGAAGCGTGCATCATGGACAAGGAATTGAGGACCGCTTGAAGGGGTGTGAGGGGGGAGGAGTAGGAGGAGAGAGAGAGAGAGAGAGAGAGAGAGAGAGAGAGAGAGAGAGGGGGGGACGTTCCAGGGTAGCGATATTGTATAACACTGGAGTGCTACTACTTTGAGAAATGTAATTATAGAAACAGGGATGTTACTTTGTCAGAGTGCCGAGTCCTGTACTGTGTAATTTTCTAATTCTGTTTTAGACAAATAGGAGAATCGTTGTAGGTTGGAGTTTGTTTTACTCCACTTCACCCTTCGGACAACAAGTTTAAATGTCTCACTTTCAAATTCCTCTTATTCAGTTGAATTGATTCTTTAGATTTTACAACGGCAGTTTAGATGCCCCAATGGCATGAAATGTGCCACGAACCACCTTTAAGGTTTTCCCCTCATTCTAGGGACAGAAATGTTAGCAGAACGGTGCGTGGCGACTTTGCTGCAGGTGAATTTCGCATTGCGTCAGACGTAACTAAGCCAACCCCGGCTCTGGGCGCAGCCTTTGAAGGCCCCATGCGAGCTAGATGCTTCCCGTCAGAAGAGCGATAATAAATGACATGGCTAGGGTTACCCTTGAAACAAGGCTTTTGATTGGACAATAGAGCAATATTACTCCGACAGTCTACCATGCTGCTTGGGGCCAGGAAAATAGTACCGGTGCGCCAATTTCTGGTCTGCTCAATTGGAAACATAAAAACTTGGATTGTGTAAATGGGGAGAAAAGACACTGCTTAGCGGCTGGCTATTGTTTTCAAGTGGGGTTTGCCTTTAATGTTGGCCACTCGCTTGCTTTCGTTATCAGGAAGAGGACCTGGTTCGGAGAGACCTGGGCCAGACGTCTGATGGTACAGAGCAGGAGGCCTGTGTCGCTGCAGCAGCCACAGATACCTGACACTGACTTAGGTAGGTAACTCGCTCTTTCTTTCTCTTTCTCTCGTCCCGTCTCATCTCTCTCAGATCTCTCTGGCTGCCACGATCTGGCCTGCATTTCATCACTGTTAGGGCCACGACGCCCAAATTACAGGATGGCTCTGCTCTGCGCTAGTTGTACTCTAGCAGCATAGGAGGGGAGGGGGGGGGGGGAGCTTATGACTTGCCATAAAAGTGTCCCGGGGACCATAATACTCGTAGTCTATGGCTTCTCCAAGTACGCGGACTGGCCAACAAGCCATTCTGTGACCAATAAAAGGCCCCTGCTGCCACCAATACGCGGACAGCACGGCTTTCCCTGAGCGTGCGGCCCCTGCTACCCCCGAGTTGGACCTTGCTGCCGTGCTTTCAGGTGAAGGGCAATTAAGATCCAGTAATCTCAGCCAGGCTTAGCCTACTTAACCTTGACAGCGATAAACTACCCACAGAACTAGCCCTACCCATAGGCAAGGCGTACTCTATGTAGGGCAGTGTGTATACCAAGGTCAGGCCTGGTTAGTTGTACATTCCAGTGAAAGCCCCAGCCCCACCCGACCTTGACCTGTTTCCCCAGGCCGAGAGCCCCGTCCAGCTCTCAACGATCAATCATGGAAGCCTCTAGGGCTAGCGCTAAATAACAAACACAACAATCGGACTACATTCCAAGCTGAACTCCCCCCCTCCCCCCCCCCCCCATATACTGGAACTGCCAGGAGGGGGACCCTGAGAAGTGGAGGGGTCGAGAGCAGCCCTAGTTGATTTACAGCGTGTTGATATGTATAGCCTTTTGCGTAAACCCTACTGCAGTACCGTATACAGTCGTCTATAAATAAGTTATATTATCCCCCAGCATACATACAAATAAATGTACACGTGTCTTTGAACACAACATCCACCCTGGCCATTTTTACAGCACCTGTCAATTTTCACTCATGTGACCTATAAAACGCCCATACAAGATTCTTTATCGGTTCGATTCGAAACAGACACCCAATCAATGCAAAAGTATCGATTTGTCTGTAGTATTTCAATGCGCAAATTGTGTCTAACGCTGAAATAAGTTATGCGTTCGTACGTTGCTAGAAAAAGTCTGGTTAATGTGATATCAAATTACTCAGAACTTTCACACAAACCTTCATCCTCGACCACCCCACCCCTTATCGATCACATCACCCCACCCCCACCCCACCCAGCCCAGCAATATATGACCGATGTCGGTGATGTGCCTGTCAATAATATTTGCTTTTCTTTCGCTGACAAGTGTATCTAACATCGAATATAGATGTACATCCAATAGGGGCCACGCTTGGCTGACCACAGGCCAACCGCAGCTGTAAGTAATGAGCACAATTGAAGCATGCAGTGCTGCCTATAAAAATACAATCGGTTAATTGCAATATCATTTCCACTCGTTCGATTTTAGTGCCTCGTTCTGTGTTATGATTGACCTCTGTTGCTGCTGCTCCCCCCCTTCTCCTGCTTCTCATTCTCCTCTACTACTACTGCCACTACTACTACAACCACTACTGCTGAATAATAATAATAATAATAATAATAATAATAATAATTCTTTTTAGAGTTAAAAATGCCTTTAAACTAAATGACAAATTTATGTTATTAATTTTTGCATCGACAAGGGTGTAAATACTATAAGATCTAACTGTTTTATCTCACTGGCCTGGGCCACACCAGCCAGACAGTAGGATCCTGAATCCAGGGCCTGCTTGTTTGTATACACGTGCTGTCCGTCACTCAGATTGATAGGAAACCACCCAGGCCGGAAGTCCCAGGTCGGAGTCTCGTTCTCACATCGAGAGACTATTTTTAGCCCATTTGCTTTCAGACCGTGCCAAACGACTCGCGCTTTTCGGTATCCCGTCCAGTCCAGATCATACTGCGCTTCCTTGTAAAGATACCGTTCCCCTATCCCCAACAACTATTCCAGAAAAGCCGCCCCAGAGAATGTACACGTAGGCTTTGATGGAGTAAACTGTGTGAATGTTAAGTATTTAGCCACGATATCCCGGACGAGTCCAGGCAAACCAGCGTAATGGCGGAATATTAACAAAACTGCAGCCTGGTTTATTTATTTATTTATTTATTTATTTATTTATTTATTTATTTATTTGCTAAGATATATGCAATATTGTGTTTCTTGTGAATATCAAACAGTTGTTCTATGCCGCGTAACGGTACTCGCCTGAAGGAAAGATAAATGCAGCAACACAAAATTCTGCCTGGAATATTTGAATTAATGGTTGCAAGGAGGTGTATTTTTATTCGCGTTTATTTAGTGATCTAGTGGACGATAAACAGCGCGAGGGTTAGCTTATTACTAGAGAGAATATGCACTGGCATGTCGCCAAATTATTTATATTCTCTATTTAACGAAATATTCCGTATTATCCTATTGCATTTCGAATAGGAAGGACCAGTCTTAGACCGAGGACACAGCTAGAGGTCGCACCTGAAACTTAAAAATTCTTATAAATAAATAAATAACTAAATAAATAAATAAATAAATAAATAAATAAATAAATAAATAATGCGAGTATTATAATGCGAGTATTTGTAAAAAAAAATACCAAACTTAAATCTAAATGTCCTCAAGGTAGAATGTTCCCGTGGCGTTGACATTTTGAAAGAGCACTTCTACCGTAAGCTTCAATTTTATATGAAAAGCTCTGTTCAGTAGCAATCATGACCTAAAGCTGCTCTGGCAATTGGCAAAAAAAAATCAAGACTTCCGTTTCGAGTACTGACGGAAACCGCATCAATGTATCCTGGTGTGTGTGTTCTTTTATGTCTTTGCACTACAGATAAATAAATTGGGGCTCTTTTCTCTTGAAATAGGATCCAATTACCCAGTTACATGCGAGATAAACGCCTTTTCGGGCGACGGGAGTTACTGCCAAACCTCCCAGGCCGTTTACCTTGTACTGCCTACAGAGCGACTGGGAGAGAGTGGTTAACCAACCAAACCTGGCAACACCAAGTCGTTAGCCGTTCCACAAGAACATCTTCTAAAAATGTTATATTTATTGTTCTGAAACCAAAATGTTTTTATCTTATCAAACACTACCTTCTGGGAAGCATCTCGACTGCTTCTCATCCTAGATAAATCATTGAGAGCTTATGTTATAACGACTAAAACAAAGGTACCAATGGGGGTGACAAATAAAATATTAACAGTCAAACTTTCTTTCTTTTCTTTCTTTCTTTCTTGCTTTCTTTCTTTATTTCTTTATTTATTTCTTTATTTCTTTATTTATTTATTTATTTATTTATTTATTTGTTTGTTTGTTTGTTTGTTTGTTTGTTTGTTTGGTGGTCGAGGGTGTGTACAATACCAAAATGCAGTACAATTGCAAGTAATCTGTATGAAAATTTGTTTAAGGCTATTATTTGTCAGGTTAGGGGGACTTGTAAAACGAAAAGGTACACTATTTTCGACAGTTTATGCAATGGGTTACACAATCCGAATGAACAGGGTGTAATGTGATTTACATTTTAAATTTGGGAGGCGCAGCTGGTGTTTCAAAGGTATTTATAGCCAAAAAAGTAGGTTCCAGAATGCTGTGAAAATGAAAAAAAACTGCAACAAAAAAAAAAAAAAAAAAAAAGGAGAAGAAGACAACCAAATCAGAAGAATGATGGCTATTCAATGTTGTTTATTAGTGTGAGGTTAATCCTGTAGTGACCACTGTCGTCAAAGATTGGTCTTAAAGTGATTTTAAAGGACACCCGTAAAATGATATTTTCATCCCTGGCACAAAGCAATTTTCGTCATCGAATTTCTAACGCAACACCTTTGCATTCAGTTTGGTATATGTAAAGTAAATAAATAAACAAATAAATAAATAACACCACATCTGTAAGTACGACTAAATTGCTTATATTTTTGTGATAAGAAATTAATTTATCCAGTCACCAGTAATAAATACATAAAATAAAAGAAAATAAATACCAATACATAAATAAATAAATAAATAAATAACAACTGGATAAATAAATTACTCTCTATATAAATAAATTCAAAACTTAATCTGTTTCTACGTCACCTTTATCGGTTGATAGTTTTAAAAAATCCAAAGAAGACATAAGGAAATGGAACGAAGAATAATAAGCAAGGGTACAAGCGGGATAAATGGCCTGATATTACAGGGGAATATTCAGTGTCCTCCGACAGATGATCTCCCTTTGAACGTGCATAATATCTATATCGCTGGACGTGCACAATTTTCAGTCGTTCCGAGATAGTATATGTGTATGCAATAATTCCATACATATTATCCCTTCCTTAATGTCGGAGGTTGCTTTACAGAGGTAAACATTAATATGCTACACGCGTGTTGTAAACCTATATCGAAAATAAATGTTTATATAAAAATTTTCTGAGGTTATTTGTCATATTGAGGTATCAGACCTGTTTTCCTTTATTTCGTTTCCTTGTACTTTTATTAGTGTTGACATTATCAGTTGCTGTGTTTGCCTTATATAAGATGTCGCAAATTTTCCTCCGGTTATTCATACAGTTGTTATCAATATGATGTGCGTGTCTACACAGTTGGCGACTATACGTCCAGAATGTATATACTGTCGTAAAAATGTCGCGTTCTGGCGGTTTGCTAAGGGGTGGGTGGGGTGGTGGTGGTGTTGGGGGGTGGGGGGTGGTTGGGGGGGGGGTATCAGGTACATACAGCGGCGTACGTTATAAGATCACGTGCCCAAAAAATAATTAATAAAAAAAAAAGAAAGCAAAATATTTAATATTTATTTTTGTCTTTTTGTACTGGAGGAAAGAATGCTTGGCCGGGGTTCTCAACAGTGGTGGCCTCTGGTGGTGAATCTGTACATCCGCATTGTAGACCTCTTACGTCATACATGTAGCTAAAAGGGCTCGTATTTTCTCGTACATCGAGAGCAGATGTCGAGAAGAGATATGTTTTTTTTTTTCCTCACCGGGCCTTATCATTTCTTGTAGCACCGGATGCAGCGTTTTCATTGCGAGAGGCGATGATAGTGCCGATATGCTGTTTTTGCCCGAATACGAACGAATTCTGGAGAGATACGTGCGCCTGAATATTCTTTTTCTTATTTTATTTCCCATGTGACTTCAAGCCAAAAAAGTTCAAGCATATTATATTGGCACCATTTTCTCTACCGAGGAACAAAATACGCATTTGGGCTATAATTAGAATATAAATAAATACATCAGATATAAATAATTACATATTTTTTGGACACCGCGGATCTAAGCCACCGTAAATAGCCGGTTCAGAGCATGTCAATTTCTTTATGTGATTTCTTTATACATAGAAAATTGATGTGCTTTCGATGTTCACAAAG
>JAAUYG010051468.1_pt1 | contig 10909 bp, 10 predicted proteins | sample 7278091 | NCBI WGS metagenome assembly JAAUYG01 (sample SAMN14350201, study PRJNA611818) | marine sediment metagenome | isolation source: surface marine sediment (0.6m) | place: French Polynesia: Moorea | collected 2018-08
CGAGTTTTGTACAACCTTGTATCTCGGAAACGGCTAGTCGTAGAGCGAAACGGACGAAAATGTGGACTTCAGTGGTAAGTATTTAGTGTACGTAGAATTCTTTTGACTGTTAAGTAAGTGTTCAAATTCAGTTTGGGGTCATTGGGTGCATTTCTAATTTTGTATCTACTTGTATCTACTCTTGACTTAAATATTCAGGGATCTTTGCAGTGCTAAGTTTATACTTTTCTGGTATTCTTTTAACTAGCAAGTGACCTTAAATATTGAGGGATCTTTGCAGTGCTAAGTTTATATATACTTTTCTGGTATTCTTTTAACTAGCAAGTAAACCAGCAGATCACCAAGGCCCCTGGGTCTCTTGTTTTCACAGATTCACATGTGATAAACCCGCCAGTGATTGAGACATTATGCCCCACTATTCAGCAGGGCATGTGGGCATTGCATTCAAAACGCCTAACCTCCATTGTACATGTATTGGCGTGGAATGATTCTGAAAAGTATAAATATAGTTTCTATGAAGATCCTCGTCACCACTGCTTGTACTTCAACCATCATTTCAGGCCCACCGGTCATTTCATCCCACCATCATTGCATGCATCAAAAGAATATTTGCTCATATTTATTGTTATTTTAAAATCCCTGTAAAATAAAAATATATCTTATTTTACAAAAAAAAAATCTTGTTAGTCTTCCACCGGAAATGTCTCTGTTTCACAAATAAAAAAAGTCAAAACTTATATACCCAGCATGATACCCAGCATGCAAGACATATTGAGATAAAAAGATGTGTCACGAGCAGAGTAACTGAAATGTGCTGATGATATCCTCTATTTTCCCCTGTGTGGCTTTGAACTGGTAACGGCCACGCCGTACCAATGATCATACTGCGCTCTTCTCGCCGTGTTTGCACGTGTCTGTATTTCCACGGATGTGACGTCACGATCTGTCATCTTCAAAAATGCAGGGAACTTTTTGTATCCATTTCCATTAAAGGGGGCGGTCAGACATTCACCAGGTTGTCCTGCAAATAAAAGACTTAGTAAAACGCCGCCGTCAACACCATAAATGTTCCTGCAATATAAACTAGTTTAATCCCTGAATTATACATTAAATTTCGGGGTCTTTTCTTTTTTGTCATCGCCATTTTATTGATGTATAAATCCTGCTTAGTTATCCAGGAATCTTCTCGAACATATGTGTAAAAAACGTCTCCAGGGAGGTAGTAGTACATCCACCTAATTCTGCTGTAATCGTCCCACATGGCAACCGACACCTAATAAATTTATCAACCGGCACTTCTCTCAAAAAAAGGCTTTGAAAAAAAAAATGAAGATTGAGATTAAACAGGTCGGGAAGAAAAACGGGAAATGCGACGTTTTCCCTCGAGATTATGTGCCTACGATATCTGGCGCCTGCCTCAGCTGCTGAAAGATTCAAACGGTTAAAGTGCTCCATCAAGTGCGCGCGGGATGTGTTTGATCACGACTTGTCCCAAGTGGCCTTTAAATCGTTGAGACATAGATGGAGTGGAGCAAGCATGTCGTCATCTTGCAGCTCGAGGGGCACAGAGTCACAGGTTCAAGTTGATCAAATGGCATGCGTAGTCTGCAAGCTGTGATATATATGGCACGTGTGGCTTACCATACCATTACGCAACCCCGTAAACACGGTAAAAGGCGCTCGGAACGACCCCCTGTTACTTAATGATACAGAGTAGGATTCCCTCTCAAGGGACTTTCTCCACACGTTTTTCTTCATAATTTAAGTACATTGATTTTTTCTGCGAATTTACTGCGACACAAAACGTTCGATTTAAAGTGAAATTAAGTGCTACAGAGCGAGATGGGGCTCCTCGGTCTTAACGGTCTCAGCCACAAAACGTTCAGCAGATCAAACACACCGTCCAGTCGACATGGCGCTGATATTCTGTGGAAAAAAACGAACATTTGCATCCTGAAGGATACATAAAAAGCGCAAATGGGAACGGAATACGTGGGGATTATCCTTGTAACAAACTACCGATAAATCGCCCATGTGCGGATTATTGGGTGGGCGGATTCTCAGTAATCTCCGGTACTTTTAATAGCAGAAAAAATGAACGGCATTTTTCTGCTGTGAATAGCTCTTTGTAGCCGAGACAATTTTTTGCACATAAGGCTGCGCTGGGCTTCTTGAAGAATATTTAAGTCTTAAGTTTTGACTTAAATCATAATCTGACCAATGTGATTGGATAAGAATTTGACATAATTTGGAATTAAGTATTTTGAGATCTCTTACCCTAAATTTACTCAGTGCTGCAAGACCGACGTACTATACTACATGTATATAGCATTGGTGGCTTACGATACATGTACCTCTGCTACCACGCATAGGTACATGGAATTGATCTGAAACGTGAAGACTGTACACCTTATTATAATTATATTATTAATATTGCAAACAATCTACGTCACCTATTTCAGCAGGAAATTGCCCCGAGACGTTTTGACGTACTACGTTTCATTTTCACCACTCTCGAATAAGACAACTACATCGACAACTCACATGACATCCAATGGTAACCTTTAAATCGCCTAGCCAACAAACCCCCCATCCCACCTCCACCACCACCACCACCAGCCCACCACCACCATTTCTGGTAGATACCTGTCTGCACAAGTGCGTTAAGTATATACTAGTCTTGAACATATCTAGGGTTGATCATATGCACTTACATTTGTGTTACCATGAATACGGGTCCAGGCCAGAAGGTCAACCTGAAAACCCAAAATGATACTTTTTCTACGAAGGGTTCAATCTCACCTACCGCCCACGCCTCCTGTCTGTATATCGACTACATTTTAAGACAATACATTTGTAGCATCCACTCGTTATGCAGCAGGCGTCGACCTCAATTAAGACAAGCAGAAGGTCGGGTCTAATTGCATTAACACACTCCATTTCTAGCGGGGCAACAGTGGTCGCTTCCAAGGTCAAACAACCCCTCCACCTCCCCCCCCCCCTTCAGATGATTCCACAAGTTTGAGCAATTCTTGAACGCTGTATTTAACTCGGGAGATTTGATTCCAGCGCACATATAAGCTGAGATTCATTCACGGGGTGAGGTGGAGAAGTGCCCTCTTGGCACTGTGCTGCTTGTGGACTTGAAGCGCAAGGGGGTCAGGCAGGTACATAGCCTTATTGGTATTGTCGTGACCGTTCCACTGCTCACTGGATTGGACATTTGGGGCACAGAGTGCGTTTTATGGACGGCTGTATTTCATATGGTTAGTGGCTGTAGGCTGGGGGTTTTTTAGTTTGTATTTTCGTCACATGTTTTAGATATCACCGTATGGTCTGACTTAGTGACATTGCGACACCTGCCCGCCAGCAGATGTCGATTAAACAGAAAGGCTGTCAAATGACGTCACCCGAACCGTGTTGTATCTATGCACAAAATGTTGTCAATTTTACGTCACCCGGGGTGTATGGAATCTAAGTCAGAAAAGCTGTCAAATTTACGTCACGCAAGATGTATATTATCTAAGCAAGAAAGGCTGTCAAGTTTACGTGACCCGACCTGTATGGTATCTAAGCAAGAAAGGATATCAATGTTATGTCACGCGAGCTGTGTGGTATCTAAGATAAAGAGGCTGTCAAATTTACGTCACCTGAGCTGTATGGTGTTAAAGCAAAAGAGGCTGTGAGCTGCGAGATAACATGACCCGAGCTATATGGTATCAGAAAGGCTGTCAAGTGACGTCACCCAAACTGCATGGTACATGGGCAAGAGGCCTAGGTGACATCAGCTTAGGTATCCTGAATAACGTCGCCTTAAACAGTGGTCAGATTAACTTAGGCTTTTTATTCTGTATAACTGTCTCCCAGGCAACATGTAGTGAAATAACTAATTGTGATATGAGGTTATGATTGATTTAGACAAGAACGATAAAGAAATCCTTAGTCCTTGTAACGAAAAATCTGCTCTTGTAGTAGTGGAAGCAGTGATGAAAAAAAACGAGTGATAGCAATAGAAACTTCACAAGCTGCAGCAGTAGCACCAGAAGTAATGGTATGAGTAGTAGTATGATCAGCATCACCATTCCCATGTCAATCTGGCCATTCACAACTTATACTTATTATTCTAATACTTACATTGTGTTATATCTTTTTTTTGTCGTTCCAGGCACACGTTTGCTGTCCATACCTATGCGTATTATTTCTTTATTATTATATTTATACTGCCTTAGGTGTGACTTGCCTTACATTGTACGCTTTTTCCTGAGCATAAGACCAAGGCTTTTTTTCGGAAAAATGGCCTCTGCGTAGACATAAAAGTGGTGCCAAATAGAAGATCATGGTCTTATAATCGGGATCGGTATATCCCGAATATAAGACTATATATGGTCTTTTAACTTGAATACGCAAGGATATAGAATCAACCGAAAAGATGATCTATGTAGGTGTATAAGTTAAACTGCTAGGTTTTAATCGAATTTAAACCTTGAAGTACAATTAAAGTTATCATCAATACTGAAACTCTTTTTCATTATACGTGTACTTGTCTAAGTAGGTGATATTAACGGAAAGTGTGCTTTAGATCAATCAAGTTGTGAGTATATACATGTACAGCTATTTTGTCAATTAAAACACTTATGTTGGGCACACAAATTGCAAGTTCTAGAAAAATCGTAGAATATAAGACCGTGGTCTTATATACGGAATTTTTCCCTCACATAAGACCATGTTCTTCTAACAGGGTTGTCTTTGCTCAGGAAACACCGGTACAAACAATTACATCTATATAGAACGCATTGCTTCTACTGATACGTACAATTTCAAAATAAACTACTACTACTACTACTACTACTGCTGCTGCTGCTGCTTCTGCTGCTGCTGCTGATGTTGGTCCTACTACTACTACTACTGCTGCTGCTGCTGCTGCTGTGTGACAGAGGGGTGGAACCCGATACGTCCCCACCCATCTGTGAATGCCCCACCCGGCCACTAAAACCCTGACTCTAAACTTCCCCCCGACACTGATTTAACAACCGCAGTATTCAGCACTGACCCACGACAACCCTATGACATTTAAATCATTTAAGGCAAAATAATTGTTTATAAAACTTCCAATCTGGCAGACGCTCCATTGACAACTCCATTTGAGGCGGTCTTGTTTAACGAGGCTTGGCGAACACGCAGGGGTTACAACGGGGTCACGAGCCGACACCCCGACTTTGCATAGGGCGACAATTTTCTCTCAGGTTTTTTCCGCTGGTGACACGTGGAGCGGGGCGCCCCCTAGTGGTAAACGGCAGTTCTTCCGGGCAATTGTTCCCGGAAATATCTTCCAGATCACTGGCGACCATTCACGCCTTGGGCCGATTGGCCCTTTGTCAGCTCAGTGATAAGGTCACTCAAAACAAATCACCGGAAATGGTTTATAATATCAAAGTTTAGCTCAGGACTTAAAAACGGCATTGTACACCGCCAGTTGTTCGTAACACGAAAGCAGGGAGGATCAGTTAATTTATTCTTAACGTATGCCCCCCCCAAAAAAAAACAAAAAACAAACAAACAACAACAACAACAACAAAAAAAAAAACACACGTCAACATGTCAATAGGTATAGGTACATATCGAAACATGGATTAACAATTTCAAGCGTTGTTGTGCGTAGCGCTTTTATTTGAAAGTAACACCAAGCGTGGTGAAATGGAAGGATGCATTTTTTAAAGATAAAAGGAAATATGAAACGATAAGCTAGGCCCTGTTCGGGCATACATTGTTCATGACTAATATTGCCCAATCGGCGCGCTAGCCGTGAGATGACAGACAAAAGTGTCACAGATCCCAGCCGCCCCCCATTTATTTGAAGCCAAATATCTTACCGCTCCTCCAGAGCCTCGCTTTCGACAAATAGAACTGTAAAAGATATCTGCGTAAACGTAATTAAAAGCATATAAAAACATGGCAGAGGTAAATTACATTAACCAATCAGTACCCTGGTGACGTGCATCTTTTAATTCGCTTCACGTCATCTTTTGCATGTTATTTTTCTCGTATTTTGTTGCTTTATTTGCCAGTTATTAGACTTTGTCTCCACACAATTTTAATAAATATATCTTGTTTGAGCTTCCATCCGCACATTTCCTGTCTTTCCGCTTGCATGGTGACGTCAGAAAGCAAACGTCCGCCGTCCTCGGCGACTGTCGTTAAGGATATACGGACAATGTCGCGTTTCTGCCCTTCCTCAATCCTTAGGAAATGCCTCCCCGATTGTGGGCTTCCTCCGATGAAAGCCTCGGTTTTCCGAGAGCGAATTTCCCCTTTCCTTCCCTTTCCCTGCCACTGCTAACCGGCCGGGTTTCTTGTTGCTCGCTCGCGGCGGTCCCGTCGACATCAGGGGTTGACGGTTGGTTTGGGAGGGGGGGAGCGGGCGATAATGAGGATAGGGCAGGGTTGGCGTGAGCTTGCAGAATGTCGAAGGTAATCTGGCTGGCTGGGGTAAGACCTTTGTATGCAACGAAGCATCTGCTCGTCAACCTCTCCCAGACAAAGCTTTCCTCTTAGTTGGGACGAGACAAGGCAGGTGCTTTTGCGCTCGCTCTAGGCTCGGCGATATTTAGTCCCTAGGGAGGGGGAGGAGTCTATAAGAAGACGTTGGGAGGGGGGGGGGGGGAGCAGTCAACTCTTCTGCTGCAACGACGACAATCTCAGCCATCCGTCATTGGAGCAGAGAGACAGCGCCAGGCTACTCTACTGCTGCTTTCAGATTTATTGTAGCCTACAGGACGCAATTCCTACACTGCATCCCTAGAGCGTGTCCCAAACCCAACTTGGCAAGCCATCTGGTTTTCTTTTAAATAGATATTTTACAGAATTAATTGTAATGAGTCAAAGTATAGAATAGCGGCTTTTTATTTTACTCCAATAGAGCCTCGCTAGAACATGTAACCAAAGCCGCCGATAGAGTTTTGTTTAAATAGATTTGCACAGCATAGCCGCAATGCATAGTCTAACAGTAATAACAGCATTTATTTTTAATCCAACAATCTGGAATGTTATATTTAAAATTATTTGTGTATGTATACATATATTATTTTATATATAACCATTTTAGTTGCTATATAAGAGAAACTAGTCCATCATCAGGTCGTATAGGAAGCATCTTCATGCCATGAATACGTTTTCGTGCTAGCTAATGTAATTTATCAGACTATACCAAAACAATTATCGATTATTGATTATACTGGTACCCACCCAGGACTGGTTGCAGTTTTCATGTTAGCATGAGTATAACTTGAAGACAGGGCTGCTCGCACATGAAAATCTTCTCCTGGTTTAAGGAAATGTATATCTAGGATTAATAGAGATGAAAGTCTTTATTTGTTTTTGTTTGTTTTTGCTTCTGTTAACATTAAATAACTGTAAGGTAACGACTTTTGTTGCAGTATTTAATTCAACATTCACATTATTTTAAACTAAAAATGCAAGTTATAAGGTGCCAGGGATCAGACAATTACAAAATGAGGGTTTTCGGTGTACTTCGTTATAACAAAAGTCTTGTGAACGGTTTAATCGATACAGTAAAGGACCCCAGGGATGCGCATACGATGATCATGGGATGAGGTACGATTGCACCTATAACACTATATCTGTGAGGGAAGGCAACGAGATTCACTGATCAAGGAGACCTTGTACTGAAGCAATATTATTTGACAAGTATTCAGCGGGTGTTCTGAAGGCGCTTGTCGCCTAACCTTTGATGACGCTTTTACTTTCTTTGCGAAAGGTGAAAGCAAAATCTGCCGAAAACCACTGCGTCCCTCTGGTGTTTGTCGGCACACCTGCCCGTCTGGCATTGTTCTCTTAATTAAAACCCGACTCTCTGCTGGCGGACAGGAAAAAAGCCCCACTTTCTTTCAAAACAATATTAATCAAGTCTTTAAGGAAGTTGCTAGGGATTACTCCACGTTATAGTAAAGGTTTACACCCCAAACGACTTTGATGTGCCCGGTGGGAATGCAGCTTGCCTATAGCCTGAGGTGGCAAGGGATGCACAGAGTTATGTCCCCCCCAAACTTCCTCTCCGGGTGGCCAGGGAAGTGTCAGCTAATCTAACTTTCCCTTCGCATTTCCCGGACAGGGACCACCCGAGCATGCTGTAACTATGACGTAAGGTGCCCCGCCGGGGGCAGCGCAGGGGGTGTAAGCGTTATATTCAATAGCCCCGTCTGTCGTCTGCCCAGCAACGGCCACGTGCCGCGGAATCTTTCAAAAGTCAAATATAAACAATATTTTCATGGCTAATTTTCTTCGGACCTCGTAGGAAGTGTTTGCTTCACTCCCTTTATTAATCCAAGAACGCCTTCTGTAATCGTATCGACTCAACAGGCTTGTTTGGGGTTGTAACAATGCCATTCCCACCAAGGACTTGGGACGATAGATGAGACGGCTAAATCACTAAAAATGTGTCTTCTATCTTTCGAAATATGTCATATGACATCAAATTGTTTCAGCATATAAGTTGCATTTTGTGCTCCACTACCAAATCCTAGCGGCTAGTTGCCCTAAAATCGTTGTGTTGGGAGGATCAGCCAAAACTAGCAACTATTTAAGCAACTAGTAATTCGAGGCGTCTTCAAGTCGACACATTCTTAGCTATTCTTGAGAGTTTTAGTTGATAAACTTCTGTCCTTCACCGAGGTCATGTTTAAAGCGTTCTGTGGTAGATTCTAAATCATCCATCAATCGATTCTGAATTTTAGTTTAACCGCCCATGGCTGATTAAACTTACATTATATAATGTTGTATGTTTGGAGAGCACCTCTAGCAGTAGCAAATATTAAAGCTTTCCCTATTTACTGCCATACTGTTGTGCACTTTACTACACGGTTGTGAATATCATGTTATCAACTTGTGAAAGTGAACAAAGTGCATGTGTAATAAATGCTGGGGAAACGTGCACGATATAAACCACACTCTAACCGAACACACCAGCTTCTTTAAGCCACATGTGAAGTGAACCCCAGATGCCGTAGGCTGACTCCCATATGTTTGTGGCAGGTTGTTATTGTTGTTTTGCTGTTGTTGTTGTCGTTTTTGTTGTTTTTTTTTTGTTTGTTTTTTTTTTTGGGGGGGGATATCAAAAATTCGTTGATGGTTTGATGTTTAAGCACAAAGGTTTAGAGAAAATCCTCAGCATGTTCGAATAGAGAGCAATATTTGAACAGGAATAAGCCATTCATCCAGCATTACATAATAGGAAACACGAGTATATATCTATTCTGCAATGACATAATTATATACGGGCAATGTAATGTCTTTAAATGAAATGCCACAGAGTAATTATTTGCTTGAGTTGTGATCCTCGCGAGCATATCCTGTTCACTGATTAATTATCCCAGTACATCGCCCATGCAGCCAGGGTTATGACCTTTTCTGGGATGGCATAAAAACAAGGTGGCTATTGTCCATTTTCAAAAGCACACAAAACGAAGCTTCCAGATCTAGAGATAAGTTAATACACAGATGTCTTTCTTTCCAAATGTTATCATTCTCTTACCTCCCCCAAAATTCACTGATTGCAAGACACACGCAGAAAATGTTAAAATTAGCCAAATGCACAGATGAATTCTGTTGTAGAATACTGCAATTTGGCTAATTTTAACAAATTTATCAGATGTCCTTGGACCATCGCATGCTCACATCAAGGACAGTTTGTAAGCGTCTAGAGATTAAAGCCATAAAATTCCCTCCTGCTGCGAAAGAAAGGATGAGAGGAAAGTGAGTGAGAGTGAGTGAGTGAATACAGTCTAAGGTCGCTTTGAAGTTTTTCAGTCTCATATAGCGACTGAAACAAGTTTGCTAAGCTCCGTGGCTTGAATCCGATGCCTGTGCATCGATTACATCGGTCTGGATACGCCCCTGATTAATTTATTTAACTTGATCTATGAGCAACCTCATGTACATGTGTGTAGGTGTTGGTAATGGACCCGTCTTGTGCCAGTCAGACCTGCGGCCAGTCTTTGGTGTGCTAAGTGGGAAGGGAAAAAGTCAGAAAGAAAGCACGAAAGAGCGAAAGAAAGAAAGACAGGAAGGAAACAAATAAACGAACGAATAAGATTCCATGGCTGGATGACCTGTGAACAGTTCATTTTACCAACTGTTGTCTTTAAAATCTGATTCTGGGGGTCATTCACCTGTCCCCCTAATCCCCCCCACCCCCTCCTCCCTCCTCACTCCACCACCCCCAGGCACTACCACCATCTGCACCAGGGGGACGCTCCCTGAGCCAATTAAAGCCTTTAAGAAATATGAAAATTGTCTAATCATTCAATTTGATGTGGCAGCGTCCACGACACTGCTTCATCCATAATGGATCCGGGCTGGCCTCGGCACGGCCACAGGACGTAGAGACGACAGGTGATTTTGGTAATCGACTTATTTCCGGAGTCAGGGGAAAGATGGACAGCAGGGAGGGCAGGGAACGGGCCTGGATTGGGAGTCACAGCATAGGGCTGGGGGTCGGGGGGGGGGGGGGGGAGGAGGATGCAAGTGTGAAGGACGGAGGTGAGGTGTTTGGGAAGGGTTAGCAGTTAAGCCATTAACTTATTATTTTTAAGTATGATGTCCTTCTGGCATTTCAACTTTCTGAATTCGAATTTTAATAACTTTTTCCTTGGTGATTTAAATTTTGCAAACACTGGTAAACGGGCAACATTTTATTTTACTACATTAAACAGATAGTCCATTTGTATCACGGCAAAAGCGTACTGTTTGTCCTTAATAATTGTCTTTGTTGTTATGTTTATTTATTTATTTATTTATTTATTTATTTATTTCAACCTCCGTTGCCGGAGAAATCGTGGTACAATACTGAGTAAAACTGCTGACTAGATTACATTGTGAGGTTAAAAGATGTACC
>JAAUYG010059595.1_pt1 | contig 10909 bp, 4 predicted proteins | sample 7278091 | NCBI WGS metagenome assembly JAAUYG01 (sample SAMN14350201, study PRJNA611818) | marine sediment metagenome | isolation source: surface marine sediment (0.6m) | place: French Polynesia: Moorea | collected 2018-08
CTGTGGTCAATATAGGACTCAGACTGCCTAGCTGATATTACTGTGGTCAATATAGGACTCAGACGGCCTGATATTACTGTGGTCAATATAGACGGCCTGATATTACTGTGGTCAATATAGGACTCAGACGGCCTGATATTACTGTGGTCAATATAGGACTCAGACGGCCTGATATTACTGTGGTCAATATAGGACTCAGATGGCCTGATATTACTGTGGTCAATATAGGACTCAGCAGACTCAGACGGCCTGATATTACTGTGGTCAGAATCAGCGCCAGGCACGGAGGGGCTAGTCCTATAATATATTGTATTGGAGTATATACACTTACACTGCATGGTAGCCTGTAGTAAAATACTACTGGATATGGCATAGAAGAAGAAGAAGAAGAAGAAGAAGAAGAAGAAGAAGAAGAAGAAGAAGAAGAACTTATTGATCAACTGAAAGTACATGCATGTCACACACATTTCCCTATTACGATTAGCTGAAAACTGTTAGAAGCCTTCTAGCCAGATTCTATAACAAACCGTGTGATCTTTTGTGTTGTGAGCAGATTCTATCACGCATGTCAAAGGTACTGTATCATCCAGAGTAATTTTGACAGCTGGCTTCTGCTCGAACACCGCCATTGTTGTGGGCGGAACATGGAAGTTACGTCACGCGAGAGTTTCGGTTTCGGTCATAAAAAAAATTATAGTGCCAAAAATCTCTCACTAAGCTGGTGGGTTTTCCATGTGAAAATGATCCGTAACAATTATGTGAAACGCGAGGCAATCATTATATCCTTATAAATAAAATGTTTAATCCTTGCGTTCCACTTGCCATAGGCCCTGGAACGAGCGTCTACCACACATGCCGGATTGTACTACGGTAGATTAGAAGGGACGTGACGCAGTAGAGAAGATAGAAAGAAAGTAACTTTATTGGCTACTGAGGGAGATACAGTCTGGCCACTGCATACATGGGTGCATCATGATTGTGTGAAAACTTTCACATTTGTAGTTAGTCGTCATGATCTGCCCCTCGGGATTGTGCCAAAGGATTTGTCAATTATTATCCAGATCTCTACATCCACTTCGATTTTTTTCTCGTAGAAATTTCGAATATATAACGGTATATCTTAAAATGTATTACCCAGGGGCTCGTTCAGCCCAGCGAACGTTTTGTTTTCTGTTTGCAACAGCAAACAGTCTGCGCGCTGAACGATCATTGTTCAGCAAACGGTCACGTGTCACTAATTAATTCAAATTCTTCCTTTATCGCATATAAAGGACTTTTGCGTTATGAAAAAGACCCTGTGGGCGCCGCCATCTTTGTTCGCTATAGCAAACACTCCAATTTGTCGCTTGCTTCCGTTTAGCGAACATTGGCTGCGAAGTCGTTCAGTATCGGTAGAGGGAGTATTCATTGTGTATAACCCTTACTCTCTTTGCATGTTTTACTCACTATTACGTACTGTAACTAAATATCTAACTACTTAACTAACAAAATAAATAGAAGAATAAGTGAAATTAACTACTATACTACTGATAAAAAACACTAAATAAAGAATGTGTGTGATGTCAGCCCACGCACATTCCCCTGAAGATGGCAGTGAGATGTTCACCGAAAAATTCAGGAACAATTTTCATTTTCATTTAAGACTCAGCAAGTAGAAAGACAATTTTTCTACTAAAGAATGTGCTAATTACTCAATGACAGTTATCAGCCTTATGGAAAATGTTACACATATTTTATGTATTAACTGCCCGGATTAACTGGGTTACATTGACTGCTGTTACTGCTAGTACTACAAGATATAAACTGCAGCAATTATATAAAATAATTACCCCCGGCCAATTACGTTGTGCACGGGCATTGACTAAGCATAGCACTGGGAACACCTCGTCCGTTTTCGAGGCAAACTAGCCTCGCATGTGTGTCGGAGGATTCCATTCGTCAAACTGCAAAATGGCACCACCCATATAGTCTTAGATCATCATTTCCGTTTTCTTATTTACATACACTTTGTTGCACATGTACAGGTAAAAAACTCCCCTTTTTGTATGCTTTTTATAGTTCTGATGAGTTAGGATTTTTTGGACATACCTTTTACATCATATATATAAATTTTCATTATCGCCAAAAAATATTTTGGCCGATAATGAAAATTTATATAGGAACATGAATATATGAATATATAGGAATACATGTTGTTATGAAGTAAATTTTCAGTTCCGGCGGAGGATGTGGGGATCTGCCACGTATCAATCTGATCAATACAGCACGTATACATCCCAGGCGTGTTATGCATGGCGATAACAGCAGAAGATTACGAAAAGTACCCTTTTGTGCATCCGTAGAAGTGTCTGAAAAGTGACGCCCCGAACCCAGCATTTTTAACAAAACCACACGCGGCCCACGAAGTGAGGTGCACTAAGTAGAAGGTGTGGACGTTGAGTTCTATCACTGTCTATCGTTTTCTGTTTAAATAACCACGAGAAGAGCAAGCATGCTTGCCGCCAATCAATTTATCCGAAAATTTTCTACATCAAGTGCCACCTTAAATAAGCTTAAGGTGGCTATAATTGGACAAAGTCAGTTTGGAGCCGAAGTTTACAAAGTGCTGCACAAACAAGGCCACAAGGTGGTTGGGGTTTTCACTGTACCAGACATACAGGGTAGACCCGACCCCTTAGCTCAAACGGCAGAAGAAGATGGGGTCCAAGTTTTCAAGTTTCAACGTTGGAGAAAGAAAGGGCAGCCATTGCCTGAGGTGGTTGACCAGTACAAGCAGACAGGAGCGGAACTGAACGTCATGCCATTCTGTAGTCAGTTTATCCCGATGGAGGTGATTAACTATCCCAAACATCAGAGTATCTGCTACCATCCTTCCTTGCTGCCTAGGCATAGAGGAGCCTCAGCAATAAATTGGACTTTGATGCAAGGTGATAAGAAGGCGGGATTCACTGTGTTCTGGGCTGATGATGGTCTGGATACTGGGCCAATTCTGCTCCAGAGAGCAACAAGTGTGGATCCCCACGAGACCGTGGACATCCTGTACAACAGGTTCATGTATCCAGAAGGAATCAAAGCCATGGGTGAAGCTGTCCAGATGGTGGCAGATGGAACAGCTCCCAAAATCATTCAAACAGAAGATGGGGCTACTTATGATGCAATCATGAAGAAAGAAAATGCCGAGTTAAGCTGGAATCTGTCAGGGTGGGACCTTCACAACTTCATCCGCGGAAACGATAAAGTACCAGGTGCGTGGGCAACAATTGGTGGAGAGAAGATCACACTGTACGGGTCTGATGTTTGGCCATACTCTCGTCCCCGAGGTCGTGATCTGGTCATTGAAGGCATGAAGGAGACCGGAGTCGTACACAAGGAAGGATTGCTGTTGTATGGGAGTGACGGAGTGCCCATCAATGTCAAACAACTGCAATACGAATCGGGGAAAATGATAAGTGCCAGCCAATATGGGGAGGAGGAGGAGCATGTTGAAATCGAGCTGACTGATGATGAGAAAGAATTGGCCAGAAGAATAAAAGAAATCTGGAGTGGAATTCTCAATACTGATGACATCACTGGAGAGTCGGATTTCTTTAAGATGGGAGCGGGCTCAATGCAGGTTGTACGACTTGTGGAAGAAGTGCGAGATCGCTGTGATGGAGTCAAGCTGGAAAATGAAGATGTGTACATGGCAACAACATACGATGAATTTGTTACTACTGTGGTGCTGAAAAGTCGAGGTGTTTCAACAAAGAAGCCTTTTACATACAAGTCAGTGACCATGAAGGCCAACAATATGAATCTAGAATTCCCAAACCAGTTGTTCATCGATAATGAATTCTGGGATGCTGCTGATGGCGGCACATTCAAAAGCATCAACCCCAGTGACGAATCCGTCATATGTGAGGTCGCTAAGGGAACACGACAGGACGTGGACTTTGCTGTGGACTGCGCCCATCGAGCGTTTCTGGGAGAGTGGGGTCAGATGAATGCGAGAGACCGTGGCAAACTCATGTACAGACTGGCTGATCTGATGGATGAACACAAAGAGGAATTAGCGACATTGGAAAGTATGGACAGTGGGGCAGTTTACACCTTAGCCCTCAAGACTCACATAGGTATGTCCATTGACACATTTAGGTACTTTGGAGGCTGGTGCGACAAGATCCAAGGCAAAACAATTCCTATCAACCATGCCAGACCTAATAAAAACCTGACGTACACAAAGAGAGAGCCAATAGGCGTCTGCGGTATTGTTACTCCCTGGAACTACCCCTTGATGATGTTAGCCTGGAAGATGTCAGCCTGTCTGGCAGCAGGTAACACGGTTGTCCTGAAACCTGCGCAGGTCACACCTCTCACCTCACTCAAGTTTGGTGAGCTGGCAGTGAAAGCGGGATTTCCTGCCGGGGTCATCAATATTATATCTGGTTCTGGATCTGTGGTTGGACAGGCCATCGCGGATCATGCTCGCGTCAGGAAACTTGGTTTTACAGGATCCACAGAAATCGGGAAGACCATTATGGAAAGCTGCGCCAAGAGTAACTTGAAGAAAGTCTCACTGGAGCTCGGTGGGAAGTCTCCGTTAATTGTATTCAATGACTGCGACCTGGACAGAGCCGTCAGGTTTGGCATCAGTGGGGTGTTCTTCAATAAAGGCGAGAACTGTATCGCTGCGGGACGGCTGTACGTAGAGGAAGGAATACACGACGAGTTTGTTGACAGAGTGGTAAGTCATGAAATGTCGATTATGCAACTCGGTGTCACAATGTACATGATATAGCAAAGATTTGAGTAAAATTACTGTGACACTGAATCACTGAATGTGGATTATGCAACTCAGTGTCAATGTAGCAAAGATGTGTTTGAGTAAAATTACTTGGAAAAAACACTGAATTTTCATAAATTCTAACTATTTGCACTTCATTTCTAATGTTTATAAGCTCTTATTTGCATACTAATTAATAATAACTTGATAAACTATTGTAAATTGTGATTTGTGCAATGTTGTTCCAACATGACAAATGACTGCCTGTACTTTAATCAGTAATTGAATACAAATTGAGACAAATCACCAGCTGGAACTTATAGAATTCTGTCGGTAGGTTTGGTAAATATTGATGGCTGATAGCATCTTGTGTTGTATCTCCAGGTATCTGAGTTGAAGAAGATGAAAATTGGAGATCCTCTGGATCGGTCCACGGATCACGGTCCCCAGAACCATCGTGCCCATCTGGAGAGTTTACTGGACTACTGTCAGATCGGTCTGGAGCAAGGGGCCACGCTGGTGTACGGGGGTAAACAGGTTGACCGCCCGGGTCTCTTCATGGAGCCAACAGTCTTCACAGACGTGGAAGATGACATGTTCATCGCCAAGGAGGAATCGTTCGGACCAATCATGGTGATCAGCAAGTTCCGGAACGGTGATATTGATGGCATGCTACGCAGCGCTAATGCCACAGAGTTTGGCCTAGCGTCGGGTGTGTTCACCAACGACCTCAGCAAGTCTCTGTATGTAGCGGACAAGCTAGAGGCAGGCACCGTGTTTGTGAACACCTACAATAAGACCGACGTCGCTAAACCATTCGGAGGTTTCAAGCAGTCAGGATTCGGCAAAGATCTGGGGGAAGAGGCGCTCAACGAATATCTGAAAACTAAGGCGGTCACCGTGGAGTATTAGACAAGGCAAGGAATGATCAACTGTTGATAATGTTACTGTCTGAAATACGACAGTTGAGTTAGAAACGACTTCATTACCTGAACACTTCAATGATTTCCTGACTTATTGTGAGGGACATGGTGACAGGGTTTGGTTACTGGAGTGATAGCAGCATTGTGTCTGTACAGTGTACTTATACTTGCTCAATCACCTGCTTGCTATGCTGTGGTCAATGTGGTGTGTGTTATACCTGTGAATACTGACTGTGTGTGTGGTGGTTTTTCTAGTTATACCTTTCCTAGCCTTCTGTTCTGGCTGACATTATGAGCCATCATGCAGTTATCCAGCTGAGTGAAGTATGTCATATTCCAGTACCCTAGTCTGCTGTAGTTAATTGTAGCCAGCACTTCAAACTTTGTTATTTCTAAATTTTCATTATTGTATAATATACACAAGGCTTATACATTTCTGATGAAACATGCTGCAAATATGGTGGAAAAGTTCCCGAATTTTTCCAGAGTCAAAAAACATTCACTCCCGAAAGGCTTATACAATGTTATACACGTTCTAAGGTTGCGGTATAACAGTATACCACCGGTAAGTGACTTGTGCTACAGATATCCTATCCCTGTACTGCAGACTATGTATATTAGTTTGTACCCGCCACTGTAACACCACAGTAAGCTTGTTGCCATGACAATGGTTGTATTGTTGTACAAAGCTGTTTGAACAAAGCTTTATAACATACTTTAGTATTAGTGATGTTAGCTGTATAGATACACAGTGAATACAGCATGTACATGTCTGGTGTAAATACAAGCTATTCATGTTGTGTCACTCTCCGGTGTCAACTCTGTGTCTAGCCTGTTTTATGGAGACTGGAATCTGGTTGGGGGACAGCAAGGTCTTTCATACGTATACGGTATACACGGTATACAATGTTGTATTCAGTTATTCAAAGTCCAGTAACGTAACTATGGTAACGTGTGTGAGCCAGGCTGAGCAATTAGTCCAGTGTGTAACTTGGTGTAGTAGAACGTATGGTATTTGTAGTAATTGTAGTATTGGACCAATTACTTAGTACTTTTATGCCAATATTTCGATGTTTACATTGTCGACTGGTGCTATTTACAAAAACCTAGAGAAGTGCTAGAAGAAACCGCCTAAGTTTGCCACCAGGTAGAAGCGCTCTGCTTAGTGTTATATAGACCTAGTTTCTAGTTTTACTGAGTGTTGGTATGTGACTGATGTCCAAACAGTCGGAATGGTGCTTACTCGTACTGTGTTGCGTCTGTAGCATCTCCTTAACGCATGTAACAAACAACACAGTTGATGTGGGGATGTGTGTGTATGCTAGCTTGGTGTGAAACATGTGACAAGGAATTTCACCGAGTTACTCTTCAGGTCTGTGGTAAAGTGTTAAGACGAATGAGTTGTAGCACTATTCCAGCCCAGTATGTGATAATTGTGATTACCAGGGTTGCTGACATGGTCAGCTTGTCTATTAGTGACGCCCTGTCAGACCTGGGAGGTCAGTGAATAGTCTCAATGTTTTGTCTTGGATTGCTATATTACACATTGTTGTAGCTGGCATTTGCTTGTACTGGACTGCCGGTCTACATTGGTTTGTCATGAGTCGCTATTAACTTTGAGCACTGGTGAAGATTGACTGAGTCAGTAGGACTTCAGTATTTTCAACAATATAACTCAGGTCAATGAACTTACAGAGAGGTTAGATCTGCCATTTGTGTGCTGTAAATTGCTGTAGTAGATAGCGCCAGAGATCTCTAGAATATTTTGTTTGGGTCCAGAATCTAATACTAGTACATGTATATACATGTACCACTATGTTCCTCCTTATTAATGATTATGTTCCTCAAACCTAATTTGCCCACTGTCTTTTCATAATAATATTCTTGTACTTTGGGAGTAAAGCAGTTTGCCCCTTTGCCTTTGTTTGACAAAGGTTAAGGCAGTGTAGAAATGTATTACCATTACCATGTTACCAGCTTATCCTGAATTGTGTTCGTAACCTTAAAAATTAAAAGTTTTTCAGTGTTTATTAAAGTTTACATAACTCAGCAGTCAAACAATTTTCAAGTTTTCACAAGTGATTTACCCACAGTAACTAAAGTTTGTAATTGAACAGAATGTAACAGTGGTTGCAGGATGTAAAAGTGGTTGCCGGGATGTAACAGTAATACAAGTAACAGTGCTTGAATGATCTCCACCTGGACAGCCTCGCGTATTGTTTTCATTTCCTCTTTACTGAAAATGCTCAATAAACGGACATAGCATGTCTAGATGGTGGTTTGTGGCTTTTTAATGAGAGGTAACAGCTCCTGGCTGTGGTTATATAACTCGGCCAGCAGCACATGGCCAACCTTCCCAGATTACACCAGCCCGACGTGTTGCTTTGCTGATCTATTCAGTTTTGTGATGTTGAAAGACGTGGCCTAGCCTAGGGTAACTTAGGGTTGCACCTAAATTTCAGAATGTATCTCACACATGCTGATAGACTTGAATTGAAAATTTGTCACTTTAATGAAAACATTGACTTACTCCTGGCATGTGCAAGCCATAGTCCTGTGCACAGTAACTGTAGCCCATGGTTTCTAACTCATCCCACATGAAAGACATTCCTCCAAGATGTCCAATCCCAATATTTACAAGCTGTGTAAGGGTCAAAGACTTTCAATGATATTTTATACAACTGTACCCTGGATATATTTATGGCCACTGTCCACCGTGACCCCCTCCGCCATACTGGATTTCACTGTAAGCCCTACAGCATCCAGGGTCCTCTTGTCATGCTACTGCCCTTTGGACTTTCATACAATAGTGAGATAAGGTGGGGGGGGGGGGGTTATCTGTCTGTACAGTGTCACAGATGTTTCACTATGGCCGACACACGGTCACAGCTGCAGCAATTCCTGCACACAATCTCCTCTGACCTGGACAGAACTGTGGACTTCTGGCTCAAACATTCTCATGACAACAAGTTTGGGTAATTATACTCAATATTTCTCCAGACAATGTAGGATTGAAGACTAAGGATTGGTAAAATAGTTTGCATGATTCAATGTACCGCTTAACCTCCGTGTTAGATTACACAAACTGTCCTCCATTCCAGAGGATTTTTCACCTGTCTGGGGAAGGATGGGAAGGTGTACGATGACCTCAAATACTGCTGGCTACAGGGACGACAGGTATAACCATCATCTCACATACACTGACAGGTATAACCAACACCTCACATACACTGACAGCAGGTATAACCGTATAACCACCACCTCGCATACACTGATAGACATAACCATCACCTCACATACACTGATAGACATAACCACCACCTCATATACACTGATAGACAACCACCACCTCACATACACTGACAGGTATAACCACCACCTCGCATACACTGACAGGTACAACCACCACCTCACATACACTGATAGGTATAACCACCACCTCATATACACTGATAGGTATAATCACCACATCACATACACTGACAGGTATAACCACCACCTCACATACAGACAGGTGTAACCACCACCTCATATACACTGACAGGTATAACCACCTCACATATACTGACAGGTATAACCACCACCTCACATACACTGACAGGTATAACCACTACCTCACATACACTGATAGGTATAACCACCACCTCACATACATTGACAGGTAACCACCATCTCACATGCACTGCCTGGCTTAGTGAAGGCTTAGCTTGAGACCCCATGGAACAGCATAGGGCATACAGACCAACTGATGAAATCCGCCGCTCTCTATATATAATTTACTACATATCTGTGTACAAGTAAATGTATGTACCGGTAATATATGAAATGTAGTTCTACCTGTTTCCCTGCCCCAGGTGTGGACATACAGCACGCTGTATACAGAGTTCCCTCGCTTCCGTCGGGACGACATCCTACAGGCTGCCACCCAGGGTAATACCATAGCCCACGGTAACCATAGTAATGTCAGGGTAATACCATGAATACTACAGCTCATGGGAACCTCAGGGTATTACCACAGCTCATGGCAACCTCAGGGTAATTAACCACAGCCCATGACAACCTCTGCCCATAGCAACATCAGGGTAATACTACAGCACATGATAACCTAGCTCAGTTACTATGGTAACACAGCTAACATTCTGGGGTGAGAGCTAGAATTCAGTGACTATAGATACACTTTGATGATGGCTAGAAATCACTGTTATTATGGTGATAACTAACATTGTCACAGTTACTGTGGTGAGAGCTACTAGCTATATATAAAATTCATAGTTACCGTAGTAATAGCTTAAACTTCAGTGGATGAGACAGGATGAGTTTGTTTTTGTAAATGACATCACAGCATCTACACAAACTTCGTGTTCTTTATATTCTTCTTCTTGGGACTGATCACACTGTCAATTGTAGTTTCATGAAACCAGTGGCGTAACTGCCTATCTGCACATAAGCACTGTGCGTACCTTCTTGCTCCAACATTTCTCAAAATGACCATAGAGAACCCCCCAGACCTGCCTATAACATGTGTCTAAAGGGCACTGTGCTTACCAATTACGCTTCTGGAAACCTTGTGATTCTGCCAGCTGGCATTTCTTGGTTTCATTCTCCAGGTGGAAGTGATAAGCTATCAGACCGCTGTTACAATTAGAGCTAACCTTAACTTCCTTTTGTTGCTATATAGGTCTGTAAACAAGCATGTTATATTTTAGGTGCAGCGTTCCTGATGAAGCACGTCTGTAAGAAAGAGGAAAGCTACTGGAAATGTTACTTCGCAGTAACCCGCCAGGGGGCGCCAGTCAAAACTCAGAGGACAATATTTTCTGAGTGTTTCTATGTCATGGCAATGTGTGGAATGTACCGTGCAACGGGAAAACAGATTTATAAGGTACACAGCATTCATAAATATGTAACTGGTCAACATAATACCAATTAGAGGTCACTTACATTAGATATTATGTAAATGACCTATATATCATTCATTATTCTATATGCGCTATAATGATATTAACAATACAACAATACAGTCAATTACGTCATGACATTTAATATGACTGACAGACTACTATAGGGCTCTACATGGGTCCAAATAATTTATGCTGTGTCGCACCTCACTTTTTATTGTTTTTTTTCTGTGTCAAAGTCACTTTTTATAAGAATTTTACTTCGTCACGTAACTTTTTATAAACATTTTACATATATATTTATATTATAATTATATTGCATGGGA
>JAAUYG010287752.1_pt1 | contig 10909 bp, 13 predicted proteins | sample 7278091 | NCBI WGS metagenome assembly JAAUYG01 (sample SAMN14350201, study PRJNA611818) | marine sediment metagenome | isolation source: surface marine sediment (0.6m) | place: French Polynesia: Moorea | collected 2018-08
AAAATTTTCTCCTGTTTTTATTGCACCTTCTGACATTCTGTAACCTTCTTCTACAGTGATGAGACAACATTTTTCATCAAAAACAGTAACAGTAAACAAAGTTTTGTCTACTAGAAGGATGTACAAAATGGAGCCAGGTTCCAATGATGCACATGGAGTGTGTACAGCACTGTTGCTACAATAAGGCCATGTGCGTTGCACTGCGCTTCGCTTTGCGCGTCGCGTCCAGTGTGGACAGGGCCTTACAAAGTCTCGTGACTATCTTTCACCCACCCCCAACCCCCCCCCCGAAAAATGCGCGACAAGACCAAAAAAACCAAATCCCTAACCATTTGCAGGAATGAACAGTTTTCTGCAGATTGCGGGGCTTGAGCTATGAGGCGTCTATTTGTTTGTCTTCTGCTTGATCTTTACGTCTTTGGCGTCGAGAATCTCGTTGTTGATGTTGTCGTGGCGCACGTGCTGGAAGTCGCGCAGGTTGGCGGTGCGGGGCTCGCGGGGAGTGTAGGCCGGCGGGCGTGGGTCGGCGTCCACCTCCCCGGGCGTCGGGATCTCCCGGTACAGCGGCGGCTGTGGGGCCGGGGAGGAAGCGCTGCCCTTCGGCCGTGCGCCCTGGTTCAGATACGTCGGGTTGTCCAGACTGACGCCTTCAGGCGTTCTGGGCAGCTCTGTGTGACCCGCTCGGACGTGCCGCGGCTCCTCGTACCCGTCAGTAGACGCGGTGCGTGCCTTGCCCAGGTCGTAGGGTATCTCCTCGTACGGGTTGGGCACGGCGTACAGTGACGACTCTATCTCCTTCTTCTTGTCGGCGTCGTACACCGGGTTGTCGACGCCCACCGCCCCGTCCAGCGGCACCTTCTTCTTCACGACCTCCGTGTCCTCGTACTCAGCACCGCCGCCGCCGCGTGCCTCCAAGTCGCCGTACGTGGCGTTGATGTACGCCGGTGCAGTGAACGCCTCGGGTTTGGCGCGCTTCCTCTTCCGGCAGAACAACACGAGCAGCAGGACCAGCAGCAGCAACAACAACAGTGCGCCCGCTATAGCGCCGAGCAGCAGCCCCAGGTTCAGGCCTCCCGAGTCCTGCGTGGCCGGCGCCGCCACCACCGGGACGGGCGTCGTGCCGTTCGTAACAGCTGCAACAGAAAACACGTGACACCCAATGGCAACGAGCTCAGAACTTGGAGGCTGAGGCCTGTATGACTCTGTTTTGCTACGGTTTTCACTTAAATCAAATTCGCCCAGCACTTGTCCCAGAACCTACTCAATGCCAACCAAAGGGAACTATTTTGTCGGGGGAATTTTCAGATGAAAAAGGTGAAATCTGCCAACGGGCTGTATTCCTTGGCTAAAATACTTCGAGACGCTAGGTCTCTCTGGAAGAAAACTACTGGACTGATTGGTTGGGAAAACATTGCGGCCCCCGCTGTATCTGACGCACAGCAGCCTGCGAGTTCTGAAAGAACTTCACCAACTCGCACTTCTGGTCTGTGACATGTCACCTACCTGACTCGCAGTGAACGCCAATGTACTCTGGTTCACACGTACACCTGTAGCCATTCACCAAATCAAAGCACAATCCGCCATTCAAACACGGGTCGGAGCTGCACTCATTTACGTCTGGAGAAAAGAATAAACAATTGATGGGGGTTCTTCTGTGTTTTTGTTTTTTTTCTATGAGTTGTGAGTGAGCAGTGGTTCCAAAATAACACAAGCAAAGCCCGTGGCATTGTTCTTACCTATCGCGCAGTCAATGCCGGTGAAGCCTGCTTTACAACTGCACATGAAGCCATTGTCCAGGTCAGTGCAGGTTCCACCATTGACGCATGGGCTGGAGCTGCATTCATCAATCTCTGGAGAAGAATAACAGATGCGTTTGGGTTGGGATTCGCTTTGCCTACGGTGTCCTTGGTGACACATACATGTAGAAACTGACATTCAAAGAAACATTTGTGAAGAAGCACCAGGAATAAGACAGATCGTATATACCTTCACACTGTGTGGGGTCCTCCTGGCTGATGGTGTACCCCTTGTTACAGGAACACACTGCCTGGTGCGGCGCCTCCTCCGAGTCCGTACACAGCTGCGCGCAGTTCCCGTTGTCCTTCTCGCACGTGACTAAAACAGCACATCATCTGAATCAGGCGCCCATCCGGACGTCTTGTTGGGTCGCGCAGACCTTCCGCAACCACATGAGAATATTCTCACCAAAATGAGAACAATTCCCAACACAAACTTGAACTGAACGTATATATCCTTGGTTGATTCCGGTGCAGAGTGTCTGGATGCTACAAATAGTGCTGATTACTTACTGAGACACTGCAGGGTGTCTGGGTGCTGCACATAGTGGTCACAGCAGATCCACTGGTGCCACCGCGGCTGGTGTGGGTGCTGCACCAAACACGTCAGTTCAGCCAGACTGAAAGACCGATTGAAAAGCCTTTCGTCATTTCATCAATTCAGTAGCTATATAAATAAACATCACCAGCAATCCGGAAGTGTGAAATCGTCTGAAGCATATCAGCAACCATCAGGAAATGGTTTTAGTTTTGAAGTCTGAAATGACCTCCTCACTGATGATGTCAGCAGTCTCGAACAGCGAACAGCCGCCCTCTTCACCAGGTTTAGGCCCAATCCACACAGGACGCGCGACGCGACGTGCTCGCAAATTGGAACATTTTTCTTTTGATATTGCTTGCGTGCAGTGTGGACACCCCCATTCACATCAACAGGTCCTATTTGCTTGCGTTGGGTTGCGCGTCGCGTCCTGCATCCTGTGTGGATTGGGCCTTAAACTTGGGTAGGGTTGGGTTTGGAACCAAAAAAAACATAGGTTTGATCTCGGAACTCGGACAGGAACGGCTGGACAGGGTTGTTACTCACTGCTCCTAGGGAACGCTGCTGGCGTCTCTTATGGGGGGATGTGCAGCACATGTAACACTGTGAGGTACTCACTGATCCTCAGGATCGTCGCACGGCGTCTCCTGTGCGCGAATGTGCGCCCGCTCGCAGTCGCACGGCGTTTCGCAGCAGTAACGCGTCTCGCAGCGCCACTCGATGTCCTGGATAAATTGGCCCGTGAACGTCTGCGACAAACACCGCTCCACGTTGTCCCTGCGAGAGAAACAGGGATCTTTTTCTGTCAGTTGGAGAATCATTTTTCCTTTGTTTTAGGCCGCGGCTTGAAGTGAATGAATTAATCTGCCATCTTCAAGTTTGTTTTCGTTGTTGTCATCGCTGCAGATAGACACACCCTGACCCTTTTGAACATGGATGGCTGTCGGCCTCGTCACTGATAAGCGCCCTTGTTCATGAATTCCCTCTATCACTTTTCAGTGAGACGTTATTGCATATCAAGTTGAGAAACGGTTTTGGAAGAGGTTTCTTTTTCATGCTCAAACTGCAGCGTTCAAGTTCAGGCCCAGAATACTGGTATATACCAAGGTTGTCTCCTACGTCAAGACTTTCAACTTTAACAAAACCTTTCAAAGAAAAAATATGTCCATGTACAACCAGCCGCCGGAAATTGACCAGTGCCCTCACCCCTGTCAAATTGCTGAAATTTGTCTTTCCGTCCAAAACAAGGGAAAACAGCCAAGCCAGGATTGAAAAAAGGAACAACATTCGCAAAAGAGTTGTCAAGTGAAACGAAAATTTCCGCAAATTTCTTGCGCAACAGGTTTGACTCAAAAGAAAAGAACGGAAAAAGAGAAGTTCATTTTGGTGTCAGTTTGCATGTCATGGACCATTCAATCAGACCAGCCGCCTTTCCAACAACACAACCCAGCGCAACTGTTCCCAGCACTGTTGTGTCCTGAGAGAATCAACAACGGCAAGAAATGTTCCAAAATGTTTACAGTTCATGTATATATATATACTTCTGTTGTGTTTGAAAACCAACTGAATCTTCTCCTTGTGCCCTTCCATGATGTCGAGCAAAACACAGATGGTTTTCGGGTTGTGTCGAAGAAATTTCCCCGAGCTGTACAGTGGAAACAGAGAAGTCAACGTCATGGGGTTTCCAGGATGGAACCACAACACTTCCCTGATAGACCGGTTAAGCCAGTCTGGCTTCCAAAACTTGTAAGTTTTTGGGTCAATAAACATTTTCCATCATCATGATGTGAAATGGTCTTCAGGTTGTGCAGAGCAATGTCAGTGAGCTAGTCTGCAGTACAGAATAGGTTGAAGTAGTTGTTCGGGTGATCTCCAAGAGACTACATCAGGGTACATCGCATGGACTCACTGACATCACTGACGGACATCACCAACTCCACTCAATTCTGTGAGTTTTGTCTGGGCTCGAGGTTTCAGGCTTGGTTGAAGGTTGTGTTAAAAAAAAATTGAGCCTAACAATGAACATAATCATCAGTTTTCCAAATAAAAGTCATCCTGTTCCCCAAAAATGCATCACTCCTTGTTATAAAGCCTTGGGTAAATTGCAGAACTCGATGTCCCTTTTGCGTTCGTCAGGGGGTGCCACACAGTAAGCACGGTGAGTACTCAGTACATGTACTTGCATGTGTCCCGGGATTGAGCCCCATATATAGGTTCAGGTTGGGGGCAACACGGTGGTTTGGGGTTAGGGGGTTAGCGGGAGGTACTCACACGCCCTTTGCCTCCGCTGTGCCTGTCAACATGTCTCCGGGCCTGACGCCTGGTGGGCCGCCGCCGCACTCCTCGTCCTGCCCCTCGGTGCTGTCCGGGTCCAGGGCGCCAGTCAGCGCCGCGTGGCTCACCACCAGTGCCAGCAGCAGCAACACGCCCCGCATCATCCTCGCGTGATGCGCCACACACAACCCGACCTGCGAAACAAGGGATGGTCAAATTGTGCAGTGGGATTTTGAAAGCATTCCTGGAGTTCTGGGACCCCGGCCTCTTGCTCCTATATATTTGCCATTCTGCCTCCACATGTGCTGTTGTTGTCAGTGATTTTTGTGTTTTGATAACTTCATGAACAACTAACCCAGGCATCTGTTCTCTACTTTCTGTGCTACTGGCACTGACACAGTGGTCCCCGCTTCAGGAAGATTACTTCGAATTCTGCAGGTTTTCGATTTGTGCAGATATATATCATTGCATTGTCAGCACAGAGAACATTTTTCCAAGTTTCGTGTTCATTGTGGGGTTTCAAAAAATGATTTGAATGAAGTCGAATGTGTTGATGTGAATGTCCGTGCGTCTCGTGCAGCAAAAGACACGAGCTGAGATGCTGAGGGGGAAATGCAAAAAATAAAAGGCAAAAGGTGGTCAGTGTGTTTGGGGCGACCAGGCTCAGTCATCGGCAGGTTCTCCTTGCGGTGCATTCTGAAATTGAGACAGTCGTGCAGTCCCGGCACCAGTGGAGCTTGGAGGGGGGTGTTCAGGCTCATCTGAAGCGCCCTGGCTCCTCGCAGGCTGGATCACAGTTTGGAAAACCACGGGCACGCTGCGGCATTGATTTTTTGTCATTTGAAAATTCCGATGCTATTTTTACATCTGAAATTTTTGAAGTTGTAATGCGCAGTTTTGAACTCAATGCATATGACATTTGTGCTTTGTTGTCATGTGTTCTATTTTATCGCATTGGATATGTCCTCCGATTTTTCCATCCGTGTTCCGTGTCCGCCACGATTGTGATGGGGCGCAGTGCGAAAATCACACCGAGTGTTTCCTTTGGGCAGGGTTCACAACAGATGTGATGTGACAGGAAACGGAAAAATGTTCACAGATTTCCTAGCAGAAAGTGTTCTCTAACTTACCACGAAAGAGCTTCTTCTTCCAGGAAACTTTCCGTCGTGCACAGATCACAGACTGGTGGTTGTATCCCACGGTCAGAAGGCACCAGCAAAGTCAGTGAAACTCATGATTCTTGTTCAGGAGAAGCATCCCTCTCTAAACGGCACCAACTGTTTTTATAAACACGAAAAAAAAGTTGCTGGTTTCACGACAGGCAGAATGCGTGTTGTGTCGGGTTTAGGTTTGGCTGGTTTTCCAGGTCACTGTGTGTCGCTGTGCTGCACGGCTGGCTGGCGGCAACACGACCTCCTCTCAGCTGTCCATGGAGCTAAATATGGATCGTCGCGTCGTGATCGATGCACGCTCCGCTGCGATTTTGCGCTCCACAATTGCTGCGCAATTCCTTTTCAATTGTATTTTGCTGTGAAATGCTCAACTCACTTTTTTCGTCAACTCAGACAGCACGTCAGAAGGCAGGCACATCTTTGTCCAGGCCAGACAATGTCTCTCTCAGGGAGTTTCTTTAGTTTCAGCAAAACACAAATTGGGAAACCATCGAAGATGGACATCAAGATTTGTTCGTGTTGGAGGAAGTTATAACAGCGATGGCAGAATAGATGCCTCCTCAAGCACAGGACAAAATCGCAATTGCCAAACCTCCGTCACTCTTTCTCTCTCTCTCTTGACATGGCGAGCTTCCGCTCTGTTCAACCTCTCTTTTTCGCTCCCTCTCTCACACACGTGTGCACACGCTCACACAATTTTGCCTCCGTTCCATTTTCGGCTTTTCCCTGTCTTCCCCTCGACTGGAATTCTTCACATTTGTGTGCTTTTCCCTGCACGTCTGCCTCTAGCACCCATGTACTGTCCTAAGCGCCCTAATAAAGGTAAGCATGTGTTTTTGTTGCGCTCACGTGTAAACTGAAGACACAAAGTCAAATGTTTTGCTCAGATTTAATTGAATATATTTATGAGATAGATCAGGATCTACACGAGATGCATGTGTCGGTGTATCAGTGTTTCTGTGTCAGTGATCCGGCTGAGGTTCGCGGCCGGGTCCTCTCCCTGCGCCGCGCCTCAGTCCTGTAGCTCCCAGCACTTCTCCACGCACGGAGTCTTCACCTCATCGCAGTTCTTCTGGCACGCCGCCTTCCTGCAATACAGATAAAACTCCCTCTAGAGGGCTGTCTTCCTGCAACACGGATAAAACTCCCACTAGAGGGCCATCTTCCTGCAATGCAGATAAAACTCCCACAAGAGGGCTGTCTTCCTGCAACACGGATAAAATTCCCACTGGAGGGCCACCTTCCTGCAACACCGTAACTGTAACCCCGGACTCACATACCAGAAACACCAAGAACACATTCCATCACAAAAAGTGCCACCATCGGGCCTGGCACTGGAACAAGAGCAGAGCAAGCATCAGCAGGTCCATTTTTGAAACTCAGAACTAGCTGCAGGGATTGGACTTTGGCAAACCAAAGTTCAAGACATATGATGAGTATCTATCTGGGGCATTTCAGGCTCAAGCACGCATTATCTGGACTTTTGACTGACTGTGAACAGGGCCCAGGCTGCATGGCCTTCCCCTGTGTTCTGCTGATGTGGTCAAACCCCTGCGTTTTGAGGAGAATAAGCAACAAACAGGAGCCTCACCCGACGCTGGAGCAGCTGTTCCTGCAGGAGTAGAACTCGTCCCAGCACTTCGCAGAGCACCTGGAACAACAGGAGGCGCAGGTAAGTGAGCAGCAAACACCAATCATGGTCTCACAGGAGGCTCCTGATCTGGTCATTGATCCGAGGTCAATGTCCTCATCAAACGAGGAACCTGAAGCCTAGCACAACCGAACGCAATCCATCAATTTAACCTTCAGGAAACCCCTCTGAAGTAGGTAAAGGCACTTCAAGCTGAGACCATGCGTTCGGTTGTGCCACAGGATTGCCCTTCAGTTGTGCCAGGAAATTGCGTTCGGTTGTGCCAGAGAGGAGCGGCTCACTTGACGCGCCCCTTGGCCTCGCTGAGTTCCGTGCAGGTCAGCGTCACGACCAGCAGCACCAGCACCAGCCTCAGCCCCGTCTGAAACAAAACACAAAAGAGTTCACCTAATTACAGTCTCAATATCAGAAGAAACATTGTCAGTCTCTGCCTTGACCTGAAGAGCACAAAGAAGAATTCTTACCATTTTCTCTTCAAGAGAAAATCAAACCGAGCACTCTTTATTTCTTCGGTTTTCGATGCCTAACTCAGGTCTACTCTGCCAGAGTGTGCTGGATGAACACTGTGCACTGGATGTCAGACAACAACACGCGCAATCTCGTGTAATTACCACGCAATTTTCCATTACAAACACAGGGCGGTTGTTACCAGGGGCGGGTGTTGTGTCACTGAGGCTAATTTGTACATCATCCAGACATGTCCAATTTCCGGTGACCAGAATCAGAACCAACATCACCCAGGATTCCAGTGGCTGCACCCAGGGCAATGGACCACGGCCCTGAAACGTGTCCAGACTGCGTGAGGATTGTTCCGAGTGGAACAAAGTGTAAATCAAAGGATGACTTTCCGGGATGCATCACTTTCCCTGCTGGGTCCGTCACTACACCGGGTCGTGAATTCCAGTCTCTTGTGAAGCCAGTGCACATTCCACATCTGGTCTGATGTTTGAACAAGAATTCGTCCATTTGATGATGATGTCGTGACACCAGAATAATGCATCAGCAACGCACAGAAGGTTGTGTGAGGGGTCGCTGGTGGATGGACAATGACAACGACGGCAACAACTACAATGACCACGATTGCAATGTGACTCGCACAGGCCGCTTCGCCACCTCAGGTCGCGCGGCCTAAACATTAGGTGACAAATTAAAGGATTGGGTCGTGTGGTTCCCCATAATGACAAAACTAGCTGGAGACAATATTTTGTGCAGTTAAGTAAAACTGCTTTTATTCAATCAGAACTAATTCTGAGAGCACGAACGAGTCAGACAATTTAGCACATATAGCTACCAGAGGTTGTAACACCCTAATTTGTGCATAATGGTTGTTCATTCAGTTTGTTTGCTATGAGCTGAGTCCTTTTTGTGCAAAGGCTAAATTTATGGCCATTTGGTTAACTCCACTAACTCACTCTTTAGCGATTTCTGTGCAGCATTGCACTGGTGGCCAACATTACGTAGTAGTTAATTCATGGATTTTTCGAGCAAAGCGAGAAAAAGTCATGAATTAACTAACGTAACGAAGGACTGTGATTGGTCAGTTGCCATTAATTGGAGCAAATGGGTGATTCGTTACATGGGAATAGCCAAAAACGAACTCAGAAGGTGTTAGGTGTCCGATTTCATTTTCACAACAAGGCGGGCGTTGAGGCCAGACCATATCTGGTGATTTTGCGGCGTGGCCAAGAAAAAAACAGGCAACAACATATTCAGAAAAATGACAGTCTCAAGTTTGCGAATGATTTTTTTTCTTTTTACCTGGAAACGGCCAAAAAAAATGCCAAATGTGCTTCAGCCTTTGGCCATCGCGTCCGCTTTATCAGTGCTTGTCAGCGTGTTCGCCCTTTATCCGGGACAATGAATCAATGGCGAAAACAAAGCGAATGACCAAAGAACCCTATCAGAGATGCAAAGCTCGAGCAACGGCGGAATTGTTGTGCAGCACTTCATTCAATGTCAGCTTGACTATGTTCTGAGACTGAGACCTCGTGACTGGTAGAAATTCTGCTTCCTGTGTCCTTAGTCAGGCCCGCGCCTTGTGACTTTTTCGTGGGGGGGGGATCTCCACCAATTCAAACTGTTTCTAGGACGGGCTCCGGGGAGTGAGCTGGATGCGGAGGGGTCGGTCCGGCGTGGTGAACACCCGGTTCAGCATCCCGACCGGTTCGTGTTCGTAGCTCAGCCGGTATTTCCCGACGATCTGCAATCAGACGAAACCAAAGGACAAATCAAAAAGTACAAGAAGACAAAGGATCTCAGTTTGCTTCGTAGTGGGGATTTTTGTTCTGAGTCAGACCATGCCACGTCGCAGAATGAAAACTTCTGTCCATTCTGGTCAAGAGGGTTCCACCAGAATCCGAACTAAAGTTTGAACCAACCTCCTGGGCCGTTTGGGTCGGGGACGAGAGGGCCAACCTATTTGGGTGTCTTGGCCCCCCTCCAGTATGATGTGTGAAGCTCAAACACAGGAATAAGACCCAGAACGCAGCAGCTCTTTGTCTCCAGCAGAGTTTCTTAAGAATTCCAACCCCAACCCTGGCTCAGACATTGGGATTCATTCGGGATGGGCCCTCCAGGGGTCCGGTGTCAAAGACCTGATTCACGCAAAACGGAGTGGCCGAAGTCTTAGGCCTGAGCCAGTCCCCTATTGTTCTCATCCAATATGGCGGGTTGGTGGCTCAAATACTTTGGGATATGGGCTTCGGGATGGACCCATCAGGGTGGGTCGGGATCACGTGACGCACCTTGATGAGCGCGAGGTGGATCTCCTGCTCCGCGAAGCGCCGCCCAATGCACATGCGCGGCCCGTAGCCGAACGGCAGCAGCGCGAAGCGGTCCGAGGGCGGGGACTCCGGGCCGGGGCGTGGTGCGCCGCGGGGAGGGGAGGCGTCTGGGCCGAGACGTGGTGCGCCGCGGGGAGGGGAGCGGTCTGGGCCGGGACCAGGGCCTCCACCATGGGGTGACCCTTCCTGACCCTGTGTTCCCGTGTCAGTCGCGCAGTATTCGACTGAACGGGGAGTCCCGTCCTCCCCGCCCGCACCACAGACCCCAGCCACAGAGTCCAGGGAGCCGGGACCAGAGCGCCGGTGTCGGGGTTTGAGCCAGCGCTCCGGAACGTAGCTCTCCGCGTCACGGAAATACTCCTCCTGCAGGCAGATCGTCTGGTTGTTGAACGCCACGATCGTCTGCCAAAAAAAAACGCCAAGAAACATGCATCAGAGTACGCGAGGGCGTGAATTTGACGCAAATAAGCATTTGTTCAAAGGGTGGGGCAACTTCCACAGATCAATGACACGCATGTGTTTTCTGACTTTCAGGATACTCCAGGAGAATTATGAACAGCCTGGGGTACAAACTCACAGCACTTCACGCAAACACCTTGCTCTAACCCAAGGAACACTGGGCATACAACAAAAACTCCAAGTCACAAAAGGGAAAAGTGGCTTTTTTTGCCATACGGCTCCAAACCATTCCTTTC
>JAAUYG010244856.1_pt1 | contig 10903 bp, 12 predicted proteins | sample 7278091 | NCBI WGS metagenome assembly JAAUYG01 (sample SAMN14350201, study PRJNA611818) | marine sediment metagenome | isolation source: surface marine sediment (0.6m) | place: French Polynesia: Moorea | collected 2018-08
CTTTATTATATAAATACTCTCACACTCCATATTTTTATATATAGAGAGAGAGATATTTATAGACATCGATAGTTAGAGAGAGAGAGAGAGAGAGAGAGAGAGAGAGAGAGAGAGAGAGAGAGAGAGAGAATCGGATTGTTTCTATTTGGCGTGCTATTTAACCTGTATATACTAGTATCCCTGCCTTGTACCCGATCATGCTCTTACACCCTAGTACACGAGGGGTACGTACTATCATAGCACATTTAAACGATAGAGATATAAAACTGCACACTTCTCTGGCGAACTACTCTCTCTCGAAGACAGAAGTATAGCCACTAATTGGGACTAATACAACTTATCATAGCCCGCGAGCTTTTGAGGAAGAGCATTCTCGGTTGTCAAATCGTCACTGTCTCCCCGCCCGCCGTTCATGCCCCAGTGGCGCTGTACATTGAGAAGACAAGGCTTGAGGCCGCGCCGTGACGAAAGCCGACCATAAACTACAGTATCCCACAATAGCGGGCGCCAGGACAATGCCGAGCACTCTGACAAAGCCTGTAACAACGGGCAGATAGGTTAAATATGTATGCGCTCCTCAACCTGTCAAGACGAGGGATGAGAGCAAAAAAGTAGCCACTGTCTGTGAACCCGCAGCCGGGTACTTTGTCACTGCAGGCTCTTTCATGACAACAATTCAAGGTCTAGCGATCATTGTGAGTCACCGCTCCTGTACGGTAATAATAAGTAAGTGATGGTAGGCTGGAAGGTGCTGGGGTGAGCAAGCCCGACCTCACTGGGCGGAACAATTCGGGTCAGCAATTATAAAAGCAGAATTGAAGAGAAAGTTTTGAAGAACTTGGGAACTGTCAGCTAGGCCATACAGTTGTCCTACGTGTCCCCAGGAGAGGTAATGACCCAGGCGAGTCAGCACGACCCTCTGTGGAGCGAATAAAATCGGATATAGATATTACCCCCGACTGTCGAATTTGACAAACTGATAGCATATACACTACACAAAAGTTAAGGGTTAAAAAACGATGCTATATACGTGCCACATATGCATATATGCACAACACTCAAAGTTAAGGATATTTAATATATATTTTAATATAACTTTTTTGTGTAGTGTAAATCAGATGAAACGGTTGCTAGTGTTTGCGACTCCGTGGTTTGTTTGGTATTAGTGATTGGCCTCATATCCCTTCACCTATCTCCAAACTGAACACGTACATTTTGTACGCACAATAATTTATATCTTTTGGTACATGTAGTATTAGGATCGTTTTCAGCATCTGACATCAGCCAATAATCACTGTTAGTAGTAGTAATAGTAGTAGTAGTAGTAGTAGTAGTAGTAGTAGTAGTAGTAGTAGTAGTAGTAGTAGTAGTAGTAGTGGGAAGAGGAAGAGGAAAAGGTGGAGCAGAGCCGCAGCAACAGGAGCAGTGGTGGTTGCGGTAGCATAACTAGTGGGCAGGGGTGGTCTGTCTATAGTGCTTAACTGCAAAAACTCACAAACTGCTAAACTCACAAATAGTGTTTTTCCTCCACCCCGTCACGACAGTGGTGCCTGTCCGCACCGGTGAAATGAATTTCATTTGAAGAATTTCTAGCGTACGATCTTAATCTACTTCCTGTACTTATCACAATGCGGCTTTCGCAAGACAATCGGGCGGATCCTTTATCTAATGACACAGACAAACGAAGCCTATTGTCAAAAGGACTGCTTGGTCAAACAACTTGTTTTTCCAGAGGCTGCATAAACAAACATATGTGGTAGTGCACTGGTTAAGTTGCAAGGGTGAGCCGGACAGGTATGCCAGAGGAGGAAAGACCGCCTGCTCCGGTGCAGTGGCTCGGGTTTCGGCAGATTACAAACAATGCTATATGCATCTTCAATGCTGTATTAGGATGCAATATACAGCCAAGTACAGCAGCTTTATCGAGTGCCTTTTTTGTAGCATTGGAATGCGGATCTGTAGCTTCCCTGCCTCATCCATGGGCTTACAAGACTTGGGAAATGGGATTATTAGGGCCCCAGATACCTAAATTCGACACAGCGACACAGGCTATTCTTAAATTCGACACAGCGACAGGCCACAATCTTAAAATCGACATGCCACACGCCATTGAGGCGACACGCGACACGATTCCTTTATTATCTGCTACAAACGACACCAGCCTTACCGACACAAAAATCGATAAATGTAGGGTATCGTTTTTTTTCCGGAAGCGATTTTGGGTCGCTTCACTGGTGAAAATGTTCGCACTCACAGTTTCTCTAACCATGAATTATCAAAAGCTATGCAGATACGTATAATTCAGTGAAATATAACATTGCTGACTGTATAATTAACTAGATTCCGAGTTCTTTCGTTAGTGACACAGTGACACAGACTTTGTGCCAGTGAAACGGGACATGCAGCCATTCTTAAAATCGACATGAGACACGACCCCCCCCCCCGTCAGGGCCCTATTATTGCGGATAGATCAGCATTTTTATACCTCCGTCGGCTCTGCTAGCCGGGTTTCTTGTAATGCTCTTGTGTGTCTGTGTGTGGGTGTCTGTCGGTTAATAAAATACCCCCAAAAGGTAACCAATCAACTTCATTTTTGGTTGAAGGCTTTCCTTTCACCCAATGATGAAGTGGTTACATTTGCGAAAAGTCTAAAAAAAGTCGCCCTGACATAAGGGTGGGTGTGGGTGGTCCGAAATTTTGGCCTACTCACATGGGATGGTTGAAAATTGTCAAGTGCTCATAACAGTGAGAGATAGGCATGTGATTACTATTTTTTGTATTAGTCACTAATAGGCAGTCATATATGGGAGTCTAACTGCACAACTGGATTGACTTTTGGGTCGAACCCAAGGTTACTCAGATTTTAAGGCTTGTATCTCGCAAAGCCATATACAAATGTATTTGGAACCCATATACAAATGACCGCGGCCGGGTAGTGTAGTAGTTGAGCGTTCGCCTGGCATGCGGGAGGTTGGTGGTTCGATCCCCGACCGCGTGAAACAAAAGACGTTAAAATTTGAGGTTCTGCTGCTCTGCTTAGCGCTCAGCACAAAAGAGTTAGAGACCGTCTGGCCGGCTCGGAGTCAGAATAAAGGTCTGGGTTGGGACATCATTGCTTACCCGTGGGGTGGTGTTTCAGTGGGCTGGCACTCTAAAGACTGGCCGCAGGTCGGACTAGTACAAGGCGGGTCCAGTATATACACACCAACAACTGGCAGTCGGTGGTATGACCATGAGTGGTTGAAAGCCGACTATAAGCCTGATTCATCCATCCATCCCATATACAAATGTATTTGGACTTCAAGTGCACCATAATATCTCGCATTGAAGTCACCTTGGAAGGTCAATGTTAACGTCACTCAGATTTTTCGAAAGCTTATATCTCGTGAAGAGACCAAATTAGGCCATATGTTATGCATTAAATTATTTTAAACTCTAATAGGAAATTATATATGGGGAGCCCAACTGCATCATCGGAATTAATCTTGACTGACATTGAAAGGTCAAATTGAAGGTCATTCAGATTTTGAGATCTCATATATCGTACATGAGGTGACTTAGCTCCTATATTACCGTAAATCACTACAACAAAATTACATCTAGGAATCCAACTGAACTGCATAATAAGTGAAAGGTGAAAGTGAAGGTCAGTTAGGTTTTGGAGGCTTGAATCTCGTAAGTAGGTTGTGTCATATGCTACTAATAGGAAATATATATGAGGAATCTACGTTGACCATGGGATTTGACCTTGTGTGACCTTGAAAGATCAAAGTCCAGGTCACTTGGATTTTGAGTAGCAGGAAATCTGTTCATACTACTGTAGTATATAATAATAACCTGGTTACCACATAGGAGAATATGTGAGCTGGTGGAGTTTTCAGAGGTCCTAGCGGTCTTTCTTTTATTGATCTAAATATTTAATGTTCAGAAATATACAGAAAAGGTAGTGTCGTCTGGACCTAACAGTTTGAATGAAAGTAAATGCAATGCAAATCATAATGTAAAGATGAAAATGTGCCATGTAAGTGCTGTCGAGTAGTTTGCTTAGATATATCCAGAATGACATTGTACAGGATTAACTTTAATGAATAGATCTATCCTGAAGAGAGATCAGAAAAAAATATTATTGAACCTGAAAGTATCACGTGGTGTACTGTTTATTGCGATACAAGTAAGCTTATTGAGCCCCTCATTGTACCTATCAGTAGACTATCAGTTGTTGGTGCCGTCATTCGAGTCATGCCGTACCCATCTAAGGCTCAAAGTGGAAAAAAGGTTAGCCCGGTATGAAACATTACGGAATCCCCGAACCACCACCAGAAAAAATAAATTAGACTATAAAAATATTTGATTTTTTCTAAGAGCCCTGAACTAGCACCAGAAAATATGCAACAGTCTGTTTCATCTCAACTAAGCAGGCCCATTTCTTAAGCCACATGAAAACAAAAAAGTAAAAAAAAAGTAAAAAAGTAGTTTCATATAATTGCAGATCGATTCTCACGGCCTTGAGGACTTGAGGTCTGATGTCCAGCCTAAGACGAATCCTTAGGTAAAAGCATACAATATGCCAGACTGAGATCATTGATTTGTCAAACACATTTCAAATGCATATACATCCTGTTTCTTTCGCCTAATGTGTGACCTCCTAATAGTTACACGTTTCCCTGCTGGTGATACTGCAATCTCCGTTGGAGACGCTTTAGTGAGCAGTAGGCTTGACTGCTGGAATTCACTTTATGGGTTGACAGCTTAAGATATTGATCACCTACAGAAATCACAAAACTCTCTATGTCGTATTGTTACACATGCTCGACCTTTCACCCCTGTGTCTCACAAACTCAAAGAATTATATCGTTTTATTTTTCAAATACCAGGTTACTTTTTAATTAAATGTTCTAACACTCCCGGCCCTTAGTCTGTGGGAGCCTAAGTACCTTCAATCCAACCTGCCATCTAGTCCTACAGCAAGACAAAATCGACTCTTTGTTACAAAATTGGCTACACACAACTGTGCTGATTTTAAAAAAATAAATTGCTGCAATAACTGAACAGAACAAGTTTCCCTTCGATTGCCACCACACTTTTGCAATTTCCGGAGACAGACATAATTCATAAAGGTGTTTTTCGCCATTGTAATAACCATCAAATGGCCAGACCTTCTTTAGTCAAAGAATAAAATACTTTTGACCACCAGACACCTCTGCATTTATATCATAAAGATTCAAGCGCACTAGAAATTTACATGAGCATTACCACATATTCCGCACTTCTTGGCACCTATCGTCAGGCCATTATAATAGAAACAGCGTAACGTTACCCTGACAGTTAAACAATTTACACAAAGACACGCACCCTCATAGTGGATGAGACCCTCATAGTGGATGAGACCCTCATAGTGGATGAGACGTACAATAACATTTGGCTAACAGCACTTGCTGATGTTATTGAAGGCTAATTTAGAGGTACATAAAACACCAAAGGAGCAGACATATTTTACAATAGCAACAGGACACACAAACATACTAACATACCCCCCCCCCCTCTCCCCACTACAGCCATATACATATTACAGGGCAGACACCAGTTAGAATAACCAGAAAAAAACACTTATGCATGTCTATCTTCAATGGCCCTGAAGTAAGTTTGCCTACTACACTGATACGTTGGCACTGGTAGTAGACATCATAGGACTTCTGTGCCAGTGCAAATCGTTATCAACATTTTACTATGTGACTGGTATATTATACCGGTATTGAAAAAAGTACTGTGAGAACATGACAACAGTAAAGAGATTTGTTAGAAACTTTTGCACATTTTCTTTTATGTAATATACATTGTAATGTATATTGTACACCTGATGATTAACATACATGTGTCAGAGTTGCATAACAGCTACTGTATTTAGTATCAATATACAATTAATGTGCCTTATTTATGAAACCAGTGTCTCTTCACCGAGGTGACATGCCAATCGATACATTTACTGATAGCAGCACTTGCAAAGCTGTAAAATAACAATTAAAGTATATTCATATATTATACACGGCCAGATATAACACAATTTGAAACTACATTTCTGCATCTAAATATAACCATAAAATACTGTAAGTTCCGCAAAGGCTATATATAATGTAAGTGCACAGCAGAGTATGGACAGACTAATTACACTTGAAATAAATTATGTACTACATCCATCACACGGTGGAAGAGATTTCTGTCTCATGCACATTAAATCAGTCCTATCATGCATTCCATGATGATGTCCTCTTCAAGTTGTTCAGCATACAGGATAGAGTGATTTGTGACAGCCGCCATCACACTGGCATCTGAAATAAATAAATAAATAAATATATAAATAAATAAATAAATAAATAAATAAATAAATAAATAACGGCTGTTAAAGGGTACCTGCTGTGATTTCTTTTCACCTTGGTGAAATAATTTGTTGCAAGTTTGGGAAGTGTACTTGATCCCCAACACAGGAGAAAAAACATAAAATATCATAGTAAGAAAATAACCATTACGGCAAACCATCCACGCAGCCATTATGTTCTATATACAGGTCCCACACCGCCTATCTATAAGACTATAAGTCGTTGTGACTTCCCATGGCTTGCTGCTTGACAGTTCTCAAAGATACATCAGTCTGAGATCAAGCAATCAATAAATAGCATTTGCAACAACGCTTAGTGTAACTACAACATAGTCTTTTAGCTGAGATTTCATGTTGATACACTTGATTCCGGTTTCAGCCGTGATCTATAACACTAAATCGTGCTTCTTGCAACAATAAAATCTACCCAGCCAGGGAAGCAATGTCATAATGTCATATCCGCCAGAGATGGGCTTCACCCAGAGTTTAATGATCATGTGGGTTTTTCTTACATTTTGGTGCTAATTCACGAATTATTGTTGAAATGAGGAAGTTCTCCTGTGTGCAATAACATTATTCATATGTATTTATCATTTTGTGGGACAATTTACAAACGCCATAGCTTTCCTTTAGGCTTCTAGTCTCTACTTACACTGATTCATATTGGGGGGCGGGGGTATTGAATATCACGTAAAATGTATGTGTAGTTGACGCTGTCCGAAACACCTCTTGTGCATAAAGACCACCCCATAATAAGGGCCGCATTTTACAGATCCCAAGGTGTATGTTTATCATGTTATTGAACGCCTATTCAAGACCCATCTGTATATACGGACCACATTTTTATTCCATATGGCATTCTTTAAACAGAGGTTTCAATATACTTGTCATTACTGTCTCAAGAGGATATTACATGCAATTAGAAGCTGTTAGTTTCACAGTATGGATAAAAATACATGTAAATATAAGCGCTGCTATTCAACAACATTCAATCAAATCCTTTCAAGCCCGAAACATTACCTTGGAAACTTTACAAACATCCTTTCAAATTTGTTTCTTAATGAATTGGAGAGATAAACAGCCTTGCTATCTTTAGCATTTTTGTGCATGCGAAAAACTAGTAAGGACATATGTAATTAACAAATTTGTATAGTAGTTAGGTTTTACTTGTGGCAGTCTCACGCACGTTGTAGTTGTACGGGACACTGCCATCACGAGTCTCCTGTTGCCTTGCGGGTCGGCATTGGATGACTAAAGGCTAAGGGAGTAAACCCCAACAGAAAGTCCGGAGTGGGGCCCCGTAGGTGGTTATTAGGTGTGTTTGATCCCTTTCCGGCAACTCCTCGATGAGTCTCCAATTCTCTTGAATTTGTCTTAAAGTAGGGTCAGGTTAATCAGGACGAGAGAGCAAGCCTCCCTCACTTTAAACCTAGTTCAGCATAAGTCATGGCAACACCACCATCGGCAACCCCCAACCGTCCAAGTCCTGTTATCGATAGAAGGGAAGCAGTAGGTGGGGAAACACTGGAAGCTGTAGCTGCAATCCTGCACACAGGCGGCTCAGGCCGTAGGGTCGTTCTTCTTTGATCGGGACAACAGGGAAGTTCGGCAGCCCCCTGAGTGACCAAGCAGCCCTGTTTAGGATAGCTCTGCTTGCCTCTGTAGCATGAGGAAAGAGCTAGAAAATATGCTGCTCTAAACATAGCCTGTTCCATAACCACCTGGCCACCATTCCACGGCTGGCAGGTTTCCCACCCTGCGGTCGAAATCACAAGAAATTATTCAAACTCACCCTTGTGTCATGGAATGTTAGAATTCTTCTCGACTTGGCCACCTGCAAGTCAGGAAGACCAGAAAGACGAACAGCCCTCGTAGCCAGAGAACTCGCCCGCTACAAAGGTCAACATCACAACCCTCAGCGTAACATTCTTCTTACATCAAAGGGCTCAGTGAGATTGGTGGTGGCTGCACTTTTCTTTTAAAGTGTCCGCAGCAATGAAGAGCGACGTGAGGCTGGTGTTGGTTTTACGATCAAAGACCATCTCGTCAAGAAACTCGACAGCGTACCAAAAGGCCTCAACGATCGCCACATAAAACTCAAGTTACCTCTGGGCAGGAAGGGAGCCACTCCCAACATGACAAACCTGGACGACGCTAAGGAGAGCTTCTATGAAGAACTGGATGCCCTCATATCCGCTGTTCCACAGGGGGACAAGCTCCTACGTCTTGGCGATTTCAACACTCTTGTAGGTCAAGCCCACCAGGCATGGAAAGGTGTCATCGGACCCCACAGAGTAGGAAAATGCAACAGTAACGGTCTCGCCCTGCTTAGGACGCACACCACCCATGGCTTGGCCAGCACCAACACTATGTTGCGCCTTCCAACTCGCAACAAGACGTTGTGGATGCACCCTGTCGTGGATGCACGTCGTGGATGCACAGTCAAGAGCCCATTAGCATGATCTCAACTCGAATTCAAAGAAAGACGCCTACGTCACTAAGGGTAGAGAAGTTCAGATAAAGTTCCCCGCTATGCAAGACACATGGCTAAGCAACAAAGCCAATGAGATCCAAAGTCATGCAGACAGACATGACACGAAACCTTTATATGATTATCTCAAATGTGTATTCAGACCACTAATATCAGGCATCTCCCCTCTACTGGGCGCAGTCGGTGCAACATTCTTCACTGACAAAACCAAGATCGTAGAGAGAGTGGGCAGAACGCTTTAATGTGTGTTCTGAATCGTCCATCGTCCACTACCGACGAAGCCATTCGACACCTCCCCATAGGTGGGCATGAACCCAGACTTGGACATATCCCTCTCAGAGGACGAGGTCGCCAAGGCGACCAAGCAAACGTATACTGGAGAGCCCCCGGTTCTGATGGCATTCCTGCTGAATTGTTCAAATCAGGTGGCCCTTCTCTCCTTCACAGGTTAACAGTGGTGTTGTTGTCCTCATCCACAAGAGAACGGCATGAAGCGATCGTGTGACAACCACAGAGGGATACCACTTCTTTCCATCACCAGTAAGATCCTCGCTCACGTGCTCCTCAGTCGTCTCCTGAAGCATCTCGAGCAAGGTCATCTCCCTGAGAGACAATGCAGATTCCACGCATGTCGAGGGACTATTGATATGATATTTGCTGCCCGTCAGATCCAGGAGAAGAGTGTGGAATAAAGTCAAGATCTCTACATTACCTTCGTAGATCTAACAAAAGCCTTCGAACCGTGAACAAAGAGGGACTGTGGAAAATCATGTTGAAGCTGCCCGGACAGGTTCGTGAAGATCGTCAGACAGTTTCACAATGGGATGATGGCCCGTGTTCTTGATGATGGAAATGCCTCTGATCCGTTTCAGGCGTTCAATGGAGTGAAACAAGGCTTCTTCCTGGCCCTATGCTGTTCTGCTGTTCTGTCTGATGTTCGCGGCAATGCTGGCAGATGCCATCAGGGAGATTCCCCTCGGGGTCGTCATCAAGTACAGGTGCGACAGAAAGCTGCTCAAACTCGGGCGCCTACAGGCCGTGACTAATGTCAAAGAGACTGTGATCCGTGATCTGCTCTTTGCTGATGACTGTGCCCTCAATGCCATCAATGAGCAAGAAATGCAACAGAAGATGGAAGCATTCTCGTCTGCCTGCAACAACTTCGGCCTCACCCTCAGCACCAAGAAAACTGAAGTGATGTATTAGCCCGCCCCAGGAAATCACACCAGGATCCAAAACTCATAGTGAAGGGACAGCGACCCCTGTGGAGAACTTCATCTACCCCAGCAGCACTCTCTCTCGCTCAGGCAACATCGATGCAGAAGTCAGCAATTGCATTGCGAATGGAAGCAGCGCCTTTGGGTGATTGAGGAAGTCAGTCTGGGAACGAAGAGGAATATCACAAAACACCAAGATTAAAGTGTACAGAGCAGTCGTCTTAATAACACTTCTCTACAGCTGTGAAACTTGGGCCATTTACAGAAGACATGAGAAACTTCTACAGCAGTTCCATCTCCAGTGTCTCCACAACATTTTAAACATCTGCTGGCAAGACAAGATCCTCGACACCGAGATTCTGGAGAGAGCGGACCTCCCCAGCGTCATTGCCATCATGTGCAAAGCTCAAACGCGATGGGCATGACACATTAGTCGTATGTCAGACCCCAGGATACCCAACCAGTTGCTGCACGGTGAACTCTGTCGTGGTAGCATAATTGTAGGAGAAAAGCTGTTTCAGTACTCTTTTGGTGCAAGACTTGCTTTCCATCGACCACAGTTGTGTTTATATTGAACTATCTGTACGTGTAATATTGTTAGTGTAGGTTGTTTAAGTATTGCTAACCTTAGTTACCTCACTTTTTTCAACATTCCAATGCCGCCTCTGATCAGATTAACTCATGCCAGGTATTTTTCTGGGGTATGCTAATGTATTATTATTGTTATTATTATTATTATTATTATTATTATTATTATTATTATTATTATTATTATTATTATTATTATTATTATTATTATTATTATTATTATTATTATTATAA
>JAAUYG010260885.1_pt1 | contig 10903 bp, 12 predicted proteins | sample 7278091 | NCBI WGS metagenome assembly JAAUYG01 (sample SAMN14350201, study PRJNA611818) | marine sediment metagenome | isolation source: surface marine sediment (0.6m) | place: French Polynesia: Moorea | collected 2018-08
AACCCGCCCCCCCCCCCCTCACAACCAAAGGCCACCCTCCAATATGGCCACAGTACCTTGCCAAAGAAGGTGGCAATTAATAGTAGGAGGAAAAGATGGCTACTCTGTGTCATGCTAGGTTAGGGTTTTTGCACTAATTACCAATTATCAGCGAGGAAGCTTTTAGGTATTTCTTGGCAAAGACTGTGCACAGCTGTGTGTAGATTATTTTGTTTTATATTAGTAGCACCTTGATCTCTTTACTGTGTAATGTTAATAATTTTCTCAGGTTTGCCTTATACATACATTGTATATAATTTACTGGGAATGGTATCTGTATGTGTACATGTACATGTATCACATAAATAATTCTTTATGTTGTATGATATACTGCATGTGATATATGATGCAATGACATGTACCAGTATAATGTGCTTACCCTAGGTATATCCGACAAGTGGCAGAGGCTGCGAAGAAAAGCCCCGAGCTCATACAGCTGCTGGAACTACACACTCAGTTTGCTGCCATTACACCATATACACAGGTATATATAAGGTGGTCAGTCCCTGTAATTTAAGACCCCTCTGTTTTTAGACTTCCCTCTTTGTTATCTTTATTTTAAGACTCAATGACAACACTCGGATAGTTTCTGTATAAATATCCCTCTTTTCCAAGACCACCTTCAATTTAAGACCATATTTTTATTAATGGACATATGGTCTTAACATGTAAAGACCATGTTATGACACTTGTCACATGATGCATTCACTCAGGAGTGTATGCTCGAGAAACATACAACAGTAAAACCTGTCTTGAGAGACCACTGCCATGAAACCACCTGTTTTGAAAGACCACATATTTTAGCAGAATGACTTACATTTCAGTATAATTGAACCTATCACCAAAGACCACCTGTCTTGAGAGACCATAGTTTTGTGGTCATTGGGGCAGTCTTTCAATATAGCCATTACTGTTATTGAACAAATTACCCAAACTATGTTACTTTAGCGGTAAATCTTTAGCAGTTGTGCAATTCTTTCTGTACTACTTAAAAAATTAAGGGAATGTGGTACTGGTAACTCCCCACACACCACACCACACACCCCAAAAATGTTTCAAGTACCATGTTTATATACAAACAACCTCTTTCCCCAATGTACATGTAGAGCCCTAAAAATCCCAAATGCCATGTAATGAAACCAGAATTTTATATATATGAAAAGGGCATATGCCAAAATATTATTTTATGGAATAGCAGTTTTAGTCAAGGTTTTCGTTTCATGTGTGTGCTCAGAATCTGATGAGATACTGTTTTGACAAGAAGCAGCATTACAGTAGTCCCTCTATTTTACAACCCTCTATTTTAAGACCACCCTTGATTATAAGACTGCTTGATTTGGTCGCAAAGGGCAATATTCTGTGTTAAATGACCTTTATTTTAAGACCACCTGCAATATAAGACATTTCTTCGTCCCATTGGGTGGTCTTAAAATAGAGGGACCACTGTACTGTATCATTTGTAGAGTACATCTCAGTGACGAAAACTTTTTCCCACATGTACATCTGTTTTCGTGCAGGCCAAGGAGTCCGGCAAAATGATTGAAAAGCCGATTACGAAGGCAGACACAGGGACACAGACAGACACACATCTTGTTGAATCGAATATCGTAAAAAACTACGAATGGAATGAGTGGGAACTGAGGCGCAAAGCTATAAAACTGGTGAGAGGAATATACTTTCGAACACTTCATTGCAATAGATGCATTACAGCAGTCCCTCTGTAATAGGGACACCCCTTCTGACAAACAATTTTGTCCTTATTAGAGAGGTGTCCTTTGGTGAGGGGAGAATCACGTATATTCATGGCACTTTCCGCCAAGAAATTGTGTCCTTTATATAGGGGTGTCCTCTCTAGAAAGTTTCCTTTAAGAGAGGGATTGCTGTACTCTAATTTACTGTAATAAAGTAAAAGTTTTAACATTTTTCCACACTTTGGTCCTAAATGGTTTATTTTCACGGGCAGAGTTTATTAAAAAAAAGTTGAGCCTAAGTTTTTTGATTTGTCAGGTTCTTAGCTGACTAGCAATCACTTTGTTTAGATTGCTGACTATAAGTCAAGGTTTGAAATTATTTTTTTGAGAAGTCATGTCATAGTTAAGTCATACAACATTGTGGCAAATATATGACTACAGTCAAACCTGCTATAGACCACCTGTATATAAAGACCACCTGCTAATAAAGAGCGCATTCTACGGGTCCCCAGGTCTATAGTTTCCATATTATTGAACCTGCATATAAAGATCACCTGTATATAAGGACCACATTTCGTTGGTCCCTAGGGCGGTCTTTATATACAAGTTTCACTGTATATACCTGCAAATCTTATTGGATGAGGTACTCCTTTAGAAGGTACCATTCTGTGTTCTGTAGTTCTGTGCAAGAGACAGGAGTATATGCTGTAGATTATACATCTGGTATATTTCAAAGTCACAGACACATCCAAAGAGACAATGGATAGTGTTAAAGTCGGTGAACAACTGAATGCTCTTCTATCCATGCTGAAACTTATTTTTATTATTGTCATATTATTACTTATATTTGTTATGGTTATGTTGTTACATCATTATTACTATTATTTTTTATCCAAGGCCAATCTGAGAACCAAGGTGACACATTCCATGCAGACCAATCTGAGCAACATGCGTCGTGACAATGTATCCCAGGTGTACCTGCCCAAGTAAGCGCACAGCTACATACTGATTTACCTTAAATATTAACACAATCAATTGTCACATTTTAAAAGTTTTTGTTTTGTGAATGCTAAAAGTAATTAAGCGATTGCTGAACGTCAAAATTATGAAGTGAAACAACAATTTTAGGGTTTATTAAACATTGATAGCTCATCATTATCATTAATATAACAAACAAACATGTGTTAATATCTGGAATTCTGTGGTGCTAGATATGTATTCAATGATCTCTTTTGACTCGCAGGCATAAATTATGGTTTATGATCAAAGAGAGGTATGCAAATCTCAGAAAGCATTGAATTTTGAGTGTATTTGCATGACAACTGAGCCTAGATTTATACTATTAGTAGTACATGTACCACAACATCAGCTAAGTGAAAATGAAAATTTGTGTCTTCTCTGGAGAATCCGTGGTGAGTCATGTTATCACAGTATAGTTTCCATCTTCCATGTAAGACGATAACTTGTTGTTTTTTTGTTTTTTTTTTGGGGGGGGGGCTAAGAGGGTGACGTGGGTGCTATTCAAACCTGGGGCTTTTTCATTAAAGAAAATATCTCTTATGCCATACAGCATGCAAAGCCAGCGCCTCGACTGCTTTCGTGAGAGAGGCTACTGGAAACGGTAGCTCTTGTGCCCTCATTTCAACTATCCACTTTCGATGTGTTTATGCGATAAAAGGCAAGGCTAGTGCTGGCTACAGACCAGCAATATTCATATACATGTACTATATATATGGACCAGTTTTATGGTGGTGTGCTACATGGAACTACCATGCAGTATGAATTTGTCACTGTTCCCCTGACCGACATATTCTGCCGTGTTCTTTCAGGGATAGCACAACTCAAACCAAGCAAGACAACTCCAGCAACGTTCCCAAACCCCAGGTATTTGTGGCCGGCCTACGTGGTGGCGGAATGTCGAAACCCACCGACATGACCAAGGTCGACCTCACCGTGGATGTGGACCAAACATAAACCAAAGTGCTGTCTGCCTGCAGCTTTCCCGTCAGGACAATGGACATGGGTTTGGTGGACCTGCAAAAAATCCTGTGTTGGTTCTCAGTATTAAGTGATATTTCTGGATTGGGCATACAAATCCTGGCATGAAAAAACAAGATGTGTTAATATATACTGTATGTGAATATTGGTGGCTTCGTCTTGGCAATAAATATAATTGCACATAGCCTGTGTTGAAATCGAGTCAGTGTTAGGGATCCAACTGTGCTGGGTGGTTCTTATTATCTGCCCACACTGTGCCTAAAACATTTCATTTGGGGGAATATTTTCTATGATGAACAGTACATGCACATGTATGTCTTCCAACCAAAGACGATCTCACTGAAGTGACCAAAATTAAGGTCCAGATTAGTCTTATTACGAATTCTGTGTTTAATCCGGTTTCACTTCCAATGCCAACAAACACCCAGGCATCGAAATACAAAAATAGAACAGGCCAGAACAAAGCTAACTCAAATATCAAATTCCTTCCAATAACTTTATTTTCAACCAGTTTTTCCCCCCGTTTCATTCAATTTACAGACCGCTGTACACATTTGCCAACCATCGTAATTTATTCACTTGTCTTGGGTTGTTTCATACACCTCTTCCCTTTCACAGACGTAGTCTGACATAAAGAAAGTATTTTAGTTTTAAAAGGTATGCTTCTTTGCATTTAGAGTATAATTTTAGAAAATAAATACAGTGGAATCGTGGCATATGATCACGGCAGAATTAAGACCACCCCAGAATTAATACCTCTTCTTGGTCACCCAAAATGTGGTCCCTCTATTTTAAGACAACCCCCAGAAACCAAGAAGACATGGTGATACTGGAGGTGGTCTTAAAATCAAGGCGGTCTTAAACTAAAGGGTTACAAAATAGAGGGATGACTGTATTTTACTTCAGAACGAAGACCATCCCAAAATGACCAATTTGGATTTTCCAGTGGGTGGCCTCAATGCCAAGATTGAACTGTATATTGTATCTCTACAAGTACACAAACCTCAACTGATTCACTATGCGCCTTAAAGGTTACATGCATCAGTGGCCAGTTTGCACAATAATCATAAGCCCACTAAATATTTTAAGCACTCAGAAGACAATGGGTGTGTAGACTGGCTCAGTTCATATTGTAGTATTCATCATAAGTGATACAATGGAAGTATAAACTGCACGAAATCTGAAACACATTTGAATACATAAGCGATTGCCAAAGTTAAATGTCAAGAAATAGCAAGCCCACTAACAAAATACTTGCTTCGAAAAAGATAAATGATGACCGTGATACTGTATCTATGCTGACAGTGACACTTCACATAAATTGATAAGTTGTCACTTTAATGTATAGACATGGAAATACTAGTACATACACTTTTGCAGTAATATATTGCACATGAAAATGATTGTTGTCTAGAAAGCCTAGGGCTATCAAGCTGGACACAGTGAAACAGGTTGTAATGGTGACTCATGCAGGAACAATTATTATAGCTTTTAAATTATCTAATATAATCTGTGAACTGATGTGTTGAAGTTTTCCCTAACTATTATATAATACCTTTTCATCTCTGAACACACACCCAATGCATTCGATATGCATAAGCAGACTTCAGCATCCAAAATGTACATACAAAATCGCCTGGTACAACTCAGAAAATTACTACTACACAATAACTGCACCAGGCAGTATTAACTTGCATGGGGGTACGTTAAATATTCTTGGAGCTACATACTCGACTTTCATCATATTCCATGTACTTAACTGCATATTCTGTACAAGTACATTGAATATTTATATTTAACTATTACACTAATATACATACATAGGAGTGTTAAGATAATATTTGAGTAGACATATAACACTGTTTACAAGTGGATGAAACTATAAACATCCAGCAGCTATAGTCCTACATTAGTCCATAGTATACGTTTAAAATTTTGGTATTTTACAGGTTTTGAGAAAAATTTCTGGAAAAATTTGAAGGTTCACAGTAAAAGTGATCTTAAATACAGAAAAAGACAATGGTTGGTCAAAACTCAATTTACTGAGCTTGCATTAATTTCCAGATTTGAGAATTTTCAAGAAATTCAGTTTGAAGGCTTCATGCAGACTATAAATCCCTGGCACGCTGATACAGGGCACATGGATCAATCTATCTTTACTCCAGTGGGTCAACCTCTCTCACAGATGAGTTCTACCACCTGGAAGGCAAGACAAATCTTGAAACATGGTATAACACGTCACCCTAAATAAAATTTTTGCTGCGATCAAGCAAAGTTAGGACCTGATGTGAGCGCAATATTTAAGGTACTCATCAATAGAAAATTACACAAGGGACCTAAATTTGACAGTTTCCTATTTTTGATGGTCATAAAACAATATCACGTGAGCACTCATGGAAATGTTTTTGGTCAAATGCAGTTTAGTGATATTTTTCAGTGGGCTTTTGTCAATCACTTTCTTTCAGAGGGGATTTTAAGTGAAAAATCGGTCAGATAATTTTTTTTCTAGCCCAGTCTATAAAAACATTTTAGGCTGTCGTTTGGCTATGTGGATAAAATATTTCATGAGTGAAAATCAGTAAACAAATAGCAATGCCTTTTTTGCTCTGAACTTCAAATATTAGCAACTTCAACCTTAGATAAAACATAAAATTCGAATCAAAGATACTTACATTCAGAGTAGTCAATGTATTATTGTTTTTGCTAGTTTGACCGATTGGTTCAATTCATTGTTTTGAACTTGATTCTAAAATTGTTTCAAAACTTACACTGGTTTCCATGGTAACAGGATCCACACAACGATGAACAGTGCTGCCGACAATTTCGTCCAACAGGAAATGCACAAGACTGAAAGTGAAGTTTAAATAATCTTTGCTCAAATGAGAAAACGCTACCATATAATTTGCACATGCAAACAGACCAACATTCTTTTTCAATAGCATGGTGCAATAAATACGTACAATTTACTCAATTATTAAAGAAACTTTCAAAGAACTTTACAAAATCGAATGAGGACATTGTCCCCTTGAGGAAAATCCAATTATTGAGCATCTTGGGAAGTATCATGAGGACATACTTCATCATTTGATTTTCCGAGTCAGATGATCAATCCTTTGGTTTATAGCAGATCCAGTGATCCACGTCTTAAAGGGCACTCTCTAAAGAGGACACCCTCTCTAGAAAGGACACTAACATCTTAGCAGCAAGTACAGTGAATGCATGAGATGATCCCTCTCACCAAAGGACACCTTTCTCCTAATGAGAGAACTGCTTGGCCGAGAGGGTGTCACTACGATGAAACCTGTCTTGACAGACCATGCATTTTTAGCAGGAGGACCTTTATTTCAATATAATTGAACCTGTCACCAGAGACCACCTGTCTTGACAGACCACATTTTTGTGGCCAATGGGGTGGCCTTTCAAGATAGATTCTACTGTATTAGAGGGGAACCATTTATCAGGATTACAACAGTTACTTAGTATTTGTCCCTTACTTTTCATCCGACACGAATCTCCAGAGATACAGTTGTAGGTAATGCGTGTCCACCTGGATCTGCTGCATCCCATAGCGACCAAATGTTCTCAGTCGTACACATTCCAGGAACGTCTGAAAGTCAGAAATTAGTATAATTACAACTCACAGGTTTATTAACCGGCAAAAAAAACGGCCCTTGCTGTATTTTATGAAAAGCTTATTTCACGATTGCGCAATCATTGAAGCACTTATTCATGATAATTACAGGAATGACTAGCTCAGTAATCAAGTACATATTCAATTTTTTTTTGTTTTTTATTGGGGTAGAGCAGTGAATATTTTGTGGGAAAGTAAACACAGTTTACCGGTAAGACTACCTTGTTCAACATCATCTCCATGCAAACCATGACCAGTAATTTATTTTAGCGCATTTCACATTTGGGCATGCCTTCCAGAAAATATCAGGTCTTGACATAAACTTAAGATCACTAATCACTAGTTCAAATCATGGTCATTTCCATGCTTATGATCAGCTTAGGATTTAAGGAATTTCCAGACAATGACCTTGAGACTAATTTTGATAATCCCTGTCAGCACGGAGACTTTGGAGAACTCCACCGCACTGAATATCTCGATCTTCTCAGAGAATAACTTCTGAATGTTGCTCATCAAACTGTTGTCTATAGTGCTGGAAAGAAACAGAGAGAGAGAGAGAGAGAGAAATGAGGTTGCCATCTCTATGTACAGTGAGCCTTCTCCTAAAGGACACTCTCTAGAAAGGACACCCCTCCATAAAGGACACAAATTTTTGGCAGCAATTGCTGTGAATGCATGTGGTGCTCCCTCGCATCAAAGGACACTTCTCTAATAAGGAGAGAATTTTTTGCAGGAGGGGTGGGTGTCCTTATTAGAGGGGGACCACTGTAATCCAACTGCTATCTTTCTGTATGGCGGGATACAGTGGAAGACTGAATAAAGACCAGCCATGGCTGAGGCCATAGTGGTCTTAATTTCTACAGCTTATAGACATGTAAAACTTGTCTTAATTCTGGGGTCACCATGGTCTTATTTCTAAGGTGGTCTTAAGGTGAGCTCTCATTATATTTTGAATAGAGTATAGACTAATTATTGTGTACCTGTGCCCCCTACCCATTTAGCGTATCACCAAAAATATTTATAAGTCTTGTTCATAGTTTTCTTATTTTATTAACCAATGCAGAATGCTGAATATATGATCAATTCATGCGTACTGGTAAATAATTTCAGTAGACCTTTCTGGGAATTTATACATGCTTGATGTAAAGGGATCGATTAAGATAGATCTCTAAAGTTTAGTGTGTAAAACAATTTCTTCTGAATGTCTACATAATTTCAAATGCAAACAGAAGTGGTATCCGTAAGCACTGCATGTGTAGTAGCATTGATAAAACCCTTCCACCTACCTTGGTGTATAGCTCCAATTGCTACGAGTCGCTGGTTTTGACAGACTGTAACTAAAACTCCGCTTCGTGGAGTCGCTACTTCTTTCCTTTCTCACGCCTTCCTCGTAGAGCTGTCCGACCTGGTTGTCAATGGCAGTGATGTCTTCAACAACTCGCTTCATCACGGCACGCACATTGCGAGGCTCTATCGTGTTCAACCAATCACGTGTCTCCACGCTTTTACGCAGCATCTTTGAGAAAGATTGGTATGACAGAAAGATTAAGAGAGCGGATTTCACAAACTAGCATCTTGACGAGAATTATCCATCATTATTGTTAACTGGATTTGAACTGAAGATAATTATACACTACCAGTGGAGAGTATGATGTACATTCATTTAAAAATGCTCATTACTGCACATTTCGCAAAGATCGTCGATATAGTTCATGTTGTACATATGAGTTAGTTGCAACCACTATTCCTAGTATTGTTAATACAAACTATTCCGCCATCAGCAGGAATGATCTTTTTAAAATTACTATTAAACATAGTAATCTTTGGTAATTACTGGTAATTTTTGGTAATTCATAGTAATCATAGTTTAATTACTATGTTTAATTACTATTAAACATAGTAATTAAACATAGTAATTTTAGGATAAGATGGCACTTGCCGTCTTATCCAAAAAAGTCTTAAGCTTACAAAGGAAACTTAAGTTCACAACTACTCACCTTTCTCACAATGTAATGGTGAATACTGAACATAAATCCTTCCTAAATTTAAGTTCCTTCCTAAATTTAAGTTCCTTTACTAAACTTAAGTTCCTTAGTTAACTCAAGTTCCTTAGTAAGCTTAAGTTCCTTTCAGGCTTTTTCCACAAATAACATCAGTCTGGGGCTTAAGATTACTACAGAAAGCAACCCCACCTGAGATATAGTGAGTCCCTGTACTCTGACGTAATGGTTCAGAAGTTTTTGTGCCGTCTCCTTGCCCAGTGAGCAGAGGGTGGAGACATCTGTACGAGCTCCCTTGCCATCTTGGAAGAACTGCTCTTCTACTAACGTCAACTGTAACAGAAATCTGGGAACTAATATCTAACTTTCAATAGGCTCAGGATGTAGAGTAACAATTTTTCTCTTATAAATCCTGAGTTCAATAACATTGATTCTTGTATTATAAGACAAGTTATAATACCTGGTACATAAGTAAGTTTACTGACAACTGAATAGCCTAAATAAAGAATAACGTAGTCCCACAGTGTCAACAATTACCCATATATGACTATGGAAGTCTATGGTATAGCAGCTAACACTTATGTACCACATGCACGCGAACAAATCTCACGTCAATTTCCAGGATACTTAGTAAATTGGTATCATCTCACATTTCTAGCACAAAAAGTAAAGATCAATGGTTGTAGGCAGCTGGGAGAATCTTACCAAGTAGACCATGGTGCTCTGTTCAAAATCTGCGCACAGTCGGGACAGAATGAGTAGCAAGGATGGTGGAACAGAACCTTTCTCACCCACTCCCTCACAGAAATCCTGGAAAGGGCAGACATGTGGCAACAGGAAGGGTCATTGATAGAGGTCAGCGTAAAATTTCTGTTTACACAGGAATCCTGCTTTAAAACCAACCCCAGAATTAAAACCAACCGCAGAATTAACACCAACCCCTGAATTAACACAAACCGCAGAATTAACACCAATCCCAGAATTAACACAAACCCCAAAATTAACACCAACCCCAGAATTCACAACAACCCCAAAATTAAGATCAACCTCAGAATTAGGCTTAGAATTCAGACAAATTTGGCCTTGGCAATGAGTCGTTATGCAGTTTTGCCGTCATTAAACTCAGCACAACATAAACTAATTGGGCCAAGGCAGCTGTTTTTTAACATTTCTGTAGTAATGGATGTAGCACGGGAAAGTAATGCATGTAGTAGTAGTAGTAGTAGTAGTAGTAGTAGTAGTAGTAGTAGTAGTAGTAGTAGTAGTAGTAGCAGTAGTAGTAGTAGTAGTAGTAGCAGTAGTGGTACCAGCAGCAGTAGTAGCAGCAGTAGTAGTAGTTACTGTAGTAGTAGTTGCAGCAGTAGTATTAGTAGTATTAGTAGCAGTAGTACTACCAGTAGTATTAGTAGTAGCAGCAGCAGTAAGAGTAGAAGCAGCAGTAAGAGTAGAAGCAGTAGTAGTAGCAGTAGTAGTAGCAGTAGTAGTAGTAGTAGTAGCAGTAGTAGTAGTAGTAGTAGTAGTAGTAGTAGTAGTAGTAGTAGTAG
>JAAUYG010203519.1_pt1 | contig 10902 bp, 12 predicted proteins | sample 7278091 | NCBI WGS metagenome assembly JAAUYG01 (sample SAMN14350201, study PRJNA611818) | marine sediment metagenome | isolation source: surface marine sediment (0.6m) | place: French Polynesia: Moorea | collected 2018-08
TCCTGTGCAAATTGCAAATTGTGTACGCTGACTCAGCGTGAAGGCCGAGCGCCCTCTACCGTCACCTGATCACATGGTACCGTCATGTGACAATGTAATGCTGGGCCGGGGGGGTGGGTCCTGCATGACAATGGCGACACAGATGTGACTCCATAACGCCGTAAAGACTTCGTCGCGCTCGGCCTAAAAACAAACAAGCCAAAGTGTCAATCAAGTAATGAGAAAAAAGTGCGCAAACTCAACGGTTCTTTTTTCATAAACGCAATTGGAGGCAAGTTTTACCAAAACAAAATTGTGTGTGTGTGCGTGCGTGTTTTCAACGAATCTGCGTGGTGTGTAAAAGAGTTCAATTCTGTTGCTGCGGCTTTTTTGCGCTGTTCTTTGTGAAGGCATTTTTCACTGCCTGCATTCCTTTGTTTGGTCTATACGGTGGCCTTTTCTTCCAGGAAGGCGAAGCTTCTACAAGATGCTGCCTTGTAACTGGACGGCGGGGTACAGGTGGTCCGTCGCACTCATCCTCAGGTGAGTTGCGAACAGTTTTTCACATCATGCTTGTCAATGCACGGAACACTTGAGGGCCCTCAAAAATTCAAGAGCAAAAAATAAATACAAATAAATAGATAAATAAAATCCTGTTAGGTGGCCGCTCAAAATAAGTTCCTCTCTTCTGTTTTAGCGTCACAGTTGGAGGTTTCGGTGTTGACCGCTTTTACTTGGGATTGTGGAGAGAAGGTGTAGGAAAGTTGTTCAGCTTTGGTGGACTTGGTGTGTGGACTATTGTGGACGTTATTTTGATTGCCACAGGTTATGTGGGACCGTCCGATGGATCACTGTACCTGTGGTAGCCGTATTGGCTCCTTACTTCAATGTGATACAAACAGTCTCTGCTCGAGGCAGACAAACACTGACAGCTGGAAGTGTTGTTCCGGAGTATCTAGTCCTCGGTGAAACATTGGTGCTTCAGTGTGCACAAAGCCGTGTTGTGTTTCCTACAAACTGAGAGCTGACCACAAAAGCCGAAAAACAGGGACAAGAAAACGGAAAGCAAATCCTAATGGTGCATCAAAGTAGATCTGCGTGTGCTGAGGTTTTTCCAGCAATTGAGAGTAGATTGACCCTGAAATCGGAAACAATCCAGGTACGTTTTACCAGCTGAGTGCGATGTGTAATGTCGCGGTGGTGCTTTGTCGTCAGTGCAGAGCCGTATGTCCATGAGGCTTCCCCTCTGGGACGGGCTTCTCCCAATGAATGTGAATTTTACACTGGTGAGAAATTTTGAAGTGTTTGTGACGAACATCACCAGCCAATTCAGCACGGATTCGTCTGCGCTTGTCTTCTAATGACCGCGTGAGGTGGCAAAGCCAAAGTGTGCGTGCAAAAAAATATTCGATGATGTTTCCACGAAATAAAATGATGATGATCAGATTGTCAGTGTTTAGGCCGCGCCGTTCTCAGCTAGCAGAGCGGCCAAGAAGTTTCGTTGCCATCGTCGTCGTCGTCGACCCGCCCCCCTAGTATGGCAGGGCAAGGTCATTTATTCATTTCGTTGAGAGAATCGTTTGCCGTCTTTGGTTCGTTTGAAGATGCAAACAAGCCACAATGTGAAACGCAGCTTTTTGTCCTAATGTGAAAGCATTGGTGATAAATGCTCGGCTATGACGAACAGAGCTTTGAGGGAGAAAATTAAATTCAGGAAGAATCTGAAAAGGGTCTTCATTTAGTCATCGCGGGCGTGTCATTCTAGATTTTAAGTCAAGACGAACTGTCAGAGGAAAATAATTCCCCTGCCGTAAATATCTCTCAATGCACTTGTGCAGACGGAACTCAGGATTTTCAATTGAATAAAGAATATTGTGGAACCGTTCCAAGAAGAACATTGTGTTTATTTTCGGTTGTCATTCGTTTTTCCGACTGTGTGTACCGGCAATCCCGTGGACGCCTTTTGACGAGACCAAAGCCAATTGATAAACATTTGGAGCAGATGAAATGGGAAGAAAAGTAGGGACGGAAGGTCAAACAAGGGCCCGACACGACAAGCCTTTTGACCAGGCATCTGATCAGCGTTCATGGTCATAAAATATGCATGGTTTCATTTACCAAATGTGTTATTGCGGCACTTTGAAAACACATCATGAAGCGACCATACGAACAAGGGTCTGTTTTGTCCAAATTCAGGAATTTTACGGTGTTGCGCACAAAGTTGAGGCGGATAAAGGATGTACAGTTATCATGTGGGGCCCCTTGTTCCAAGGTTGCCCAAAAGAAAATTACTGCACACAGGGGTAATTTGTCGGAAGACCAATTTGCGTAGAAGGCTCAAGTCACGAAGACAGGTTGCGTGTTTTGTGTCGTTTTCATCTGCGTCGTTCATGTTTTGTGGGGCTAAACGTTCAACGACATTGGGCAGTTCGCCTAATTTGAAGTCATCACGCATGTCTTGGTGATTTTCTCTGTGACCATGTTGTGTGTGCGAAAGGATTACTTTCTGGCTGTTGTCTGTGGATTTCTGTTGTGTATCTTCTGTATGAGAACTTTGGAGCTTTACACAAGCGATAAAAGGTTCTCAAATCTGATGACAAGGAATATCTCTGGAGGGGACTCCATCTCTGGTGTGGTGTTTCTTCCCTGCGATCAGTCCTGTTCTGATGGGATGTATCCGTTTGATGACATAGCGTGTTCTTGCAGCAGTGTCAACAGGACAGAGAAATACGCAAAAGGAAACGCGTTTCTCCACGAAGGGGAAGCCAGATGTACGCCTCAGGAACACGTCTTATACATGAAAACTTTCAAAACTGCCAGTTCTACCATGGTGAACATTTTGTATCGCTTTGCATTGGAAAGGGACCTGAAGGTTCTCCAGTTTACCGAGTGGAATGTGCTTCACAAAGAACGCCTGAAGAATCACACTTTGGATTTTGCCTTGCAACAAAATCCCACAGGAAAAACGAAAAAGTATGACATGTTGATGGATCACATCATCTACGACAAGAATTTTGTACTGACGCATTTACACCCTGATACTCAACGCGTCACGTCAATAAGAGACCCCTGGAAAAGACTGAACTCCCATTTGGATTTCTTCACCAGAATATTTCCTGGCATGGAAAAACAGTTAAACCTAGACAGACACAGAGACACTCCCCTGAACGTGCAATTCATGCAGAATCTGGAAAAGCATGGAGAAACGTATGAAAGGAAGCTGTCCTCGGAAATGGCACTGTTTTCTTTACGGAATCAAATGTCAAAACAGTTTGGAATTACGCAGGGTTTGAAACTGAACACGTTTCTGAAGCAAATCCAGGAGGAATTTCCGCACGTTATCATTCAGGAGTATTTCGAGGAATCCGTGCTGCTGCTGAAAAGGAAACTCTGCTGGTCAATGGGAGATATTCTGCACGCACGACTGAGACGACGGCAGTGTCTTGGGGACAGTGTTTGCCATTCTTCCGCAAATGATAAAGAAAAGGCCTTTGAGAGGAAATTCCTAATGTGGAGCAGTGCGGATTATTATCTGTACAAGGCTCTCAATGCGTCTTTTTGGCGATCAGTTAGTTTGGAAAAGAACTTCTTCACTGAACTGGCGTACTTCAGGCACATCAATGCACAGGTGAACGAATGGTGCCACAACGAAGTGTTTCATGTGCTGCAAAAGTATCCGGGAGAACTGCACCGTGTGCTGAAACATGTTACGGAGGATGTTCTGGTCATTTCCGAAACAGAATACAACCGGCGAATAGTGATTGACAAACTCCGGTGCCTCCTGATGAGAGTCGACGGCAATGTTTGGAGGAACATTTTTCGGTTCAGGCAATTTCCCCATCTGTGTGATTTACTGGACACGAGCCGTTTCTACAACCCCAAAACGTTTGATTTTGCGCCAAATGAATCCGTGTGGGGCAATATCCATTACTGTGACAACGTAAGTTCTTGCTGTAAGATCCCATTGAGTGTACTCAAGTACAGAGAATCATTTGTGTGAAATCATTTATTTTTCATGCGGAGCGAACAATTGCCATTTTTTCCCGCTGGTAGCAGTGATTGCATGGAGCATGCACAAGTGGTGCACATGAGTGCGCGAAGGCTTTTTCCTTGATTGCAACTACCTCAACAAGAATGCCTTACCAACCTCGTGTACTTTCTGTGGGAAACGAGTTGTGGATCTTGTGGAGTCGACATTTATGAACGTGCACTGAACTTGGTTTTGTCAGTGTGAATTTCTTGTTGTTCCTTCCGCGAAACAAGCGTTCTTTCCTTCCTGCGGAAACAATGAGTTGCCAGTTTGAGCTGGGAAAAGACTTCGTTTCTGGGCAACGAAATTTTCCCTTTTTAGTCGCGCCTTGCTGCTGCAAGGAGCGACTCTACTTGTCACTCTGCCGATGTCGGTTGTCCTTGGCAGGACCCCCTAAACACCCCTCCCCCAAGAAATGTAATTTATGGACAGCTCGGGAAATTTTCAGCAACTTTTCTTTTTGGATTTTTTTTTTAAATTTTTTTTTTTGCCCAAAAATTATTTTTCCACCTCCAAATTTTTTTTCTCACTTTCACTTTTTTATGCATTTTTGGATGTTTCATGCCATCCTGAGTGGGTGCGGCACAATGCTACCAAGCATTCTAGTTTTGCCAAACTATCTTTATTCAATTACAAAATTTTATCGCAATTTGATCCTGACGGCATTTCAGGTGACGCACCAACAGAGGTGTTTTCAATGGTGCTGTCGTTCTGGTGCAGAAAAATGTGAGCATCAGGTCAATAAGATCTAAATGAAGAAGAAAGCCGCGACGACATTGTCCTGTGTTTGAGATTTTAGAGAACGGAGAATGAATTGAAGGCTGAAAAAGCATGACAAGTGCGGAACTGATCCGACAACACCATGCAGAAGAATTTCAGCCCAAAGCTGCGAGAAAAGAGGCTTTTGAGATGCCGCCATGCCGTCATCATGCGCCAGATTCCGCTGGTTACAACAGCGCCTTCCAGGACAGTGCGCACTTTGACCAAATGTGACGTGGGATGGTAGTGAACATAATCTCCCAGCATGTGTTGGGGATTTAGCCTTCACCGCAGCCTTAATCATCGTCTTGATGCTGATTACTCTTTCCCACAAGAGATTGGAGCTGTTAACTCGGTGAAATATGAACAGCATTTTGCCTCAAGTCGGTACTTGTCACAGGACAGCCATTTAAACTTGTCCTGCCTGTTTTGTCCTCCAAATGCAACTTAGACCTGTTGTGATTCAGCAGGATCTGGGAAACGACGTGTGAGGTGGTTCTGACCAGCAGCGGCTGTGGTGCTCTGTTCTCCCAGTGTGAAAAGCATACCATGCACGGAAGTCGAAATGAAAAAGTTTAAGAAGCGCCATAATTTGCGACAAAAGCAACACATTTTGACGTTGTATATTTTTGCTTGCTCTAGGCATGTTCCTGGACATTTGCAAGTTTACGAAACAGGACCCAGGGTCGGAACTCATCAGACCCAAATAAAGCTGGAGCCTAATGTCCTTGGTGGGGTCGCATAAAAACGCAGATCAGAAGATGTCATTAATTTTGTCCTCATTGTTGGTGAGCTTGAAGATAGAACATTAATGGGGGACCTTCAAAGAACTTGAGAAAGTTTTTGTTGCTGCAATATTTCGATGGATTTTTACGGGGTTGTTGAAATCTTGTGGCAGAGAAATGCTGGATGGTTGGTGCCAACCTGAAGCAGGACAGGACGTTAAAAGGCAGGAAAAAGACTCCACATCAACGCGGTAGTCATCTGTGTATAGCCTGTCAGAGCAAAATTTCCTGTTGTGTTTCCTGTGTGCAGAGAATAATGGGAGCAAGGCACGCTGGCTTTGTCCCGAAGCATCTGAGGGCGTTGTTCTCTAATTATCGTCAAACGACCGAAATTACCAGATGTTTTGGCAGCTTAACAACGCAGAATTCGCGTTTGGAACGAGGCCCCTTAATTATCTGTCAGGAGCCCAGAAGGACACGCGAGTCGGGCACATTATGTCTGCTTAAACTTGATTGTGGTTTATTGCTTTTGATTTCTTTTGTGGCAGCAGAGTCGTGTTTGTTCATGTTGTTGCGGACAGCTAACGGTGGTGCGCTTTTCCTATGTCCATGGAATTAACGTTACTGCATGAAAGGAAGAAGTCTCTTTGGAAAAGAACTTGTAAAAAACCACGAGGATTGCACCGCGGATCTCCCACGAAGAAAGTTATTGACAAACTGAAGCCCCAGCTCTGTAGAAAGCTAATTCTACAACATCAAAGGCTTACTGAAGCACCTCCAAGGTTGCAACTTGAGAGCGGATGGGATCAGATGTGAAATGTTAACATTTTTCTCCACAAAAACTCTTTTTGTGGATGGATAGCTAGATACGCATTTTTGTGCCTCTCTGACGCCAAAAAAAGAAAAAAAAACCAAAAAACAAAAAATAAAAAAGATCAAGCAGACCTTCTGCAGCGAAACAGATCTCACGTTGAATTTTCCAACAAAGGAAGACAGCACCAGGGGGCAAAACCAAGCAGACTTTTCTGACCAGAAAGTTGCAGATGAAATAATTTGTCAGGTTGTCAACCAACACGAGCGTGTACTCACGGCACAAAAGAGCAGTCCAAGACAACAACAACAGTCTTATCCCAGCAAGCAGATTGCCTTGCAGGGAAAGGAACAGATTCTCCGACTAAAGAAAGCTTTTTTCCCTCTTGCCTTTGAGAATCCAAAACGCGTGTTCCAATTGCATTTGGCAATCTGATGCACCGAACCCCTAATTCAGATCACACACTGATCGAGTGATTGCAAAATCAGATTTTCACTTCAAGCTCACAATAGCCTTGATCTTGCCAAGTTTCTCCAGCTTCAATCAACATGACCAACCTCACGGCTTCAAAAGGTTGCCTGCTAGAAAGGCGCATCCAAGACCAAAGAGAACATCTGAGCTGTGAATCAGAAAATTATTGATTCTGTTTGAGAAGTGGAAAAAATTCTCTTCACCGCGGCCATATCTGTAAGGTGGAGAAGACAGTTTTCTTGTCTGTTGGTTGCAGTGAAAAGATAACGGGCGCATCAAGATTGCCTGTCATTTTGGAACCCAAAAAATTTGTTTTCCGCTTGACTAATGGAAACTTTTGCGAGCGTGCGCAAATTAGTTTTGGCTCATTCGCACATGGTTTAGGTCACAAGGGACAACCCTTGTTTGACTGCTTTATCCTGAACCCCGTTCGTGATTTTTGAGGCAGATCACAACTTTGTTGAATTGCCCAGAGGAGAGAATATCTTTGGGAGTATTTTGGTGCTCTCACATTTCACATCTTTTGTCGGGAGAAAATGAGTCCTTTCGCCGTTATAATTAGCACCTTTTCTAATGGCTTACATCCAGATGAGTGTTGATGGCAGCTGTGTTGGAAAGAGTGGTCTCCGGTTCCCACTTTGTGGGAAATGAATACGATTTCCACAGGATGTGCTCATCAGGATTGTCAGACACTCAGTTTTTCCTGGGCTCACGCTGCTATCTGATTACCTGCAGAAATCGTCTTTATGTGTACGGGCTGAAAAACGAAACCCATCTCGCTTTGCAGAACGCACGGCGTGTTTTCATTGGGCCTGAATTGTTCAAGCGGCGCAAACAAAGAAATTCCCATGCACATGTAAAAACCCTGTATAACCTCAGAGGGACAGGGGTTTTTGTCGGGAAAAGTCTTTCGTCTTTCCTTTGTCCATGCAGCGAAGACTGCGCGTCTAGATCTCAGGTTACCGAGTTCATTCTCCTTGCTTGACAACGACAAAAGAGCAAGTTGCATGCCAGAATCGGAATTGTAACCAAAGGTAACCGTCCATCCACACTCCTGAGTGCTGGCAACGACTTCCAGGGGCCCAAATGTCACGGAAGTTGCTGCGTTTTATTCGCGCTCAGTGATTGTCGGGAAGGCTCCAGTTGCCGACGTTTGTTAAGACGCAAGTATTCGCGCTGTTGTCAGGATAATCCCCGGCGCTTCCAGTGGGCGTTTCATAAGAAGCTGTCATGTGATCAGGCACATTAGGCGGTTATTACGAACGTTTCTTTACGAGAATATGAATCTCTTTCCTCAAGTGCCGCTCGTAAAAAGGACGGCAGTCTGCATTTTCGCTTGCTGCAGTAAATCTACAGTAATTGAATGAGAAAGACAGATTGATTTCTGGGAAAAGGTAGGTTTTGTTCAGCGCACAATGTGAGGCAGCTTTGAAAAATTCAATTATATACCTTTCACCTTTTCCGTGATGAAGTGTACACAATGGGCTTCCAGCACCCAGCATTTTCTTTTTTTGAAGCGAGTGAGTTGAAACAAATATGCAAGTTCCACATTTTCAAATGAATTTTTTCCGTGTTTGGTGAAAACCTGGAAATGTGCCCTTTGCGTGGCTGACATCAAACACGAAGCAATCACAGGTTCGCAAGATCCGGAACAAGTCTCTATTTTTCTGTCTTTTTTTTTTTTTTTTTTTGCTGCCTTGTCCGTTTTGAGCCCAAAACAAAATGATCGTCAGTCAGAAAGTGAGTTTTATGGACAGAAGCTTTTTCTTTCCGCCTCGTTATTTCCTTTCACTTGAGGGAGGCAGGAAGTGTCATGTCAGCCACATGATCCGCTCCCTTTTATCGCCTTCATTTTCTGCAGCGGAAAATGATGCTCAGCGCCTGGAGCAAAGAGCTGCGGGACAGGTGTGCAGTGACAAAGACTTGTCTTCAGCTTCCGTGGAATTTCTCGTTTGGCACGGCACGGTGGCATGAGAAAGAGACCTGCGAGAGAATGATTTTGAAGAATTATGACTTTTGAGGGGGAATTTCTCGATTCTGCACAGTGCTGACCTACTTTTGGTTTCAATCCCCTCACCTTTTGAGAAAATGACCACCTGGTCAAAAATGACATGATTTTTGCAGAGCGAAGCCCGAACAACTGAAGCACCTTGTCTCGCGACATAAGTATCCTGCCAACGAAGGTGGCCACGAACGTCGTCAGTTCATAAGCCTGTGTTCAGGCATTAGGTACCACAGGAGCTGGCGCTGACGTTAATGACAGTGCCGCGTTGCTCGTTTACACACGTGGCCAATTCTGTGTATCAAAACAGTGCAACGCCAGCACTGACGCCGATGCCAACATGAATGCCAGAATGACAACTGGACATCCTGGCATTGGGCGTCGGTGTCAGAAGTGGCGTGGCGTGGCGTTGTGTGTATCTGAATGTAGAGAAATGTGCACAACGTTAACGCCCACGCCCAACGCCGACGAGATGTTCTCAGTGGGTTATGGCCCTCACACATGGTTATTGTTGGCAGACGTGATGGGGAGGAAACGAAGTTTTGGCATTGTTTTGTGTTGAGTGGAGCTTTCATGGCAAAGGGCGCTGTACACGGCTTTATTCGTGTTCCCCACACGACACTGATTCTGTGTTGTTTTATTTATCATTGTTTGGTATTTCGCAGAGCTATCCGAAACAATTATCCTGTTTTGTTTCGTATTGTAAGGTATTTCGCAGAGCTATCCAGAACAATCTGTCATGATTATCCAAATATGAACCGTGTGGATGGATCTCTTGCCTCGCCTCATCCGGAATGTACATTTCCAGAATGCCAGAAAATGATGTGTGGAAAAAACAACTTCCATGAGAATCCACCTGCATTTTAGGTCCATTGTGACTGGTACAGCGTAACAGGAACAGAAGTTCCGGATTGAACTCTGGGGGTTCAAAATTAAACATCAGTTGAGAGAGAGAGAGAGAGAGAAACAATCATTGTGAGTTCTTCTGCGCGAATCATGCGATGCGGCAACGAGACAGTTCCAAGGTTTATGCCTGTTACTCTCTCAAGGAAGTGCTCAGACGAGGGTGGGTGTTAAGTCTTTAATGAGGTTTTCAGCCATTACCAGCGGTGGACATCATCCCGTAAAAGTGAGCTGTGGTTTCTGCAATCGTGTAAAGCTGTGAAGAATTTGATTACGGCTTTGGCACTGTTGACCTGGTGGAACGTGCGAAAAGCTCCTCCTCCGCTATGGGTTAATTTCAACGCTGGTTGATTAGACGGGAACATCTGAACGCAAATAGCGTTCCTCCTCTGGCTTAAGGTAACGCATCAGTCATGTGTACTGCCAGATAGATGTGCGTCAGAAGAGGGACAAATGGATTGGACTCGAGAACCAAGTAGGTCAAATACAGTGGACGATTTCCACAGGTTTCAACTCATCGGGTTTAGGTTTTCTGAGTCAAGTGGGCTGTTCTGCAATGTCTTGTCAGCCTTTGGACAGAAACTTGTTTTGCAACACTTCCACCAGAAAGTTCACTTTTGTTTCTGCATGTAGAAGCATGTACCATTGCTTCCTATTGCCATCACCCACACGTCTACATGTTTGCAACGACAAATGTCTTTTATGTAGCTTCAAGGGGCCGTAGACAAGAAGAAAGCTGTGAGCGCAAAGAAAGGAAGAAAGAGATTACTTCCCGTTGTGAAAACGATAATCCGATTTCGGATTTGACAAGGATATACTGCACATTTCTGGGATATAAGAAAAAATATCCACGCACAAGTCGTGTGTCTGAATTGTTCCCATCTCTTGGCATTGAATGTTTTGGATAGACTTTTGGAGGACTTTTTTGAAAGGTAGAAAGCAATGCTCGGAATTGGCTCGTTTCTTTTTGTCCACTTCCAGTCCACTCTCTGAAAAACATTTGAAGACCATTGTGCAGGACAGCTCCAGACAGAGACGCCGTTTTCCACTTTAGACAGAGAAAATTCTGGCGACAGGAAATATTAACTGTCATAATCAAGGAAGGCTTTCTGGATTTGCAGTGTTAGCTCTTTCGCATCCAGACTGTGATTGATAATGACAAACCTTTGAGGACAAATCCTCGTAATCCGTCTCCCAGCCCTGACACGGCTTACGTGATTCA
>JAAUYG010084162.1_pt1 | contig 10900 bp, 6 predicted proteins | sample 7278091 | NCBI WGS metagenome assembly JAAUYG01 (sample SAMN14350201, study PRJNA611818) | marine sediment metagenome | isolation source: surface marine sediment (0.6m) | place: French Polynesia: Moorea | collected 2018-08
AACTTCTCTATCATAGCCAGTTATAATGTTTTGCGATACATGTACATGTATTACCAATTCTCATATGATATACATTTTCTAAGACCTAATGATGAAAGCAAGAGAAGATTAGTGAAAGAATAATGTTTAACTGTATGTGGAGGGCTTACATTTTTCTTTAAGCTACATTTGTATTTTGTAACAATATGTATGATATAGATGTATACATCTGTTACTCTTGAATAAAATTTTGTTGAAGCCAGGTTGTTGGATATTTTTTTGAAATGTTCTGAAGCCACTTCTAGTGCCTGATTAGATCGATGAAATTGTTTATTTCTAGGACGGTACAGGGCATGGTTATATGTAACGCATGATCATTCCCAAATCTGAAAAAGACCCCCTAATCAAGGATTTTCCATTGGTTTTGGCCCCCTATTTACCTATTTTCAAGGAAAAGTTTAGGGTAAAATGTATATACCGGTATTCCCTATTTTCTAATTTCAAGGAGTTTTACGCGGGAACCGTGGTATAGTTTAGGTGTTTAATTGGATGTGTGGGGATCATACATGTTTAGAAGTTTAAGCAATATAAATTATTATAAATCACTTCTGATACATGATACAATTTCAACTTCATAAATTATTTGCTGATGGAATCAGTACTGTGTGATATGAACTCTTTACCCAGTGATCTCGACTACAATATCATGACAGGGAATGGGAACAGCCGACCTAGTTGGCCATCCTGCTTTACGGAAATTGCAGATTTTTTTTCCAAAAAGCCCCACCCCTTTTCATTGAATTTAGAGGTCCTCACCCAGGCCTGAAAAAAGACCCCTTTTGCCTCGAAATAGGGAAAATCTTGCGTACCGTTTGGCATGGTGAGTTGCATGACCTGGGTCATGGGCATGGATGAACCTGGGTCACCGCAGCGTTTACTATAGTTGTATAAAACCCAGACTGGAAATCACAGAGCAGATTGTGCAAATGTGTAAAATTTAATCCGTGCTAGTGGTGACTCATGGAATTCACTCCAAAGGTCATGTGCAAATGTATATTGAGCACATGTTCAAATAAACATCATTAGCCCCCTTCCCACCCCCACCCCACCGCCCCCCAAAATGCAGGTATTGAGTATATCCTTCCCTACCCCACCCCAATTCCCGCCCCAACCTCTCAAAACTTTTAGACTTGAGACTTTCCTTGGGTGACTATAAAAGCTTATAGGTGTTTTATTTCAAAGCTTCCTCCAAGTGGGTCTGTGCTTTTGCATTCTGCACATTCATGATGTTCCCTTCCAAGACACAAAATGATGTTGGGGGCCAAAGACTTGAAGGAATTAAAAATCGTTTAGGCCCAAGTAGATTTTAATGTATTTGCAGTCTTTAAATCACATCCCAGGTATGAATGGACAGTATAACACAGACGGAGGTCCAACAGAATATTTTATGGGAGGTGCTCTCGTCATAAAGCTAACAAATATAGGTGTTGGAGCTTGTTAGTGATGAAAATGTGGAACAGCAAGGTTTAAGACCTACATATGTAGGTAATATTATTGCACCATAGCATTCTGTAGTTGCCACATGACATTGCGATTTGTTCAAGACTAAGTATATTAATTTAGTTAGTATAGGAAGAATCACCTTACTATAGCTAGACAGTAACTTACTGGGATATGCTAGCCGGAAAACCTGGCTCCTCGTTTTACTAGTTTTTTTTACACCTTTTGACTTGACCAGATATGATTGCACGGCTTCCGAAAGCCGTGTCATTATGTCGGGTCAAGTCAGAAGGTGTAAAAATAGTAGTAAAACGGCTTTAGGGGCCAGGTTTTCCGGCTATGGGATATGCCATCTTGTGGCGTCCCTAAAAAGTGTAAAAATTGACTCTAGCATCGTAGCCAACCGGCTGTTGTTGTGGAATTATAATCAGCCAGTTGTCATCTAGGTCTAATGACTGTGATTATCGAAAATAATGCACAGTAAGGCAGCTACCGGTAAATCGCCTAGATAACTTCCGGGGATAGCTTAATGTCTATCCTGCTTTACGGCGTTCGTGTTTCAATTTGGATTGAGCAACTCAAGTACTGGGTGGGCATTTCAGGATGTTTAAGTAAATTTTAGTAAACAAATGTGTTGTCAAAACTTTCTATACAAAACAGTATTATAAAGATAATGCAAAACATGGCATCAAAACAAGAAAGGTATTATCCAAAATGGGCAATTAAGCCACAGAAGAAGAAAAAGGACAATCCACCCATACCAGTGTATGCAGAAAATGGAGTGAATCGCTACCCGCTTCCGACACGCTTTATGTTGTTTGGGGTCTTTATGGGTGCTGTGGCTCTCCTCACACCCTACTGGGCATGGATGAACCTGGGTCATCGCAGCGTAGCTACTGTCGGGCTGTGGAGCATATGTATTCGTGACCGTTGCAGTTCTATCCGGGACAGCTTTGTTCCATATGGAAGTGTTCCAGGTCTGTTGCAAAGTCTGTATTCATAAGTTACTACTACTAGAATAAGATCTCTCATCATAATTCATACAATGTCATATGGCCAATAACTAGATGTAGCATTTAAGATGTAGGGCCATCATTGTATGGTCTCAGTCAGTGTTATTCTAACACCCCCAAGAACATACTGATGTAAGGCTATCAATGGAATTATACAGGTGGACTCGCTCGAATTGCACCCATGCCTCCTTTCTTCATGTTCTTTGCTCCCCCAAATAAATAAATAACATAAAATTTCATGATTATCTTGATGGAGGATGAACCTATTTGCATCAGAAATAGTGAATATATTATGAATATGAATGCAATAACATAAGCTTTACTGTAGCTGAGAATGAATATTGGTAGCCCTTCCAGAGATCACTGGCCTTAATTCAGGGGTGGTGACGTCTATGCGAATGCATAAGTTATTCTAGTACTCTATTGTTGTGATAAACCATTATTCTGTCACTTGATATTCTGCTTCAGCTTGGTACCACATGATGCAGGGGACATTTTGCATTGGCTTGGCAGGAAGCCTGATCGTCCTGGGGATTTTATGCCACAGCACCGATGGCACAAGGCTGCAGATGACCCTGGTTGTTCATAGGACAGTTCTGTGTCTTCTTGGAATAACAGGTAGAGCACTACTGAAAGTATCATGAGTATGGTTTGTGCTATGATCATTGTCAATAAACATGATAAATGAACATCATAAACTAATAAAAGCAGTGCCTTGACAAACAAACAGCTCTTTGTGCACGCTGCAAAGACACAGCTTCTCCTATTGCAGTATATGTTAGTGATGGATGTTCGTACATATATCTAGCTGGAAGACCTGTCTCCTGAAAACCGAGTTCTTTGACACTTTTTGATGGTCATATGGCTTGTCACATCAATCAGAAAACAGAGAAAACGGCAATAGCTGCAGGCAAGCCAGGTCTTCCGGTAGCCAGAAAACTGTGTCATCATGTCAGGTCAAGTCAGAAGGTGTGAAAAACTAGTAAAACAACTTGAGGAGCCAAGTTTTCCGGCTAACAAATATATCATGAATACATATTGAACTTGGTGATTTAGGTAGAAAGAGTTCAGTATATGGCTCTGGTACTATGGTTTCTGTTACCCAACTTCTGTCATGAAAGATGTGGAAATATCAACCTAATATGCTATCTGTTTCTCATAATATTTCATATTCTTTCAGTCCTGCAGCAATTCAGTTCCCTGTACATATTCCTCACCTACTTCGAGGACGTGGGCTTCCTCTGTGACATGAGCGATGTCAGACTTATTGAAGTATATGGTTCATTTTATGCAGCCCTGATCAGTGTGGCGTGCGGCGTTGCCACTGCTTTCTCAGTATGGTTGGACGGGAAGATCACACGTCGACCACGCCAGGTCCATACCAGACTGAATGGGAAACTGCAGCGACCTGGCATGGTGCATTTTCCTCCGAATACCATTAATGGGAATGCTGCAATGGGCAAGGATTTTATGTCTGACCCAACGTCATCCACGGGAAATTTTTCGGGTAGCCACTTGCGTAAGCGTCAGCCAGGACATGTGGATGTTGATTCTTTATTGGGCAGTGCTTCAGGTAACCATGTCGACTTGGAAAAGGCACGTCTTTACATCGAGTGGATGTATGCAAATGGGTACGAGCTAGTACGCAATGATGATAATGCCGAGGGTTCATCAGTTTCTGAAGAAGCTGCTACCACCTCAGGTCCCGTACAGGAGACACTGGTTGTTACTGATCGGTACCCAACCAAAAATCTCTGGTCTGTCGATAATGCATCACAGCTGCGAGAAAATGCGCAAGCTGCTTCCACTTATGACAAGAGCTGCTGTGAAAGACATTTTACCAACACTTGGAGTGCAGCTCCAGTTAATGCTGGCAAAGTAATCTGCAGTCAACCCGCTTCTAGTCAACGAAGTTTGGGAGAAAATGCAAGGCAACACAAGACTGCCCGCCCATCAGATAGTGTTACCACCAGTAAAGGAAACTTCAGTAGCCACGACAACAAGACTAGAAATCGGAATGGAATCCTACACGAACATACAGATTAACCTTACTGGGGCATCCCATCCCCTGATGGGATCCCTTTATGGGCTTAATACAGACTTTTTTTTTCTCCTTTTCCCCCTTCCGCCACCCAAAATGGCCTTCCCGGAGGCCTAACACAATGAAGGAAGCCTTGCATTGGCTTGGTCTTTTAGGGAAACCTTCTTACAGATAGTCTTCAGAAAAAGTTTAAATTTTTCTCCAATATGGCCATTCTCTCCCGATTTATGGCTGTGTTTTGAGTAAAAATAGCTCAAAAATCCATTCCTGGAGGCCTGATACAATGAATGTAACCTTGCATTGGGCTGGTATTTTAGCAAAAGCTTCTTATGGGTAGTAGATGCAGTTACATTATGCTGAGTTATGGCTGTTCTTTGAGCAAAAATAGCTCAAAAATCCATTCCTGGAGTACCATAATCATGATAATGGGTATTTTTTGTCCAATCGGGATGCTCCATCGCGTTGCATAGCAACCGACCATCTAGTTATAACATGTATAAGTCTGCCCTAAAATGTTACATGTAAAACAGTGGACATACATACCACTTCTGGTAATAGGAGAGCAGGTTGGGAGTGAAAGCAGACAGTGTAGAACGTAGTTTGAAATATCAAAACAACATACATGATGATAATGGATATAGCTGACTGCCATGAGTTATTATTAAACTTAGGTGATGTTTATATGTCATCTTGAATCTTCTTACAGTACTATTGCAAGGTGCAACTTTAAACAGTTGATATACAGGTATATTAGTAAATTTAACTTGAGTGTGCGGTTATTTAAATGAGATGACCTTGAGGGAACAGACTTTCTTCACAAAATGGAGAAAAATTTGTACCTGTACGACAAATACCAAGAGTAGGTAGCATGTACCGGTATATCACACATGGGTATGTGTCCGTCGCATTGATTTATCTGATCATGTTTAGAGCCTTGGCCATAGCTGAACATTGGCTGCCGAAAGTCATAAGTGTGCAGCCTTTCTTTGGCCCTTTACATAGTTTACTTGGATACACTGCAATTATTCAAATGGTCTGTGACGTATGTACTCATACATACTAGTAAGGACGTTCGTAGTGTAGCTTAATCAGCTGTAAATGCCATAGAAAATCTTCGACAAGCCATCCTTGATATGAAGCATTAAAGCTATTGTAATGCAACAAAGTATATCGGCTCCAACGTGCAACCTAATGAAGATTGACATTAGCATCAAGCCTCATTTGCAATGAACATGATGAAAAAAGTGTTTTGTGAATGAAAAAGAGGGGTTTGTGTATGTGATGTACCGGTCCTTAAGGTCCAAGTGCATGAAATCCTTACTGGTCGTTGAAAGTTTCCTCGTCTGTAGTTTACAGTGGATATGTGGTGTATGTATATTCACCAGTTCAATTTTCTCTTTCTAGTCAACAATCTAGTCATTTACACGGAGTTTTTTGCAAGTGAATCATGTAAATAGATAAAATCCTCATATTTACCATGTTTACATTCCTCTTGTTTGGAATTTTCTAACATATACTGATTTTGCATGACTAGTCAAGTTTCTTGTATTTTCTTGTATATTGGCGCATATTTTTATATTCTTGTTTAGAGCCTGCTTTATTTAGTCGAGCCACTGAGCCTCTTTGCATAAAATCTTGCTTACCAGCAGCAAGATATTCTTCCAGGGTTATGGTGACCATGTTTTAAGGCATTAGCCTCTTGCCAGTTTCATAATCATGTAAAATTTCCTAGTCGTATATATTAATGATCAATTTTTTTTTTTTTGCACAAACCGAGCCAAGCAGAACGCAATGCACCACTTCTGATCCAATAAAAATCCATAAAACACAAGTTGGAAATATAGATTTATTTCTTGTGACTGTCTGGTGTGTGAAAACAGCAGTAGGTAGGTTCATAAAAGAACATCCATGCAAGAAGTCTGGGGTGCAGGGTAGAAACGAAACGATCTAAAGACAACATCTGTAGTTGAAATGAAGGTTCACAAAGTCTGCAGAATAATATTATTATAACATACTGGTGGCATCAGTACTGCAATTCACAATATACACTTGCAGAGTTCTCATTACAAAATATAAAAGTTCTTATACATTCCGATGGTCTTTATCTGTTGGTGGGTCGATCTATTAGTGTTGTTTTAATAGGAGGGACTTGGAATACAAGCTGCGCCATCTGGTGTCTTGAAATGGAAACATTTTTGGTACACGATTGGGTATAATTGTAACTAATAGAATCTTTGATGATAATCTATCATTTAAAGTGCCAGGAATTCACAGATTTCGATTTGAATCACATTGTGGCCGAGTTTGACTTACCGAGGTAAATTCGATCAAAAAATGTTGTGGATTCAACACATTACGGATCTAGCCCTGTAAAAACCTAGAGCTTAAAACACAATTCAAAAGCCAATTTCCAAAAGGGTCAATATGGCTCGTTCAGTAAGTGCTTGTTCATTACAAGTCCCTCAAATTAAATTTAACACACAGATGCACAAATACATGAATTTCGTTATATTTTTCAACACTGAATAACACGGTTTCGTAAATACCCTGACTTTGTTACATTGTGATGGAATATTGAAAGTTGGGTTCACAAATACCCTGACTTTTGTTATTTGTACTTGAAAACTTGTACATGGTTTCATAATGTTACCATTTTGATTGTAAGCTTGCCGAACAAATGCTGGTGAAATTTGACCTTGCAGAATGGCCATTCACGTAACTACATTGGACATGACTGGATATTGCAGCAGAAAAGCCATTACGATATACGAATGTTATCGCATTGTAGGAATAACCTGGTTTATCATTACTAGCCCAACATCTCCACACAATCATGCACTTCTATCAAACTTTTAAACATCATTCTACGCTAAAATATTTCCACAGGAAAATTTTAAAATCTAGTACACTCTTAATAGCACTGTCACCCAACTTGGACACATTTTAAAAAGAAAACGATTAAACAGAGGTTTTGGGATTATTAAATCCCCCGGTTTTCTAAATCTTTCACTTTGAATATTCTGACAAGCCAATGTTCTGTGGTGTAGGCCTCCTCCAAAACGTCCAGCTCGAAATCTTTGTTTCCGATCTCCGCGTTGCGCACTCGGTCGTAGCCAGTGGGCTTTCCTGTGAGGGAAGGGGAATTAGACGACATGTAAAACACCAAGTATGGAATTCGCGTTGGCACCAGCGAAAGACTGGGAAAGTTTAGCTTTTGACCCGCCTCTTCGGGTCCTCCTCAGAAAACTGAATACTTAATCTGTGTCATCACATAACCGCCGGTTATCGGGTGGGGTCACATGATGACGACAGACAGCGGTAAAACATCGTGAGGAAAACAGCTGGTGGCAAAACATTGTGAGGAAAGAATTCAAGCGCCAGTTGCTGGAAAAATCTTAATTCCGGAAACTTAAATTCAATCTTTACCTTGACAACCACAGCTTTTGCCATACTTAGGGACAATAGTGGACTTCAGATTTGTCAAGAAAGCAAATTGACTGTACTGTGAAGCAGATAGGTATGAACACCTCAAGTAAGGGGCTTAGTCTCCGGATAAAGAGGCTGACATTTCAAGAACCTAGTCCCAGATGCAGTTCAAAGCCTTTTTCTCTCAGTATTTCAAGAATATTGGAATTGCATTCCAACAAGAAGGTCAACATGAATACCTTGTATTGGAAACTCCGATTTATGCAAACAGCTCATACCTCTCCATTTGGAAAATATGGATTCAGACAGCACTATACGATATTGTTATCGAAGTCCTAAGCTCATTACTTAAAAAGATTTAAAATATGTTTGAGAATCTACAGCCCACGCTTTACCCTTGGATGAGCTATGATTTTGTTGCTAGAAAGACCAGCATAGCTTACCGCTTTCAGTGTAGACCGAGCCAAATCTGTAGTAGCACATTTTGTACATGAGGCAGTTGAGCAACACTGGTGAGCCTTCCTTGTCTATGCGGAATTCTCCCTGCTGTGTGTAGTAGTCCTGCTCTTTAATATGCTGCCCGCGGTCTGTGCTGCCTCCAATACGCACCATCCACAGGAACTTATTGATATCTGGAAAAGCAAAAAAGATTGCTGAATCACTGGATGAAATTCTGAGCTTCTTGGTACATAGTCGCTCTCTTAAGCATTCACTCTCACAAAAGACTACACGCTAATATGGCGTTAAATCTTTGCTGCCACTACTATCAATGTATTTACTTCTCCCTCTCACCAAAGGCCACCTCTTAATGTGGTCACAGTTTCTTAGCAAAAATAGGGTGGCCTTATTACAGGGACTACTGGTACTGTAGTACAAAGCTTTTTATTTCTTATGGATTATAATGAAATGCTGTGCTCACACTCGTAGAGCTGAATTTGCATAGCACTCTGTTGAACCTTTAGGTAAATATTTCTCCTCCACTTGAAAGTACAGTAAATATTTAAATTCAATTTGCATTTCAAGTTCTTGCTTATGGCACATACCGTCTGATGAATAACCAGTGAGGCCCCCAAATATGACCAAGACGTAATCCACATCAAGCTCTCGCATAATTTCATATGCCTTATCTTCGGTGGAAGCCATTGCCTGCAAATGCAAAACGCTGTGATAGGAGTTGAAGAACACATGTTTTTGAGATCCAGCACCTCCCCCCCCCCCCTCCTTATAAAAGTAACTGGTCATTGATGTACCCACACCCAATCTGCTAACTACATGCGAAGAGAAACAAACCAGTATATACATAACATTAAAACATACTAAAATAGATGGCCATCAATACGGATCATAAGGATATCATATTACAAGTACATTCACTGAAACAGTGATACTTTGCAAGTACATATACATGTGCATAGAAATGTACCATTGAGGTAACCTGTCAGAAATTCGAACAAAATGTTTACTACTTGCTGAGGTAATTCGTGAAAATAAAATTTATTAGTATTCATTGAGGAAAGCTATCAGAATCTTAATTTTGTTCTGAGGACGCAGACCTGGCCAACTCGAGATATGTGGGTGTTGTTCCACGTGTTGTTATCCACCAGTATTGTTCGATTAGCCATAGCCGTTATCTGATAGCCATAATCCCACCAAGACATCACTTTGGAATCCTGAAACATTACAGCATGGACAAAATAACAAATATAGTCGCACAGACACCTTAATGCTGAAATGGTTCTCTTTGCTGTGCTCTCAAGGCAGTATTTTGGTAAAAAAAATTAAGCAGACGTAAGCCTTAACAACCTCGTCAGCCATTGACCTTCTCATGCTTAAGACCACTAGTGCATGTAAGATTTTTTAAAAGAAAATTGTCCCTACAGGTGAATGGAAAACTATCGGCTGCATTCCCTAAATCATGTGGACTTTTCACTTGGCACTTTTTGGCCGTTATCTTGCCTTCTAGGTACATGACAATGTGCCGCAACTTAATTCTTTTCAAGGAAACAGTTCTGAATATTCACTGTGTTGCCATATCCCCCAATCAATCTGGCTTTGGTGATCCCAACTACCCAAATGGTTCATGTGGATAGAACCGAATTAGACACGGACACGGACAAGGCTAGATGTTAAAACTCATGGGGTTATACCATAACCAACCTCTGGGGTGTTGTAACGGAGCCAGTAATAAGCTTCACGGAAGTCATCAAATATAATTCTTCCGCCGTCATTTCCTCGTGCAGAAAGCACAATGGAGGGGCTAGAGTAAGCCTCAGATGTGACCCAGGTGCAGTGGAAACAGTATGTGATGAGGAATAGGGACATGAGTATCACTACACCCGAGGCAATCTGAAAACAGAGAACCACAATTCCTTATAGATATTTAACGCACTACAGTGTCGGATCAAAGGAGAAAATAAAGATACTTGCTACAAGCCCACAGCCACTGCTAACACAGCTAGAGCTACTAACATGTATTAATATCACAAAAGTGGCCACTTTAGCTTAGTAGCTGAGGTATCTATTGGAGTGCAGGAGGTCAGAGTTCATTCCCAGACAGAGTCAAACAGTAACATTTTAAACGGATTCCTTCTGTCTGCTATCCAATCTTTATATTAAAATCAAACATACATAAAAGCATGTTTCACTCATTCAACAACCAGAAATTAAGCAAATTTATACATCACCAGTACCCTACCTCATTTTTAATGGGATAGTTAGCCTCTGCTTTCTTGGGCTTCTTGTCCTTGCGAGCAATGTCCAGGTTCTTCATGAAGTTATTCAATGTGGCCGAGACAGCAATACCAGCCAGGATGCACATGACAGGAGCCAGAACCAACATCAGACGAACCATCACTCCCTGGTAATGTATAGAAGGGGAAGGGAAATTTATATAAAGTGGCAATATCCGACACGATTCTCAGATGATGTATGTGCGCTGTGC
>JAAUYG010171021.1_pt1 | contig 10900 bp, 4 predicted proteins | sample 7278091 | NCBI WGS metagenome assembly JAAUYG01 (sample SAMN14350201, study PRJNA611818) | marine sediment metagenome | isolation source: surface marine sediment (0.6m) | place: French Polynesia: Moorea | collected 2018-08
AAAAAACAGTGTTCCAGGCCACATTCACTAAGTATCTCAAACATTTCACTAGACCAATTGTTACAGCACATATGCCGGTTTCAGTGCCATCATCGCACGAAAAATATACTCTCTTTGTGCCACTTTGAAACAATAAAGACGACATTTAGGGCTATGCCTATGAAACAATATCACCCTAGCTATATTACCAATATTATCCTAGCTAGTTTCCCACCTTATAGACATATTAGATGTTACCACAGTATGTGTGTTGCAGAATTCTAAATCGCGTCTAGCTTTTAACATCCAAACCCATTTTACTCATGGTATGCTCATATTTATATTATAAGCTTATTATAAGCTCATTCGAATGTGGCGTTTCTGTTACCCAAGGCATGTGAGTAGTGTGTATAGCATTCAGTAAAATGGTATATGGGGATCTGCTTAGTAGCGCCTTACAGACATAGTAGATGCTATCAGAGTATGTTTTTGCAGAATTCTAAGTTATTTCTGCACCTGTCATATTAGAAATCAAATCCAAATAAAGTATAGTTGCGTAAAGTTTAACGACTAAGAAATTCATTGAAGGCCAGTTTTTCCAGAGAACGTCTTAAAGGTAGACATTCTTATTGTTGTGTAGACATTCTCATGGTTGTGTGTGGGGGCGGGGAGGGGGGCTACCAAGTAGGAGATATTATGATTGACATCTACAAACATGCCTGCGCCATGTACTGAGTTATCGGCGATCACCTGAAGTCCTCATAAATACCACTATAATTTGAGGTCACAATCCACACTCTACAAACTTGTGTATAAAAGGGATACAAAATCCTTATATCAGTAGTTGTTACCAAAATATGTCCCATAATAGGCGTGCCTAGAAAGCATGAAGTATCAATCAAGGACCTCGTCTCTGGTAATGCCATTATAACATTTGCCTACAAATGCTTTTATTTGCAAACATTTTCCATTTAAATCCCAAAAGAATTTGACTTGCTATACGTCACTAATTTACGCGTTTTTGTAAGTTTAGCGAGCCTACTAGTTCACTGGCTAAACACCTGGCGAATACAGGATCTCATGACTTGTGACAAAAATGAGATTAGAGAATAACGAAAGCTATCCTGCGAGCAAAGACTGGCCAAATAAAACCAAAAAAACTGATAAAATATTGTATTAAGGTATAGGATAGTTATCTATAGAGCCATGAACAGAATTGACAAACAAATTGATAGAAGCAGAAATAGTGTGCTCACCCGGTATATCAGGTGGGTAACAACCAGCGATTCAAAGACCATCGCCCATTTCTCTACTATCGACTCCATTAACGACTGGGGAAGAGCATGCATGTCTAACAGATAATTAAGTTATAATCACTCTTCCAACACAATTCCATTTCCACCAAACAACCTAGATCAGTTTGACCCGCATAAAGGCTCTTTTTGATAGTGTCTTTCACACAAGGCCAACTAACTGAACCAAATGTTGCCTTTGGTATTCTGACAAGGGTCGTGAAAATTGAAGCCACACTTGAGGCACTATCCATGCAGCAAATAAAGTGATGATTGTGCAATAATTTCTACCCGTGATAAGCTATTTAAAGCAATTAATCATATCCTACGTAGTATTAATCCAAGGGTAAGGTGATGGGTAAAAGGAATTTCGAAAACTAGAAAAACGCTGCAGTGAATCAATCCAAGAGCTGCCATTAATATTTAACAACTTAATCGACAGTGAAAACGATCGCGAGTCTTCAGAACGAATACGAAGCTCTCAAAGTTAATGACTTCAACGTTTCTCATTGGTGTGAACGACCAAAAAGTATTGGCAGATGCTGTTGTGGAGGAACTGAAATATTTCAAAGGTTGCCAAACTACTGTGTACAACACGAAGAAGTCAAGCCATGCAGGCAGCAAAGGCATGGTTGCTAAACATTTGTATTTTGTTCAGAATGGGTTTCATACATTGCGGATACCAAAGCATGCATTGGCGGCCCTCTTTCTCAATTTAGGGGATATAATGGGTAGTGTGTTATTTGGACTTCATGGATTAGATACACCGGACGTCAACTCTAAGAGTCCAAAGGCGACCTCATGGTAAAATTGTGTGAGAAAGATGGTCTATTTTTATCCTTGGTTCTGACAGAGATTTCTGCCTTGTGACAGACATTTGAATCCGATTACCCCCAAAGCAACTATTCTCGTCGAAGCAATAATATGACATAAATAACTCACACGTCAACATTAGCTGCTTGATAAATTCTAGTACAGCAAGCCAAAGAGATTAGCAGAATAAGCATCAATAAATCAAATCAGGTTGCTTAGGATGATATTAAGATATTTTTCAGGATTCCGGATCGATGTGTTATCATGAAGAATACAAAGTATGCCTCGTTAAACATAGACTGAGAGGTATTAAAACATAGCACACAGTACGTCATGTCTACGTACACAATTCGCATCAGAGGGACACCCAGCATTTTACTGCCACTCAGGATCAGGGAACAATTTACCTTCAAAATTTTGGATAGCCAAAAATTCCAGCTTTGAAGCAATTGGTATGAAAATTACAACGTAATAGGTTATTTTAATGTTAAAAATTGCTATACGTTTTTTTTAACTTGGATAGCATTTTCCTGATCTTGTGTAGCAAACTGCACCGCTACACCAGTTAAATTGTTCCCGGCTCTGGATAGACGTATACAGTGAAACCTGGGAATTAGGGACACCCAGGGGCTGAGGAAAAGTGTCCTGTATTCTGAGGTGGCCTTATTTCTCAGGTCAATTTCCACATACTGAATATGGCTATAGACTGAAGTAGCTGTCCTTAATTCCCATGATGTCCCTATTTCTCAGGTGGTCTTAAAGACAGGTTTCACTGTACTTGAATTCAGCGAATTAGTTTAGGGCTCCACATGGGTAAAACACGAAATGCCACACGGCCACTTTAAAAGTTGTAGAAGTCCGACGTGGCCTTTTATAAAAAATATAAAATCTGTAGAAAGTGACGTCAAGGTCTTATAAAAATTGACATGGCGATATAGGGACAAAATAAAAAGTGACGTGTGACATAGCATAAAATATTTGGACCCATGTGGAGCCCTTCGTTTGGTATGAATGTTTCACCACATCAGCATTTAATGCTAACTGCAAAGTCGATTCCTGTGATTACTTGTTTAATACGTGTAGGTGTTTAGGGCAGCTTTGACAGTGACCAGACTTAGTTTCGGTAGAACCATTAATTTAGACGTGCGGGTAGCGGTGAAAGACCGGATTGGATGGGATGGGATGGGATGCGATGTGATAAAATACAATATAATATCTAGCTACAGATAGACATATATTTTCAGTTGCACAATCACAAGATTACACATTATAAGTATATTAATCTAAAAGGCATGTAACCAGAGGGCGAACACTTAATTGAGTAAACTGTACACAGTGCATGAACATGAAGAGATTTAAGTAAAGATGCTCAGACAACAAAGATACAGTCAGTGAGGGTTCTTTGATGCGATACAATGCAATGCAATACAACCTCTAAGTTATATCAGACGTGTCTTCCATTCTGCTTACACAGGTTGGGGATTTGTTGATCACAGGGTTAATCGGCTTTAGTTAAATTATACATAACCTAAATGCTGCGCTTGTGACTCTTTCATTCTATTATAGATTATTTTCGCAACGTATAATTTGTAAAGCTGTTCCAATTTACGTTTATTTAACTGTTTGGGTTACTAGCACCTTCTTCAATAACTAATGGGAAGGCCTTTTTATTAGTTGTGTGTTTTGGAAACTGACAATTTGAAAGTTCAGTTGTTATGGTCTACAACCAGATCCACTCAGACACCCGATTCCAAGTCACATACGTCACCTTTAATTTCGGTGGCCTTTGTGAGTAGATAAGAATAACTCCAGTTCGACTGGAAAATCCTCACCTGTCATCTCTGCAGATCTCTATCAAAATGGTCAATTGTGCGACATCCGTAAGTAATCTTTCGTGTAGACCAGTACTACCGGACCAAAAAGTTTATCACGATAGCAGAGCTTGGCTGGCGAATAAGAAGCAGAAAGGTTATGCCGGCAGGGTTATATTATTATTATTATTCATAAGAAGTTTGTTTCTTGATACTGTATGTGCTGTATGGCTGACCCAAAATGCCTTTTTTCCACGTGCATGAGTCATTATCTACATGTAGCTCGACACACGACCAGACATTGTAATTAAGGTCAGTGTCTAGAGAAAATATTACACATATGTACACACGTGTACTAAAACAAAGCGAAATCATTGACACCAACAAGGATGTTCAAGCCACGTGGAAGGTGGAAGGTGATGACCTCTAGTTGTCAGCAAATATCACAGGTGGATGTCCGTGAAGAAACGAAATGCACAAATATAAATGACGGCAGGCTTTCGTCAGCATGGGATGCTTAAATGGTGGAATTTCTGGTCTAGGAGTACTTTGAGGATGTATGTATATAGGTATTGCATATATGTTCAAATATAGTGCATCCAATGGTCTATGCTATTATTTTGAGTACTTGGAGTCAACATTGATGTTGTAATGTACATAGTAACGTATTAGCAACTACTCTTTGTGTGCCGTTATATTTGTATCTCCTAGTTTGATATTTGTGTTCATATCTGTCCAGTAAAAATGTTTCACTTTTCATATGTTTTGGTAATTTTTGTCGATCACACGGGCAACGTGTTTTTCTTACGCGAGATTTGTTAATTGCAAAGAAACTGCTAAATTAAATATGAAAAGGTCCAGTTTGTTTGGAGTGTGGCCTGCGGAGGGCCGATTACGAAAAATCGTAAATGCCCCAAACGACCCCAAAATGCACTTGAACGTTACAAGGTCAAACATATAATATATATGTACCACCAGACCCGCGAGTCCCAAATTTCACTCGATTTTACTCTATGATGGCTTGTTTTCCTGATAATTGAGGCTTTTGTCCATACGGTACAATGATGAATTCAAAACTTCAATTCAACAATTCGAAAGTGATTTGATAGAAGAGTAGCGTTTTGAAGTTTTTGATTCCATAGGGTCCCATGTTAACGAAAACGAAAAACAAAACTTCGTGAAATATCGTAAAGTCAAAATTTCAATATTCCAAAAGAGTACTTTTGTGAGGACCACTTAGAAGGAAATTCAGAAGTGTTGAGAACATGCAAGAGTGATTTGAGGGAGTAGCGTTTCCTTTTAGCTGAGGAACATTGAGGCCTATTTTGAGCACACAAGAATATGAATATTTACCTGAGAAACAATTTTAAGCGCATCAAATGTTCGTTTAGTTCCAGAATCCACCTTACTGAATCCAATGTGTTGCAATTTCACATTACCTCTGAAATATTTCTGTCTTAAACACCTTCCTGTCATTTGTGTTTTAGTAGAGCCTCGCATGTTTGTATGCACCAGCTGTTTGGGAGGGTATTTTCTAATTCCTTTAAAATGCTTTCCTTGTGAGCAAAGGATATTGGGGCAAGTTTGAGACTTTCCAAACTGGCCAATTCGCTGCAAGTACCTAAGTCACCACTGCTTTCATCGAAAAAGGGGAAATTTGGGAGCAATAGTTGTTCTGGATTTTCTCTGCTTCCCCCGGGTACTTTAGGTGTTTGTTGTTTCTTTCCATGTTCATATCTTCATATCTTTGTCATGTTTCTAACTTCTAATCTTCTGCCCGGGTCTTAGTCCAGCATATACCTTCGAAGCTTCTCTTTAGTCTCGGCTTGTATACTTTTAGCCTTAATACCGTCCTCAGTACTCTTTGTTTCAGCCTGTTTCAATTATTTTACTTGCCTTCTGATCTTTCATCCCCTTCTCTCTATCCTTTTCATTACTTTACCTAGCCTTTTCGTTCGTTTATGTAGCCGTTTCTCTCCCCATCTCTCTAACGACCTGAATGAATGTCTCACATTTATGACCTAATTTTGTGTCACTCTTTGTGAGCCCCTGTAACTCTTCCATGCTTTCAGTTCTGTAGATCACAACCACCAATGCCTGCAATAAACAGACTGATCCTGGACGAGCCCCTAAAATTGTTTCTAGCATTGTGCAGTTTTAAATAACAATGACCAAAGACAAGGTAATTAACGAATGTATATATACAAAACATATACATGTATGTCTAAATACAAAGCTTCAAGGGGTTTTATTAAATCATTATAACTAATCCATTCTACTGATATAGCGTCTGCAAAAAGTCTGCTAGTAGTTGCTTTTAGCGTTCTCACTCAATGCACAAAGTCTGACAAAACTAGACATCTAGTGAAACACATTTCAGGTAAACAACGATGACTAAATGGACCAAAAATTTAAAAAATCCCCATTAATGTTGACAATGAGCTCGCATTGAAATATTGAAACGTTAAAAGGTTTAAACCTTGAAAGATTTGAATATCTCTAGGTTATATATACCAAGCAAACTCCCAGATTTTACAATAATTTATGAAATAATTAGATTTATAAACTCCTTCAACTATTAGGTAGTTAAAGTCAGTGCTATACATGTACTTTGATGGCACACTATAACTCCGTTTCACCAAATATAAAAGCATATTTCCTTATATGTACCAAGTCACATAAGAAAAAATAAGATCTACAATATTCTTTCCTTGCATTAGAAATATATGCATAATTCTCTATACAATATTAAATACCCATGTGATTCCACAAACTTAAATATTGTTTCAAAGTGCAAGGTTTCTGCATTACACTTGTGCCAATTCTCTGGCGTTTACCACAGCTCCACAGTGTACACATCGTTTCACTGACTTGCAGTATGCCAATATAATGACCTTTAGCATTTTTGTTTAGCACAGCTTAATGCGTTTGTGACACCTGCTGGGAGCCAAATCACTTTGTCATTGGTCACATTTACCACTGCCACTCTGGCATAGGACGTTGCATTTCAACCAAGCAAATCGCTCACTCTAATGCCAGACAATATGAACCCTAGTAATGATGTACGGATATCGTCTGGTGTACGTTATCTTAACATGTGGCAATTATTCCAACCAGGGCTACTGCAAATTCCATAGTTTAAAGCATCTTGACTCACATATGGCTGACCAATACACAAAGCAAGTCTTGACCTTCGTCTTGTCTTGGTGCAGTCAGGGAGCTTATTTTATTTAGTAATCTTGCTGGCGGCAGTAATATAGGGTATGGGCTACCATCAGTCGCAAACGACATCACTAGTGACCATTATTTCAAAGTGTTTTACAATTTTTCTTTTTCAATAATTAGCGGGCACCTTACAGATCACCCCCTCATTATGCAACAATATAAGCAATCCTTCTTGACAAGGAGCCGAAATCGTGATGTTGCTACCTCCCTAGTGACCTGAATGGTCAATTTATGGCCAGCTGTTAATAAGCCCCCTGTGGTGAAAGGCTTCTGCCTCAGCACTAGGAATTTTTGCCAGGCATGGGAGCAATTTTCTGAGGTAGCCAGATATCTCCCTTGTCCATTCATTGGATGCCCATTAAGGCGTTATCCCTACTTTCTCTTCGTTATATCTGTTTCTACAGTACCCCTCAATTCAGGTATTACATTACTAACATGTAGTAATGGTGAGCAGTGTTGCCCCCTGGCGGTCTGTGATAGCAGTATATGCACATTACTATATCGATAGAATCTTATAACCTTTAAGTATAAATTGTTACTGGGATGCGGTATTGTTACTTAATATAGTAAGCTTCTTGACTGTGTTGTATGCAAGATAATATAAGTCACACGCCCAGGATATTCCCTGGTCCCGTATGCATGAATCTAGGGTAGTGTTAGACTGGGATAAGGGCTATCCTTTGGACAGGTACCCCCGGGATAGTCTAGATTATTGTCACAGTATGCACAAAGTGGGAATATGCCAGAGGCTAGCTATTCCGAGTCCCACTCATCAGGCAGCAATGACATGTCATCCATGAAAACGTTGGGCGACGCTGACGGCGGAACTCTGAACATCTGTTCGACTACCCCTATGGGCCTCTCCTTCATGTAACCTGTGAAACATAGAAATCATTAACTATTAACATAACGACACAATATTACAGTAAAATCCCAAAACATAACAACAATATTACAGTGGAACCTCAGTACAGTGAGATATAACATTACAGTGGAGCCTCAGAATATACAGTGAGGGATAACATTACAGTGGAACTTCAGTGGAACCTCAAACTATACAGTGAGACATAACATTATAGTGGAACCGTTGAACATACACTGAGAAATAACATTACAGTGCAACCTCAAACATGCAGTGAAAAATAATATTATAGTGGAACCTTAGAACACACATATTGTGAAATAGCATTGCAGTGGAATTTCGGAACGCACAATGATAATAACATCACATATGTAGCATGTTAAGAAATAAAACAGGAGCCCCGTGGGCATGAAACTTGGCCATTGGCCAAAGTTGCAGAAGTTGGATATATACTCCCTTTGTACTACAGGGGACAGAAATGGAGCTTATTTTCGCTCTACTGGCCACAGTTAAGGAGGTAGAGCAAATGTTGACCTTAATTACACTAATTAGGTAGACTAATTGATTGCTGTCATGACCAAAATTAATAGGCTTCTTATACTAATGGGCCTTTGCCATCCAGAAAAGTTACATCTGTATGCATCTAATAACCACAGCTTCGATATAACCACATTCCTAACTGCAATGGCCAAGTGCACCGAATGACCTCCAAATGACATTAAACATTAAAAGGTGGAAAGGTACCCCATATAGATGTTACTAACTACCTCCGAGTTCCAAACTTCACTCCATTTTGTTCTACGATCGCTCGTTTCCAGATAATTGAGGGTTTTAGTTTCTCCATAGAGTATAATGGTGAAGTTGAAATTTTCGAAAAAAAATCATTAAAAATTGCAAACTTAAAATTTCAAAAATAGCTTATGGAGGAAAATTCAGGACAAGTTTAAAAATTTTGGGCTGCGATTTGTATGAGTAGCTTTTTTAAAATTTCCACTCCCATTGGGTCCCATTATAAGGAGAATGAAGAAAAAAATCGTTAAAATTTCAAGTTTTACAATTTCAAAAATGCCAAAAGGCAGTTTTGTGTGGTCCATTAGGAAGAAAATTCTGGAAAGGTATGAAATATTTCGGTTGCCATTTGTAGCAGCAGTAGCGTTTTGAAATTTTGGCTCCCATATGGTCACAAGTTAAGGAAAAGGGGAAAAATATTCGTACTTTTAATTTAAAAAAACGTCCGAGCGTATGGCCCAATGGAAGCAACAACCAGAATTTGAAAGAAAGCCGCGAATTAGGGACAGACATAATTGTGTCACAGACGGACGGCGGAAAGACGGACGATAGACGATGGAAGAATTTCGATTTCATAAGCTCTGCTGACATAGTTAAGCAGAACTAAAAAGACAGAATTGTTAAAATATACTACTCTAAATTGTGAGGTGGTCTTGTTTCTGAGACCAGTAAACGTGGAGAACGCATTTTGGTACCGCTGGGAGTGAGAATCACTTGTCTGAACTCAGTACAAATACCATACTTAACAAGTATAAGTGATTTAGATGCTCACAAGTGCCATTAGACATTATGCCTTTTTATCATGCGCAATGAGAATGAAGCGTATGTGACCTTATTCTGTAATACAAGGTCCTAATATATATATATAAATCCGTATGCCAAGCAAATTTATCATTACCGGCTGCTTCTCTTGCTTTCTGTGCCTCTTCCTGCAGTTCCTGAATTGCTGTTTCGTCATCCTGCTGTAGAAGAAAAATACACCGTCTATCATTACAACAGAACCTGTCTTCAAATACCAATCAATCTTAAAAAATAAATAAATAAATAAATAAATAGAAGAAAAAATCCTGTCCAATAGTCTATAGAATGTGTAAACAATAGCATCAATGCTAATAATAAAATATTGTTATATTATATATTTTTCTCCAAATTAAACCAGCTCTTTTTACACAAGAACTTACTGGTATGATTGTTAGATTCCTACTGTAATTTTCAAATAGCAAGACACGGCATCTCTAATCGAATAACTCAAACTGGATTCCAAACAATGAAACTTGGATTAAATTTGTTCAAACATTGACTCCCAAAGATAATACTAATGCAGGGTTTAGATGCACATGGTTCACATGAGGTTCAAACATAACACTCATCTATAATATAGTGAAATCTCACGAGATATACGTTAACGGGACTGTTCCAAACTGGTCTTCATGTGAAATGGTTTTATTTGTGAGACTGTTAAACGCTGAAGATCCAGGTTTGGTACTGATGGGAAGTGATCTTCAATTCGGGGTGGTCACAAAGTGAGGTTCCAATGTACAAACACTCACATCGGGGTCTGTCCACATCGAGCATTTCTTACACCTTGCACAGAGTTGTCCTGGATCTCCGGGGTGATCACAGAAATGGCGGCTGCCAATCTGAAGTCAATTAAAATGCAAAACAGATGTTCAAGAACCTTGATGATCTGCTTGACGGCAGTTATCAGTTATTAATGAAAATACACTCATGGAGAAAATGATGCCATTTAATCCGATTTAGGGTCAATCAAAAATCAAGTCCATGGATCTCTTACGTCTAGTAACTATAGACAGCATTATGAACATTCAGAATTTGCTTAAAATTACGCAAATTAACACCCAAAACATTAGAAAATTAAGGGTCAGAATTAACCCACATACGTGAGACACAACCGTAAAACAGTTTACTTTGTACTCTACATTTCACAGTTTGAAGATAATGAAATTATGTAAAATGTACCACAAATGCCTTCTCTCAATAGCACCTCATTTGTCATATTCTAGAGGGTCGAATTAAGAATACAACTTTACATATTTATGCTGGTTGTGCTCGTCGTACAGCATACACTTGAACAGGTCATACGTTACACTATACTGTCTATTACTGAG
>JAAUYG010032009.1_pt1 | contig 10899 bp, 10 predicted proteins | sample 7278091 | NCBI WGS metagenome assembly JAAUYG01 (sample SAMN14350201, study PRJNA611818) | marine sediment metagenome | isolation source: surface marine sediment (0.6m) | place: French Polynesia: Moorea | collected 2018-08
ATAGGCTGTCAAAAAGTGATGAATCTAATAGCTGTATAGGCCCAAATAAGAGAGTATAGGCCTGTTCTTTCAGTGTAAATAAATACCCGTACATGTACGGCTATTTGGCAGTTGAGAGTAGGGAACAACTTATTGAGGAAGAATTTTTCATTTTGAACATTTCAATTATCATCTTGGCGAATATATAATGATCATGGTGGCTGACTGTATCATACTGGGACAAGAGACCTGGCAATAAGCTGACAGAGGCAAGTTCTAGACTTAAAGCAAAGGAAGAAAAGCAAGACATTGGTTTATATGAGCAGTGTGCACTACGCACAAAGATAAATTACTGGTAGATTTCACTGAGTTGAACTGCTGCCAAAGCATTTTGTGACATACCATTTACAACATTAGCAGTCCCTGCAGGACTCTGCTCTACTGGACCACCAAAGATATTACTACCCTCGTAGTTGGCTTTTTTCGCCGCGGCTGCGTGGGCGGTGTCTGTCGAGTGCATTTCCAGGGCATCCCGATATTCTGCTGGCAAATCTTCTATACAGTGGAGAAATTTAATACAAGTTTAGCATGAGATACATGTACTTTGTACCACATGGTTCAGTGCTGGCTGAATGTGAAGTAAGCCTATCAGTACACTATTGACTGCAATCAAGCAAATTTGTAGGAACTGTATGAGAGAACAACAGGTATAACATAGGGTACAGCTCAAGTTGCCTGGAATGAAAGCAGGTTGAAATAGGCCATCCATCCACTTAAATAACTGTAGCAATAAACCATAGCACTTAACAATTGCAAATCAAACTCAATGCAGAAGTGCTGAAAAACTGTGCATTTCCATTCTACACTGCGCATGCTTATCTTGGCCTGCACAAGAAATTGGTGGTAGAATGGTACGTGCAAATCAAGCACATGTACATGCATAAACTCAACACATGTACATTTCAATGTGTAATCAAGCAAAATGTTACCATAACCATGATAACGCACTAAATGTATATTCCTGGCATTGTAAAACACCCCCCTCTACTACTAGTACCACTTGAAAAAAGATTGAATTGAATCGGAATTGCCTTTCCATCAACACCATGGGTTTGTTCAACATGTTCAAGGTTGAAGTCAGCATGGGCTGAGCCTGAAGTTTGGAGGTGTGTGGGAGTATTTAGTGCCAGCTATGAACATGATAAAATAAGCATCAGGGTGTTTCTAGCATGAATTAGAACCTGAAGTAGGAGTTACACAAGTTGAGGATAATTTATTGGCAGTGCTTTTATTATGCAGCACTTTGGGTTAGTATAAACAGGTATTATATCACTATGGATATACAGTGGAACCTGGGAATTAGGGACACCCAAGGGACTGTCAAAAACTGTCCTGAATTCTGAGGTGGTCTTACTTCTCAGGTCCATTTCTATGTAATGAATAGACCCAGAGACTGAAGTAGCTCTCCTTAATTCCCAGGCTGTCCCTATTTCTCAGGTGGTCTTAAAGACAGGTTTCACTGTACATAAATAAACCTGGAAAGCCATGCAACAGACAATGAGCGCACATTTTGATGTAATTCAAACTATGTGAGGTTCAGAGCAAAGGTGGAAACTGAAAATGGCACCAACAGAAAAAGTGAGCAAACCAGTTAGAATTGCTAACAGCAAGTATCTTTTCATGTAACCCACTGCCCTCATCTTTTAAATGGTTTCAAACAAATTAAAATAAACGAATGTACGGAAAACGCAACATGTGTAAGCGGCACCTGGTTGACTACATGTACGGAACTTTCTCTTTTTAAAAGTTACATGAGAAAATCTCATAAAATTGTTGCTATGCAATATTACCTTTTGCTGGTTTCTTGGCTTCCTCGGCTGGCCCACTGCCAAAAATGTCACTGCCGGCCTGGTTGGCTTTCTTCAGAGACTGTGCTTGTTCATGAGGGGTTTCGGAGGCAGCCTCCCCTGTGTCAGAGCCACCTGCTGGTTTTGGAGACTCATCTGCGCCGAAAATATTGCTGCTTCCACCACCAGGGGGACGCAATACTCTGCAAAACACAAAGTACACTCATAATTAAGATATGGTCTTTAATCCTATCTAAAGTAATGACTATCATTAAACACCAATTTATCTAAAACTAACACACTGGAAACATCTGCAAAACTGACTGATCTTTAATTTAAAATAGTGTCTTCTAATAGTCCTGGACGATGGATCATCCGTCCTTGGCTCAATGGCTTCTATATCTCAAGAGCAACTTTTTCCCAATATTTTAAAATCGCATCTGGTTTAACACACTGGCAGTGTGTTAAACCATGCCAGTGTGTTAAACCAGATGCGATTTTAAAATATTGGGAAAAAGTGACTGGAAACCATCAATAAACTGAATTTGACAAACACAATTTCTATGAGTAGTCACTGAATATTTATTGACAAACACAATTTCTATGAGTAGTCACTGAATATTTAATGACAGTCAAAAATAGGCAACTGTCGCATTTAGGTACCTCTACAATATTCAATTATACATCAGAGTGACATAACTTATGAAAGAAAATTTCTTTGCAGGCTTGTTAATTGTTATCTGGTTATTGTAGTAGCTTCGCATATTTTGGGACTTAAATTTTGTGAACACATGTCAGAATGAATTTTGAAAGAAGGGGTAGAATGTGTACATTTCTTTTCCAACCCCCCCACACCATTGGTCAGTGCAACTACTGGAATGACTGCCAGTAACGATAAACACTGATAAATGCTTACTTCTTCATTCTTTGCATTATCATTATTCATATACTTCTTGCCAGGCCCACCCCAACCTCGCCAGCCACTCCATCTGCTGCTGGCTGTCACATAGGCTGACAAAACCACTGTGTGATATGGCTGGTTACAGTACCAGTACTATGGCAGTATGTGAATGATTGTGATGTAAAGGGTTAGTAAATCATTGCACATTTCTAATCAACATATGGACGTGATGAATAAAATATAATGAAGATACAGAACCAGGTCACTATAGCATGATTTTGCAAACTGTGTGTACTGGACACCATGATGGTATGGTCATCAGGTCATATGATGACACTGTCACTTGTCAGTGTCACCACTCACCAGGCAGTGCCTGCCAGTGGAGTTGTGCCAGTGAGTGAACCTTATGCAAAGCCAAAGGCAAATGGGTTCCCAAGAATTGGTGCCCAGGCATGTGTCTCTTGTTTTGAATCTCTGGTAAGCAGTGGTGAGCCCCGGCCTACTATAATCAGATAATACAATGTATACACTCACTGGTGTGGAGACATACTCTGACCCGGTGCATGTGATGATTGTGTGGCAGTGCTGACTGCTGGCCCCTAGCCTAGGCTACAGTACTCAGTAGGCACTGGTAGTGGTAGGCTACACTGATAGTGATTAACTTAAGTCTAGACTAGCGGTTAGAACTTGGTTATGCTAAAAAGCCTCTTGTTCCCGTGGTACCTGGAAGTACTTCGGTCTCCCTGTAGACCTTCAAACGTTGCAGTAGTAGTCATTGTGTTTTCGGCTGCAATATGACGCTATATTTCTTCTCAGCAGCAACGTCTCCCGCTCTGTTCCAATCCCTGTGTATTTTATGTTAGTGAATCGCCCGACTTCTATGACTGAAAACGAGACCGGTCGCTGATAGTGACACCTACAGTGATTGGTCAGTGGGAGCCCAGTGACATAAATTCATCGAATCACAAGACTGGTTACACGATGGTCTTCAACCAATGATAGTGTTTGGTTACCCTGGGCGATTTGACCGTACTATTACCGCTTTTTCTGAATAATCTATGTCGTTAGGCATTCTTAACTCTGTAACTGCGATAAAGTATCTTCCAAGTATTTTGCTTACATTTCTTGGATACCGATTCACTACGCAATAGCGATTATACTATAAATGAAATACATGTATGTTTAGCTCTATTTCCAGAGTCCGTGATTAGACCAATCAGCATCAAGTATATATTCCCGCCATATTCATACTCCAAACTGAGTGGGACTATTTTCTTCTGTTGAGGATCTTGTTTATGAACTCTGCTCGTTTCCATAGTTGTAAGACAGTTACAACATTTAATCACACGGTAGTCCCCTTAATTAAACTATTTATGCTTCAACAATGTCGAAAATACTGGTTTGGTGTATTTGGCAATTGGGTCATAATGACCTAGTTTCAAACCAAAACAAGGTATGCACATGGCCTTCAGTGCACCCAAAACAAATGGAAGGCTGCTCGACAAGCAGCTGGCGGCAATCCGGGCTTCCTTACTGCAGGCTAGGATTCGCTAAGTACTGTAGAATCTTGTTAGTTATTCCACGAAGAAATAACTTTCCTACAGTTAAAGGGCCTAAGGTTTTAATACTGAATCAATTAGATGAAGCCACGGGAATATATAGTGGCTTCATCGCTGTTCATGAGTTGGTGGACAGGCAGGTGTTCGCGCCAGGGTACTCTGCTGACCGGGGTTTTCTACTAACATGGAAAGGCAGCGACCATATACTCAAAACTGTAATTACTCGAGATTTCTCTTATATGTAGGCTATTCGACTTCGGAGTTCCCTCAGTCTTAAGTAACAGTTTAGAGCCATACAAGCCCAAGAATTGGGCCTACCGGTGAAATGTCAAATGGTTACCACATATATGGCATGAACGGGTGGTCTTTAAAAGCATTTCGCGCGATTCAGTCTTCTGCGCACTAAATTCTAGTCTATTTTGCTTATTATGGGGTGCACTTCAACAACAGAGTGAAGATTCAAATGTTTAGGAAACTGCAACTTTCTGTTTTGCAGTTTGTTTTTCATGTAGTTGTTGCTCATTACTTATGACTGCTGAAAGTTGGACACCGCAGCGGATTGGAGAATCGGGTTGGTAGGTCGCAACAGAAAGCAAACCGAGCGGCAAGGATGTCCCGTTTCGAATCTTTGCCGGAAAAATATCTTCGAATAATATTACCAAGATTCATTAAAAATAATGCAAACAGCGAGAACCGTCCCTAGTAGAAAAAAATCACCCGGTCAGGATAAGGGAAAGAAACATTCAAGGTAAGAAATAAGCTTCTGTTTCCATCAAAACCAAATATTGGGTTTTCGTTTAACCGCCATTTTGCTGGGCTTCCCGAACCAGGGTTACCTGGCTGTAGAAGTCAACTTTGTTCGCGATTACAATCTGGTTATATGGCTTTATAATATGTTATTTTAATCCTGACATGAAAGCGGATCTGGCGAGCATGTTGTTCCACTGATCCGTTAATCTGTATTCGCGGAACAGCCGATGTAGAACCGTGGATTATGAAGGCGCGTCCGCCATGTTGGATTCTGTGGATTCAATGTGTAGAGCATAAACCTATATAATTTGTCTTCTGATTGTAGCAGGAAGATGCGACTTGATGCAAAGTTTTGTTTGCATCATTGGCGTCTTGCCACACCTCTCCGCATATCTATAGGTGTCATGTACTTATATTGATTCGTTGCAGTTCAAACCGAAGCGACTTGACAACAGCAGCTGCATGGGATGCCAACACAGCCACTGGCCCTGGAAGTTCTGGGGCTATGCAGGTTCCTGGCAAGAAGCAAGGGCCGTTAACATTGGATGACGACGAAGGTTCTGGTGGGCTCAATCGACCAAAAGCCATGGAGGTGGCAGTAGAACCAGAGGACAAGAATGTCCTGGTTTCCGATACTAAGTCTGACCCTATTGTCAACACGCATGTTCACCAAATGGCTACAAGATCAGTCACAGGGCGGCTGGCCAAGAAACCAAAGCGAGGTCTAAGTCCGCCAGCTTCACCACAGCCACCACCAAAAAAACAAGGTTTGGGAGTCTGACTGTACATGCATTCGCTGAACTTAATCTTAAACCATATCTTCTCAGTTTAATACCTCACCCACAACCTGTCAAATTACACTTGTTCAGCATGTTCAGTGGTCAGGATGCATTGGACAGACTGTACACATGGATCATGGACATTAAACAATATGTATTATTGTAGTCCTCAGATTATACCCATGTTATCTTGTAGTTCATATACAGATATAGAATGTAGAATAGCATGAATAGTGTTACAGTTACAGTTTTCATATGCCAGGGCTAAAGGTTTTCAAGATTCATGTAATTCAGGGATTGAGTGTCATATAGACATTAAGCTAACTCTGCTAAGTCCTGCTACAAGAATACATGTGTACACCTGTAAGCTGCTGACTTAAATGAAGGCATTGTCAACATATTTATAGGTTTGTAACGAGAACTGTACGTGTGACATGTGTGAGTGATTCTGTTTTTGTTTGGTGTTTGTCCATGTTGTCACAGGACGAGAAGATCGGCCTGGGTCAGGATCAACTGGGACGCCGGAAACCAAAGCCAAGAAGCAGTGGATACAGTGGAATATGATAGACAAAAATCTCTTCTTTACAGCTCTGTATGAGGTAAAGCAGTATCAATGGTAAAAAAACACAGATTTTATGGTAAACATTGAATTGCCAAGCAGAGATTATACAGGCCCTGGAGCTACCACGTCCCATGATACCACACCTCATATGGTCTCTTTACTACAGCGCACCTGGTCAGTTGACAACAGCTGTTGTATTTACCACTAGAACATCTCACCTGGTCAATTTAGTGCAGCAAACCGCATAAACCTGGCCAGTTCCCTATAGCTAACCAGTTCAAGTCACTACATAGTCAGTTTACTACAACTTATCTGGCCAGTTAGGTACCTAATTAGTTCACTACAGTAGTGAACTAATTAGGTACCTATACATGTTGTCTGGTCAGTTCACTATAGATCATCAACACTACATCCCGCCTGGCCAGTTTGCTACTGCTTGTCTGATCAGTTCACTACACTTTGCATAGTCAATTTACTACCCAGTCAGTTCACTATTGCATATCTGCACAGCTGACCGGGTGTGTTCACTACACCTGAAATGGTCAATTCTGTACATAAATCGATCTCATTTACTGCTTGGTACACAGCTACTGGTACATGCATGTTTGTGTGTTAAGAGCTTTAAAGCCAAATCACTTGTCTGTAGGAGTTTCTAGTTCTTCCTCATACTTTAGTTTTGGCAGATTTCATAATTTATGTTCAGTCTCGGTAACCCCTGGTTGACTATGTGGTTTACACTCTAGGCTGTTTCATATAAAGCATGAAGGTTTAACAATTCTTTTGTTACACCGACTTGTTTTATGATGACTCCTGGGGATATATCTTGTGCCACTGATTTCCTGTGAAATTAATAAAGTGTCATTGCATTTTCAGTATGGCAAGGACTTTGACGCAATTCAGAGTTTCATTCAGCAAAAGCAAAGGAAGAAAGATCCCAACTGCAGTGTGAAAACGAAAGATCAAGTTCGACACTTCTATTATCGCACCTGGCATAAGATTGCTAAGGTTATCAGTCTGGACGGGGTCGATGGTAGGTGGGACAGGGGACTTTGTATTTGACATTTTTGCACAGACCTCACAAATGAAAATGTTCTCCTTTTAGCAATCCATACTTTATCATTAATAATTGCTATTTGCTGATACATTTAGTTGTGTACAGTCAAACTCCTGAAGCATAGAGCCCAGTAGCTTACACAGTACTTACCAGGCATGAACACCTGAACTGTGAACACCTATCTTACTGTATAGAACTCCAGAGTTATATAAGGTAGCTGCTCAAAGGGTAAATTAAAAAAAGGAGAAAAATAACCTCTTGTAATGTAATAAGTATTCAAGGTTGTCAAGTTTTGGTTTTTGTACATGATGTGTTATGGCATTGTCATAGTCTGTTGAGTTAAGGGGTCGTGTGTTTATATTAACTTCTTTTGGGATGAATTGTTGATTTCTTACAACACACATGTATCATGTCTGATGTTGATGTGTACATGTATCATGTCTGATGTTGATGGGTATCTATTTCAGATGTGCACAAGCAGGCCTTGGAGCTGTTCAGTCTCATCAATTATGATGCTCTACGGAAACGCATTCCAAGTACGCCGGCATTGATAGAAGTATTTTATATAAGGATAATATTAACATTTTATGAAGAGTGTTGAATTGTGTGCGTGTAACTGTTGTAAGAACTTACCAGCTTACCTTTTGTTAACTCCCCCATCCCCCACCCCCCAGATTTGCTGGGCAGGATTTCTAACTTTGTGTTTGTGTGTCGTCTGTCTGGAAACAAATTGTCTCAGAAAGCAGTCAAGCAATCAACTTCATTTTTGGTGGGGGCCTTCCATCTGACCTCTCAAGGAAATGATTAGATTTTGAGAAACAGTACCCCAGGGTAAGGGTGGGTGTGGAGGGTTCGAATTTTGAGCCTAATGATAAGAGAAGGGGAAAATTTTTGTTTGCCTATAACAGATATGAACAGTGAGAGACGTGGTTACTGTTAGACATTAACATGGGAACTCACATATGGAGAGTCCAACTGCACCATTAGCTGATTAGATTTGACCATGAGTGACCTTCAAAGATCAAATTTAAGTTCACTCAATTTTGAGGCCTTATATCTTGTAAAGGAACCAAGTTGGGCCCTATGTTGCTATTAAACATTAATAGGAAACAATATAAATATAGGGAGTCTAATGGTAGCATCACATTTGACCTTGGGTGAACTTGAAAGGTCAGTTCAAGGTCATTCAGATGTCAGTCATATCTCGTAAAGGAGCTTGGTTAGGCAATATGTTGCTATTAAACATCAGTATGAAACCATATAATGGGGGAGCACCTGCACCATTATATTTGACCTTGAGTGACCTGGAAAGGTTAAAATCAAGGTTGCTTGGATTTGGAGTCATAGGAGATCTGTACGTTATGCATATATTTGCTAGTAACATAATATGGATATCACATAAGGCAATTTGTGTGTGCCTGGTGTTTCTGCTGTACCAGCAACCTTTCTTTAGGAGTTGCAGGTATCAGTGGGTACTGAACGTGTAATTCTCATAACTGATGTTCATGAATTTGTTGTGGTAGAAAAGATCTTCATATAAGTCATGCTGATTTCATTTCATATTGATCATATACCGGTAATAATGGATGATGATGGCTAAACAATTACAGGTATATTGTGACATATGCTTTAGGTGCTAGTATTTGAAAAGATACAAAACACTAACTGCAAATATAATCTCTCCTGTGCTTGACTTTGCAGAGCTGGATGAGAAAAGTGGAGAGAAACTGAGTGAACTCATTCACAAAGGGTAAGGGTAGAGGTCGGAGGGTAAAGGTCAAAGGGTTAGAGATTAGACCAAGAACACCGAAGCTTTGTTGTGAAAACAAACAAAAATAGTATAATTACCAGCAATCTTTGCAAGAAATATTATAATTGAATGGCAGTATTTTCCTTGACTGGTCCATTTTGATGTCCTGCTTCATAGTGGAACGATACTGTACTGTTGTCCTGTGTAGGATGTATTGGTAGAAGAAAGTTTAATCTGTACTGTAGGAACCCTGCTTGAGAACAACCACAGTAATATGTAGGTATAAGTTGGTTGGTATTAGGATGGAAAGTTTGAGATCTCCAGGTTAATGTAACGCTGCTTTAAATTTCTTTACTGTATTGTCAATTTTGTATCGTCATGATCATGAAGAAATTCATCTCTAGGCAGCGGCTGAGTGATCTTGACTGTAATATAGAACTGTGAGATTGATACTAAAACTCTCCCCCTCTTCCTTGTTCAGGCACACGGTCCTCAAGACGACTTGTAGCACTAACAAGATGAAAACCAAAACTCACCGGTAAGAGACCTCATTAAATATATTTGTAAATTTATGTTCCATAGACAATACATTATACATGTTGTATGAGGATAAAATTTTCACCTGTAAAAAAATCCTTTGTAGATTATCATGATGATGCCAGATTGGTAATGTTTAAAAATGAGAATTTATTATTGTTCAACTCTTGACTTATTTTCTGTTTTGGTTTGTCTCAATGCTACCAGAGTGAAAACTCCAGTATGTCGAGCACTGAAGACTCTCCATGAAGGTGAGCACTGCATGGTTGACAGATATCACAATGTACACGCAATGGCACGCATGAAAAAAATCACTTCATGTGACTTGAACTTCTGAATTCTCTGTGTCAGCCTGGATCATTTCACTTTCTTAAAATTTCTTCATTTTATGTTTGTGTACAAGAAAGAAAATTTAACATTTTTGCCCCTCTCAAAGACCTTTCCATCTTTATTGTAAATGTATGTTTCTGAATTAAGATATGACTTTTTCAGCCACCCTAATCATTACCAATAAGCAGCGCTCCGGGGTATTTACAAGAGTTTGATTTTGAACATGTAGGTATTTGTAATGTTCTTGAGTCTTGAGGAGCAACATTGCCTGTGAAATGTTAAGTACTGTTCAACAAGTTTACAATATGTAAGAGAACACATCCTGATTCTGCTATTTTCTCTGTGACTAGAACAAAAGAAAGAGGAAGTGGTTCGAGCGCGAATGCCTGAGCAAGTCACGTTTGAATTATTCCCACGATGCAATGCTGCCTGGAGTCGTATCCAGTCGATTTCCCAGAATCCCCGTGTGCGTCTGACGGTGAATGCTTCCAAGCGACTGTCTGCTGTTATAGAGTACTTACAGAGGAAATGGACCTCGCACGGCTTGAAAATGGTGAGCTCGGAATGGCAGCGGGAGTTATTATAGTAAAATATGTTATCACATCAGGTTATGCCGTAATCAGTATTATCGACAGGCTGAGCCGGAATCCCAGCAAATGTTGTGGTATCCTCAATACAGTGAATCCCAAGACTATACATACTACTGAAAAAAAATCATGTTTTGTTTCGTCATTATTCCTTAGAAAGAACATCAACTTCCTTCCTTTATTCAATCCAACGGATGACCGCTACCTGCGGGATGTAACGACAACATAACATGTACTACACACTACAACATATATACATGATAT
>JAAUYG010097711.1_pt1 | contig 10899 bp, 11 predicted proteins | sample 7278091 | NCBI WGS metagenome assembly JAAUYG01 (sample SAMN14350201, study PRJNA611818) | marine sediment metagenome | isolation source: surface marine sediment (0.6m) | place: French Polynesia: Moorea | collected 2018-08
CCGTGAAGTGTGGAATCTGGCAGAATCTATGGAATCTGGCAGAATCAAGTGGCATTCAGAAAGACCGGGAATGAGCGCCGAGCTGTGATTAAACAGCTTCATTAATCAGCGCCTAATCTCATCAACTTTTGCGTCTTCATCATCTTGTTCTTATCTGTGATTTCATGTTCGTTGCAAGGGGTGTCAGGAAACACAGGGGTCTTTTTCCTCAACAGCAATGCGCCAGACAGACAAAACATTGCCACGACTCGGACAGGGAACATGTCCTTTTTCTGGCCTGGCTTCCAGTTCTCTCATCCGCGTTCTTGGCTTCAACAAAGGTACAAAATCTACAGAAGTACAAAACCTAAGTTTTTCACACAAAGCATAAAACAGTAGAGACCCCGGTGGGACAGTGTACATGTAAGGCAGTCTGTGTACCGCTCTCTTTAGGTACAATTAATCGGGCCCAGTTGTCGCATGACTGATGTCACAGGTTAACCGCTTGACATAAAACCATAGATTCGTAGCTGAATACCAAACTTGCTCGTTAGTCCCACAACATGCAACCCACTCAGTCTCAGTGCGAAAGGAAATGCTTCCAGGTGTTTCAGTTCAACTTAGAAAACTGTGTCCTGCAACATTTGCAAGACAATTCACACGGCTCCCACAGGTCCATCTCAACAAATTGGGCGATTTCCCCAGGGTATTGAGCAATTTTTCAGGTGGACGAATCAATTATTTCAGTGGAGCTTCTGGGAACTCGGAGCACTCGGCTTTGACAGTTGAGATCCTTGGCACCAAAAATGTTGCGGACTTCAAGTTTCATCTCTGAAACACGCACATGATTCTAAATTTCACAGCAAGCCTGACCGCATATTTTTTCACAATTACAACAATTTCATGATTATCATTTTCCAATCAAATAAAGACTTGTCAGTGACATGAGCAGTCCGCCCTGGTGGGGAGTAACTCTTGAATGGGAACAAGGACAATGACGGCAACAATGACAACTTCGGCCATGACGCCAGTTGTTGCGGTGCAAAACAGCTTTTGGTGGGCGAGTGGAAACCCTCCAATTTTTGTCAGTCATATTTCCCACACATCGTGTGAAAAAGATCAAATGTTTTATCCTCCGTCTCAGATACGAGATCTCACCAGATCTGGATACCAGGGGTGATGGGAAACAATGTTGAAACACAAAGACCGAATACAGAACAATTCCCAGACGGAGAGCCTGCAACCCATTCTCTACAATGCACGCCAGAGTCAAAATCCATCACTGAAAGTGCTTATCAGTCCCAAACCACCATTTGGCCAGTCGAGTTTCATGCGAAAATTCTTGGAACAGTGTTTTCGCAAGACCTGACATTCAAGACAAGATCTGCTGATATGCCGCACCAGATATAGACAGAAAGGCGGAACCAGACGCTGCTCTGATTGTCTCTGCTTTTCCCCTGCAATCGACTGGGATGTCGTGGATGGAAGATACAAGGTTCATAACAATATTGATTGGACCCACGAATGAAAAGAAATCTTCCAATGAAAAGGCAACCCCAAATAAAAAGCAGCCAACAATGAATCTCAAAATCATAGAGCTGCACCATTTGAAGCAATGTGCAAGATGTTGCCCTGTCTTCTTCCCCACCAGGGAGCAGGGCTCAAATATCATGAATAGCATCAAGACTTTAAGTTCAGAATGGAAAAAGAGCTTCCCAGAAGTTTTTCACTTGGCAAGCAGGGAAGGACGAACAAGATCTTCACTCTCATCGTATCCTTGGGAATCTATTACCAGTGAAACGCGAAATCACCCAGAAAGCTTCTCCCAAGTAGCCGTAGGTATCTCTGCCTGAAATTACAGACTTGATTTCTCCTCTTTGGCTTAAGTAATCTTTATCATACAATTATCTACCCCCTACCTGCTGTCCCTGTCAACAAGAGGTTGGATTTATGACTGACACCAACACGATGCACCGGTAACAACCCCTGAATTTACGACAACTGCGCCGTTGTGTTGTACCTCTTGCTGTGCACTTGTACGCTCCGATATGGATATCACTCAAAAATTAATAACAAGTTTCCTCAAGTGAAAAATGGTTCCTTTCAGCGCATCACAGCGACGCTTTGTGATGATGGTGCCTTTAAGCAGCCATCTCTCATTACTTTTTGTACTGTCATTGCAATTTGCAAGTTTTTGTCGTCCAACTCGGTTCTTTGGGGGTGCATCTTTTCCATCAAAGAAGACATTCTGCTCCGCTTTGAATTTTCTTGTGAAATGATGCCAAAAACACAGCATTTCTCTTCGCATTAGTGCCACAATTCCGTGTTTGATGTACAAGGCGGACCGTCTGGTTCGTAGTGACGACGGAATGGTATTCAGGTGGGTTCCGCTTAATCCGAACACGGCACACTAAATGCAATGGAAAACAATAAAATTGTCCAATCTCTGGAATGCCAAACTTCCTGTTCATTTGAATTTGCTTTATTTTGGTTCATTTGAAGCACAAAATTTGAACTTTTTTTCATCATAAGTGATTTATTCGTATTCCTGACCATCTTAATCACCTTTCCTGTATTTTCAAAAGAATTGAGAGGATTGTCTCAACTGTCTCATCCACATTTTGAACTTTCAATTTGAACAACTTATTTGAACCACCAAATCAAACTTTCTAACTCAAGTTGCACGTCGAAATTCTGTTTATTCGAATTATTTTCACTCAGTTTTGTTTGCTCTAATTAAGCGTGACACAAAAGTTCAAAATTCTGTGCTGAAACACATTTTACTCTTGGCACAATTTTCAAAATTCAAGAAACAAAGCCCATTCATGCCGAATGTGGAATTCGGTGAATTGGTGAATAGTGAAGTTCAAACAATGCCACAGTAAATTATGAACAAATTTATTGGAGATAACATTTCATTGATGGTGGTGCAAATGGTAAAGGTCGTTGGTGTTCTCGAATGAAAATTACCAGTTTGGTCATTTCAGATCCCTATTCATCCATGAAATATGATAAATAATGAATTTTCCCCTGGACAATCATTTTACACGTTTAACTGCACCCGATATGGCATCATCCCCGCCTATCATGTTGCACGGAACATTCAGTGTAATTGTAGAGCTGCCAACACCTCCACGTTCACTGCAGGGGCTGCTCAGGAGTGGTTGATCTGAACAATCCTTGTTAATTAAAAACGCCCAGTACGCACCAATAATCAAACCAACCCAATCAACCGAGTTTCCATGTCCCAAACTAGGACACAAAGACACCGGGGTCCTCACAAATCAATTATGGATTGGCTGGAGTAACACAAGCCACATGGGATTTTATCAATGCAGGAAATCGAACGGGTCATCGAAAAACAATGCTACGTGCTCTGGTACCCTCTCATTCGTCATAAGTGGCGCACAGATCCACAGAGCATTTTGTATCGTCAATACATGAAGCCGTTGCCTTGGTCTCTCTCTGGGCTCCTTTCTGATTGACCTAACTGATAAGTTGCACGTTGTCGTTTTGATGGATGGTGCCATCTGTCATGGGTCGAAACATCGTTTTGGTCCAAGCTCTTAAAGCTCGTGCAAAAATCATTGCCTTCAAACCCAAATGACTTCCGCGCACAAAAGCAATGCAGACCACTTGCTATTTTTGAAATTGGCAAGAAGCGGTTTGATTACTTGTGGCAATTTGTGAATCAGTGGGTTTCTTTTTTGGAAAGTGGCAAAATGAGTCAATGAAACTTTACTGCGTGAAAAGCTATTTCGCCGAACAATGACCAAGGATTTCTTCACATCCCGAATCACAAAGCTGAAGGTGAAACTTCAAAAGCGGAAAGAGAACCTGAACAAGGCGCGAAATGTTGAACGGCATTGGTACACCAGTCCAGACTGTTCTTTGGAGAGCCAAAGAAGTGAGGCAAAAGACACAGCACACAATGCGTTTTTCACGACATCAGACCAAATACAGTAACCGAAAATGATTGGTTGATCGCGAGATGCAAATCTCTACTGCAAGTGTTTTGTCAGAAAAGTCAAGACAGGAGGACTTGTCTCAAAATCACCAACTAATTGGGGCTTTTGTTTCATTTTTCATTTTTTATTTATTTATTTGTTTGTTTGTTTTTTAATATATCTGGAGTGATGAAGATCCAAAGATCAGAACGAAGCACTGAACACACACGGCAAAGGCAGGTTGTTCATGTGAAGCAATTTGTTACATAGGCCTTTCACTTCATCAGATTAGCATGAGAAATACACCTCATAGCCGCCCTCATCCATCACGCGTGTTTAACGAAGTTGGTCGACCCTGATAGACTCCGCTCTCCTTGTTTGTACAGTGTAGCAGCCGTACGGAACAGCGACAATCCTTCATATCCTGGTGCCATTCCTCCAGTCAGAAATGGGTCATGACGCAAAGAGGCGGCGCCCTGTTCTGATCTCAGGGGATTGCTCATTCAGGCTCATTGGAGAAGATAACAACGAAGAACCAACAGAAAAGGAAACATCAGCTTCCGGCCAACGTTCATGAAACATTTCTGGTCGAGTACTGAACAGCTTGAGATGTTTGCATTTTTCTCCGTGCCACATGAGAACAATCATCAGCAAAACGCACAAATCTGCGAGGATACAACACAAACCTTGGCACTGGTCAGTTGTAACTTGCTTCCCTAAACAGCTATTTGCCCCAGTCACTTTTTTTTCCAAAAATCTTGTTACAACATTTTGTCCTTTTGTGAAATAATATCATTGGGAAAACATTTCATTTCTTTCAACTACATTTGGAAGGACATATCAGGGCAAAAACGGCCATAAATCTCAAGTCACGTTGTTGCAACGGAGACATCCCAAGGCAGGCAATCACAGGGGCAAGAAGAAGCATCCTTCCGGGAATCGTTGATATGCCCTTCCTGCGTCCCCTACCAGACATCGTCTTCCCCCGTCTCCATGCGTATTGCCACATTCATCTTCCACAGTGGGAAGAGTGGACAGCACCCAGTGCTCCCGAAGCAATAAGCCCGATTTGACATGTGTCGCCAACTGATAACGGATCCAATCTGCGGTTTTCCAATGTCACGAATGGACATGAAGGTCAAAATGTTTCTTGTTCTTTATTCGCAGCAATTTTAAACAAAGGAAACGTTTTTAACAATTCAACAACAATTGAAGGATCTTCGATGGAAAGGATTCCCCTATCCTCATATCATTCACAATCAACCGCTCTCACCACACTATCCGGTGTGATGCTATGCCGTTGCCCTTGAGTGCCAGGCAGGGGATATAATTAGGTGTGTGCAGAGAATTTCTGGTCTGGTGAAGGGGGTGAAGGGACTGTTGGCCGGTGCAAGGACAGTCAGAGGGAATCTACTTGGGTGACTGACTCCATTGATTTTGACTGATTCGTTGGGTGGGGAATGCCTGTTGAACGTGCTGTGCCAGTTTGCCGGCGAACCACAAACGGATATAACACAGAAAGAGGACTCCTGACAGAGAAAACTTCCATTCGAAATGGAAAAGCCGACAGCTGTGTGTGCATGTGAGAAAAACAGACGAAGGGAGAGAGGCAGGCCTGGAGACAGAAAGAGAAGGAGAGAGAAAAAGAGAAAGCGTTGTGGGAATGGAATGATTCCTTCGTTCTTGTTTGCAGCGATCAAACACCTTGCTGTCTCCTTGCCTTTCTTCAATTGTTCAACCAAGCAAGCTTTGTGGCTTGATCTAGACTTGCATACTACCTTCACTGTCAAGAAGTTCTCACAATTATAGCTTGATAATGGCAAACGCAGTTGTCAGTTTGCCATGTAAATTATCACCATTTAGTCAATATTTGTGTCTTGGAAACTAAAGCACAAAGTGGCCTGCCATGGGATAGAGTTTATACACGACACATACGGAATCATATCAGATTTTACTGTTTGCTGACTTGAAAGCCACAGCAAAATTTGATTCCTTGACAGTGGACGCTTTATCTGGAAACGAAGTTCATGTCTGACCACTGGCGATGGCAATTCAGCAGGAACACACTTTCTAGGCTACAACAGATGCCTAACGCGTCATTTTTGCAACGGCTGCTTTTCACTTTTGGCCAAGAAACGAATCTCAGAATTCTTTCTGGTCTGTTCTCATCGTGCCACATCTTCCAATCCAAGAACTTCGTGACGGAATTTGGCGATTTTAACAACAATAAAAAATCTTTCACCAGCAACGCATGAATTTGTGAAAGGCATTTGCTGAGACACACAAGGGACTGATCAAGAGATTCTGAAAAGACTCAAGGTGTGTCCAAACATTTGACAAGTGTTTCCGGCCTGCGCGCGCCAACCCTCCTCCCAACTGGAACCCGCAAGAAATATTGATTCCCCCATCCCCACCCCCCCTCGCGTTCTTTTTCCCTGTCAAGATTGTCCTTGTTTTCCCCTGATTCACCAATAAAAGTTGTCACGTTTTCTCCCGATTTCCCTGATCAGTGGGAACCTTGACAATTTGTCCTCCATCTAAGCGCGAGTGCGTTCGAGATGCTCCTTTTTTCGGCAGGGGCGGACACATTTCATGAAGTTTGACAGCAATAAAAGCAAATTGCATTTGATTTGATGCACAACGGGTAGACTCGTTGTCCCTCGAAAAACCAACAAACAGCTCATAAATGGTCACACAATATGGAAATTCTCATTAAAAGGTCACAAGGTTCATGTTCATTATCTTCATCAAAAAGCGTTTTTGACCTCGACGACAATACAATTTACCCTGCAGGCGTTTCGGAAGTATTTCCCATAAAATTAGTTCCAAGCGTGGACAAAACTAGTTTTGCAGAGCCCACCAAAAAATGGCACGCACCGACAATGTGAACTTGTCCGCAAAAGAACCGCAACAAGCTGGCAAAGTGATCTTTGGAAAGATGTCAATTGCAATGTTCAGCAAGTTGTAGCTAGCAATGCAAGAAGTGCCAATCGTTGCTGCGGTCGGTCAGCTGATTCCGGTCAAACTCGTAAACGTTGAAAAGCTACTTTTTGGAGATAGAGATGAGTCAAGTAGCCATAACAATAATCCCAGCCTGATAACATCACTTGGCCTGATCATCAAGACGACATTGTAGACATTACTGCCCACAAAATGTCCGAACAATCAGTTATTGATGGTTTTCAGAACTAAATGCTGAGTGCACTTCCCTACCTCTCTCACATGTTCCATATTTGCTCTTGGAATCCCTCCACGGCATTTTAATTGGTGCTATCACAACGCACACCATGATCTCAACACTTCCATAGGCAGTGTCAGAGGTTTCAAAGATCGCATTTTTTCTGTCCACATGATTTGTGCTTTCCCATGTTTGGATTGACAACTGATTTGCAAAAGTCATGTCAGTAAACACGACATACAATACCAAAAAGGGAATTCTCTTTGGAGAGGTTGTGAAACTGCAAGTTATTGCTGTGGGGACTCGAAGGGACCCCAGGTCCCTTGTGGTGCGATGATACCAGTAACATGTGGTTCCAAATTCCAACAGACCAATCGCATCACTTCATGGAGTGATCATAAACAGCACATTCAATCCCAAGGATTGATGTTGGTTACTCCCAACAAGATGGACTGGCAAAGCAAGCCCAATGCATTGCCAGGATGAGAATGCCAAGGCGTGCGCATACATGTGACTGAATGGGTGGACGTTTCATCACAATTCACAGCGCATCCCCAAAGTTTTCAACAGGTCTCTTTTGTGTTTGGCCACAAGTGATTGAGCCTCAATTGTTTATATGTTTCAAATTATTGAGCCAAAATGGTTTCAGGCTCAACGAGACCTTTGTTCGCTTTGCCCCCCTCTGTTTTTACCCTCTCCCCTCGCTGGTCCTTATGTTACCCCCCTTCTGACTTGTTACCTCCTCCCCCATGGTTTTTGCCTCCCTGACTTGTTACCCCCTCCCCCTCTTGACTTGTCACCCATCCCCCTCCGACTTGCTACACCACAGGTAACCCCCCCCCCCTGAGTTGTTACACCTCCCCCCTGCACGGTGGTAGCAAAGAACTCGGCCTTGGCCAAATCTCCAGTTGTTGGTCTCTGAGATCCCAATAACATGAAGTTAGGGGCGAGTTGTTGACTGCACCATTGTAGCACAGTTGTAATTTCGCGTAAATGTCGGTTCCATTGCGACTGACATTACGCTGCCGTATTTCTGAAACAGAATCTCCCGCACCATTCATGCACACACGACATCGTCTACCTCGGCAGATCTCCGAATGATAGTGAGCGACTGCAGCGTAAACACAAGTATCCATACAGAAATACCTTGCGTCAGTATCATCGCAGAGTTACACATCAAATCACCCGAAGCAATGTCAAACGAACATGGCTTTATCTGCATTTTGTAAACACATAATTTGATAGAATGCAAAAACATGAGTTGGGCTGTTTAGTCAGTTGATATGTTTAAAAATCACATTTTTCGTGTTCAATGTAAACATACAAAGTCATGTTACACGAAAATGTGCCGTTAAGCACTTAAATAAGGAGTATCGGATGGGCCTTCCAGCCACCCAACCAGACACAACCTCTCCAGGTTAACATCTAACATTCTCAAGCCTGTTTGTAATGTTTGCTCTTTCAATAAACAACAAAATTCAACGAATCTGGATTCTGTAAATACACAAACTGGCACGGTGTGTCTCCAGTGTTGGGTTTCATAGACATAGACTGATACACAGTCCTGGTCTTGGGAGCCACAAACAGGTCTCCCCAGATGTGTAACATTTTCCCAGTTTGTTTTGTCTTCTCGAGTACTCGACGTGAAATTAATTTGCCAGCAACTACAGAAGACACAATGTGCACATTAGCTTGTTATCTTGTGTCTGCAGTTGGAATTGTGCCCCTCTTTCTGCCAATAAGACAGACCCAACGTCATCTCAGGACACAAGACGAAGCTGGATGTGGGTGCTTTCAGAGAAGGAGAGCTTTGGTGTCCTCACTGCACTGAACCTTTCTCCTGTCAAGAACTTCAATCCCCTATTTCCCCACCTGTCACGAGGGCGAATGCTCCCGTGCACGTTGCATGAAAGGGTCGGAGGGGTTTCGTTCTTGGAGCCCACCATGGTTTGGCCAGTTGCTCTCCCAACCCCCACAAATGCCATCTCTCTAATGAGATGTCACTCAGCAGCACGGACTGGATCATGGGGCCAAAAAATATTTAGCTCTGTGCTTCCCTTTTCTGGGGAAAAACTGGTGTTGGGGATGAAGTCCCAGAACAGACAAACAGACACGTATAATATTATCTCACTTGACAGAAACGTTCCAACAGATTGCCAGTCAGACAAGCAAAACTACCATAAAGCTGAGATCAGTGTGAAGAGCGGAAGTACTTGTGTTTCATGACAACTTGACATTTTTCTTCAATGGTCTTTTGATGTCTTGTTATGACATTAACATCAGTTGCGTTGCGAAAAAAATTTTCCAACAGCATCTGAAAAGCAGAAGGTTCTGTTTAAAATCGTGGCTAATTGGTCTGAACGATCCATACAATGACTTAATGACATCACTTTCAATTATGAAGGGCGTTTTTGCTCATAAAATTAAAATTATGTTTTGCCTTTTCAATTCAGGACCCAACAAGAGCAGGCAACCAATAGCGAGTCCAAGCTTGTTGGCGTTTCTTTTCCAATGCGCCAGTTGTCACTCAATTTGAATAAAAGAATTCAACACTCCGTTTTTCATGAAAACCAATCAAACCTAAACCTCAGACAACCAAGCACACTCTGAAAATCTTATTTGGCTCTGATGCAAGTTGTCATGCCTGCCTTGAAAATTTAAACCTGTGGTTTGAATATCTGCCTCTGTTGTCAAGTGCACTGTCCACTGTGGAGTGACCTGTTCTTCACCCCTCGGTGGGGTTACCAAGAGTTTATATTTTCCCTCCAGAAAGCTTGGGAACAAAACCAGGCGATTCCACCGTGAGGAAGAAAATGGGTCGGCTGTATACAGTGGAAGATGAGGAATGATTTCTGGCTGCACAGTCGCCGGGAGAGAGCAGATCACTTAATGTTTCGCAGTGGTGTGTAGTAGCCCACATCAGAGAAGAACACCATGATTCCCCAGTGTCTCCTTCTATCAATGATAAACTACATCGTATTTTTCCAGGAGACATGACTTGGTGGAATGGAACTGCCGAACTGGCCCATCTGCAATCCATTTCCGCCATGTGGCTAGAGCTCAGATTTGTTTCTTGCAATGTGTCATTCTTTTGTAGGGAACCATGGTCTTGCAGAAACAAGTGTTAATTGTTTCAAAAAGTTTGGATCAAAAATAGGAAGCTCCATCATCTTGCGACAAATGATTCCGCACAAGCGAACACTCATGGAGTAGTATTCTTCTGTCCTTTCTGTTCCAAAACACAAAATTGCAGCCACAGCCAAACCAGCATACCAACATGCTTGAAAACACGATTTACACTTTGAAAATCAGTCAAACGCGGTGTACTGAATGGAATATGACAGCATAAAGCATCTAATAACGCGTGAACTCATGCTCAGTCCATCGTACAAAGACCTTTGCGAGTGACTGGCTTGGGAGTGAATGGAAACAAACTTTGATGTTTTAACAGCCAGACTTTAACAATGACAAAAATTTGTTTTACTGTGATAAGTACTTCTGACAAGATGTCATCTGAGGAAACATTTTCACTGGAAATTCTAACTGAGGAGAGGGTGGCTGTGCAATCAGCCATTTTGGGGAAAACGCCTTCACCGGAAGATCAAGGAACAAAGAAATCACCTGATGTGGAGAAGTTTGCAGCACATTTGCAAACACCTCGATTTGGACATCATAAAACATGATTTGTTCACATCATGAAGAGCTGCAGTTCTCTGACGGCACGATAAGGAAAATGACATGCCAATTACAAATACAAATGTTTTATGTTCATTGGATTCACTGCATCCATATTTC
>JAAUYG010211482.1_pt1 | contig 10898 bp, 6 predicted proteins | sample 7278091 | NCBI WGS metagenome assembly JAAUYG01 (sample SAMN14350201, study PRJNA611818) | marine sediment metagenome | isolation source: surface marine sediment (0.6m) | place: French Polynesia: Moorea | collected 2018-08
CCTGCACATCCCAGCTGTCATCCTCCAACTGGTGTCACATGATCCAGAAGGGTCATGTGACACCAACGGTCACTAGTTACCATCCCCTGACGAAGGCAGAGAGATTCTGCCGAAAATTCGGGAACTTTTTCCACCTTTATGTTGACTCTGTGTACAGAATGTCTCATCAGAAAAAAAAAGATTAGAATCTATTTTTCCTGCAGAACGATTTTGCATTTGCACTCAGAGACGGTGGTCGAGTGGTCAAGGGCCATCAGTGTGACATACCATGTACTCAGCCCCCATTGCATGGTTCTGAAAATTGTCACAGATACCTCACCCAGTTTACAGTCAATAGTTTCCTTAATTCCTAATGAAGATGCTGATGTCTTGCAATGTGTCAATTAATTTGTTCTATGAGCATGAATAAAGATGTATTATAAAGTACATGCACATGTATAATTGTATATACAGCATGTGGATGTTTGTAATCAGTTGTGTGTCTCCGTTGTTACACACAGCTATAGCCTTTTGCATATAATACATTTAACATACATGTTTAATTTAATAGGGAGTGTGACCTAGTAATAGGCAAGCTTTGTTGCTATATATTTACAGTGTGCTGATGTTCAATAAGCATCTGCAGTAATCTGAGTGTAAATGTTCCTATTGTTCAATAGTGGGGATTTTTTATAGTGGTTCATGACACTGATAGAGCCCTTTATTGTATATACTAGTAAGCTGATGAACATGATGTATGCCTAAAGAGAGCTACATGTAAAAGGTTACCTAATGTCTAGCCAACTGTGCACTGGGATGGGCAGAAGTGACTTTTCTGATGGCTTTATAAGTGTGATTTCTTTCTGATGTTAAAGTTCACAACCACTGGGAAAGTACATTTGTAGCTGTATGCATCATACATGTAAGATTAAATAGGACTTATTTCACGCTGGGGTTCCCAATACTGGGCTGAGCCTTTTAAATATGAGCAGAGTATCTGAACACCAAATAGAAGTAGTTCCAGCGCAAGCTCTGCAGCGTTGAGACCTTAATGACAAATTTAGTTGCACATGTTGGGACTGTTTTTATTCTCTATGTTACAGTAGTAAGGATAACATACCATTCATCGCCTCAATTATTTAATCTTAGTCCAAAATTTTGGTTGTTACTACCGTAATTAATATTTTTCGAAGTATTGCACCAAAGACTAACCCAAGACCTTTTCAATGATGAGACTGGTTTGGTCAGGGTTTTTTTTTTTTTTTTTACCTTGCACATGGTTATTGTCTTTTACCTTAAGATGCCATTTGTGGCAGTTTAAGTTTACATGTATCTGGAGGCTAGTGTTGCTTTGAGATATATAACAAAGCCAGTGGAGTAGGTTATCATGTTCAGCTGATCAACTGTCAATGTTAACTGGCCGCATTTTACATGAAACATATAACATCGTGTATGTTAGTATGTGAATCATTTTGGAACATTTTAGGTAGAATGTTAGCTATGGGTGAACATATAAACAAGCATGAGTGTATTAGCCCTGGCGGAAGGGCATGATTAATCACTTTAATGGTGATGTTCACAGGCCAGGCCAGGTATGCTTATCTTCCCCATCTTGTCCAAGAAGAGCTATATAAGGTTCTACCTGTGAACTCTGTGCCTAGCCACACTGGAGCCTAAAAAGCAAGGTAACTGGGACAGTATCCATATTATAGCCCAAAATATCAGTTTTCACTGGGAAAGGAAATAATGCAGACCTTTGGTGAAAACCTACACCCACTAACTACATAAAACTTTTTACACGTCTAAGAGGACAAAATATAAATTTTGAAAAAAAAATCCTGCCAAGGGTTAGTAACAAAAGGGAACTGCTATGGCTCGTCCAATGGTAGATTGTAGTAATGTAAACAAATTTTAGAAATAAACAAACAGTAAAATATCCACTACTAATTGTACGGTGAAAACTGCGTTTAAAGACAACCTGAGAAATAGAGAAATAGAGAAACAAGCTGGTGATAAAGGATGTCTGCTTTTATCTCCTGCCCTATTAAATGCATAGAACGAGCTTGTGAATCAACCACCTCAGAATCCACGATTTTACCCACAGCTTCTTTGCAATTCCTAATTCACAAGTGCCCATTAGTTTTCAGCTACACTATGATGGATGCAATTCAGTGCAATATAATACATAAAGAGTAATCCAAACCGCAAGCAGATCTTACCCCAAAGGTATTAAATCTGTTTTGTGATGTCAAAAGCACAAAGACCAACTGCAGGATTTTTTAAGAATGACAAATAAAACTTTCAATAACAGACGCAAAGGGCAATCAGGTGACCAGTTTTCTCACCACGGTTACCCAACATTTGAAGGTGACCCAAAAAGCCTTGGTTTACAAGTGAAGTTGCCCATACAAATACAGAAAATAATAACACTAGGGAATCTATTCAGATAAACATATGAAACGGAGAAGATTTAAAAAGAGCAGCAACTCCAAAAGGGATTGGCCACACTTGAGTTCACAATCCTAACAATGATTTTGAAAAAGACCAAAAACCGAAACAAGAAAAGTTTTTTTATTCAACTCTATGACTTCCGGCAAATATTAAAATGGCTTTCATTACTTGTAGATTTCTATCACATTCAATCAGATATGTCAGAAGAAACATTATGAATTCAGAATTAGAAAGATGTCCGGAACATGTGGTATACATTATACACATGTATCAGACCACATGCATGTACAAGTGTGTATAGTGTGCTTGTTAACTGGCACTGTCCAAATGAAAAGCTTAAAGGTTATAATACAACATTGTCCTAGAAAACTGAAAATAAACCAAAATTGCTGACAATGTTCAATGAATATCCTGGATCACCCAAAACATGAAACTACTGCTACTTATAACATGTGTTTAACATGTTTATAACTGATATTATGATAAATTGGCAATACCCTAATAAAACATATAGCACATTTAAAGCTAATCCTGAAGTTGAGGGATTATTACTGGATCAATTTCTTGTCACTGTTTAAAGGGCAAGTAGGGGATGACCAAGCTTTTTTAAATGTATCACCTGAAAGTATTCATCTGTCTTAATCAGAAACAACCAGTCTTATCCAAGTTTAGCATGTTTCAGTGTACTGCCCCCCGAAGCTCTTTCACTCCAGATTCTGCATTATAATTTATTACTGTAATGTACATGATGTACCGATAACTACGGAAATAATCTCTAATTCAACTGCAGTATAGCGAGTCTGTATTTTCAAAATTATATGCATTTAAGGGTCTGAATAATGATTTGTTTGATAACTGTGCCTATGCAAATGTGAGTTTTGACGATCTCCTCCGGTGCTCATTTCGCCAGCTAACGATCTTTTCTGACCCTGATTAACTTACAAATTGATATCAATTATTCTATACCAATAGATAATACGCACCCATTAAGTGTAAAACATTGAAATGTCATCAATTTGCGGATTATCTATTGGTAATTTACGGTATATATGCATTTTGCTGTACATTTTGCTGTACATGCATGACGAATATAAATGGCAAAAACAACCGTCTAAAATACCACATAAAGCTTTCTTTTCCATTTATGAACTTCACACAACATGAGATAGATTATGGCAACATTTTACTGAAGTTCTACTTGCCGACAAATAAAAATGCAGAGAGGAATGAATAATTACAAATGTCAGCGGATTATTTTTCTTGAATTGGCCAAAGTCTATTTTTGTTTATTGCAACCAAGCTTATGGTAAGTTCAAATGTACAAATGACTGAAGAAAAACTATTAAGGACCCGGGAACTTTATTCCTCACCAGCATGATCGAACCATCTTCACCCTTGGCAGACATGGAATGCATGTACCAGTACATGTATGTATTTACATAACAGGCAGATCGGACTGACTAAAGATCTAGTTGCACCTGTGTCCACACCATGGCAGTGGCAATAATCCACCTCAGATCACCTGATGGCGATTTTTACTTTTGGAACTTAACCATGTTAACCCCAAAGACACTAGTTAGTGAGATGTATCCGTCTCAGCAACAGGGGTTTTATTCATAAATACACACGTGTGTAATGGTTATTAAATTAAAGTAATTTTTAAACAATCTTAAGATCTTCTACTTGTTTAGTTTGCCCAATAAGTTATCTTAAAAAAATCACCCAGACTTTATTAAAATTACATTTTGTCTGTCCATGAACTGCATAATTAACACATACAGGTATGGAACTTGAGTCATGTTAATATGAACTTTTGGATTCAGAAACATAGTCCAGTGACTGTACTTTTTTTATATGAACACACATGAAAGGCTTCAGAGCCTACTTGGAGAGGCTGTATTTTCAAACTGCTGCTGAAACCTAGCTATTATGAAACCCTAGATGAGCTGTGAGTGGGTGTTTTGAAGGCATCTTTTGCAGAGGTATTGTTGGCAACAAGTTGGGAGTGCCTCTTCACTCGGATCATCGTCTGTCTTCACCTGAGTGCTCGTTCCTGCCCAATGCATTCACCTGCGGCTGGGAATTCCTGTTGTGTGGTGCCTGCATTACTGTATCTCTGAATGATTTCACAGCTATTCCAATGCCGTAGCAATAATCGCGGGTTCCTTAAAAACACCTAAACATGCTAAAGCCATTTCATCACAGCAATAGGCATCGGAGGCATTAGATTTCCTCTCGCAGTCTCCCACTCTCGCCGGTCCTTAGATCTGGCACAAGTGTCCTCCAGACAGATTATGGTATGCCGTGCCAAAGGAAAATACTCCGAGCAAATAATAACCAGCTTGCATCTATAGACCAAAACAGCATCAATGATAGTGTTTATGCACTATCGAGCAGCAAAGAATAAACATTTGGATGCCTACTACTGTCAAACCATTCAAGCTTTCGTGTGGTTCTAAAAACACGCATACAATTGTCAACTGACAATTCGTGAGTGAGTGTTTGGGTCCTCAAGATTGTCACATGCTTATATACCTGGGTCTATCAGCCAGGGTTCACAAGTTCACAGAAAAATGCTAAAATGCACCGTGGTTTGTTGTGTTTGGTACCTCAACATGAACCTATATAACCAACACTGGAAAGTCACGTATGCATGTACACATGATACATGTATGTAAAGTATTAGCGCCGGTACATGAAATACATGTATGTGCCAGGATTCAGGAGGAATCACCATTGTTAGGAGAGTGTCGAGTGTCGCCGGATTCATCTAGAGAGAGAAAATCTTACCTTTCAGGACATGTAGAACCAGGTTTCGAAACAACTGGCATTATTGACCAGTACCAAGTGGCCTTTAGCCACCGTGAGGACTGTCAACCCTGTCACAATGACAGCCGGGTTTCAAAACCAGACTCTGAGAGGAAAGATTTTCTTTCTCTAGATAGACATGTGTAAAATTCTCAAACTACATGTACTGGTATACATACCCCTTACACATACCCAGACCACTGGTTCTGCTGATGGAGCATGCAGACAGATAATTCAGTTTTCATATCATATGCTGACACATAGACAAAGTAAGCTTTCAAGTGATGACAACATAACAGAATATAGCATGGCAATCCACTGAGGCTATCAAGCTGCACGCTCCCTCACCAGTTAATACAATTTACAGACCGCGATTTGCATGTATGTACGGTGAACAATTGATCTGAATGTCCTAATCAGATTTTACTTTTCCTCGTCAATGTTCTGTAATCTTATCGGGCATTTGATATGAATTTGCTTTTTAATGGTGTGGTATGTCTGTTGCCAGAGAACAGGATGTGTGTCTAGTAGGTACAATGTAATGCGCATCTACCAGTATGAACATGGTACTTACATCAGCTTAATTATTGCTGCACCAAAAAAACATCTATTCGGTATGACTTAAGAATAATTATATTTACCACACTAACCTACTACAGTTACCACCTATACCTACCAGACAATAAATTCCTAATCAGTTTAAAACAAGTGTAAAAGCACTTAGCGTTTTGGTTATGTTTTGACACAGAAACGGGTCTTGTATGTTCCCACCAGCTTAATCTGTCATCCAGGCGTCTGTTTCATAAAACTTCAAAGACGTCTTTACATAGGCTGACAGGCCTACATAAAGACGTCTTTATGTTTTATGAAACAGAGCCCAGGTCTACTTTTTTCAATTACTTCTGCCACCTTTAACATGTTAACAAGTTTAAATATGAATGTTAATGCGTCCAATTTGTCAGGAAGTTTTTGGGCCGACAAAATGCTAAAATTATTTTTTTTTTTTTTCATTTTCAAGTTTGATGTAAACTTGTTTCATACAGCTTCACCCATTGTATCTCTGGATGCATCCAGATCTTTAATCTTTTTTATAATGGATGTTGTTTGGCTGCATGGATAAGGCTCCGCATTGAGCGACATAAATGTCCCTGTGGCACTGGTTTGAAACCTGTCACGGGCTAATGCCTCTATTTATGGGCAATAAAATGCGTGCGTTTATGTCAGATGACAGAAAGGAAATGATGCAATTTGCCCATGCAGTGTACATGGTGTACTAGTAACTAATATGTGAAAGTTCAATTGTACTGAGTGTGAATAAAGGTATATTATTATTAATTTCTTTCAGTGTTTTATTAATTAACTCTTTGGGCACGAATTTTTCTTAGTTTTTTTCTGTTTTTTACCAACGCAAAGTTTCTGGAATCTATTCTGAATCCTGTCGATTTTTGTCACCTCCAGCACGGGCCCAGCAGTCGACTGTAGTGGCCGGTTGCATCCAAAGAGTTAATGGACAACACGTTTGTATCATTAACAAATAACATCAGCTTTTCTTCACTATGCTACTCAATTTCATTACATAAATTAAATATAAAGCTGGTCCAAGCACAAGCCCTTGATGTACACCTTTTGAAATTTCCATTAGGTAGATCAGAAGTACTGGTCAGTAGAATTATTCACTCCAGTATATTGTTTCCTATTTGATAGATTATACTATCAAACCACTTTCGGACCCTCACCTCCAATTCCATAACCTTCTACTTTCTGCAGAACACTCTTACTTTGGGATGTTTAACCATCTTTACAAGGCACATGACATACCGGTAGTTATACATTTCAAAAATGTCCTATTATGATAATATATTATGCACAAGATAAAATCATGGAATTCATTTTCTTTGAAACTGTAGAAGCTGGAGCACCACTACGATACCTTTGTTAAGGGAAAAAAAAATTTTCACACAAGAAAAAAAAAAAAAAACAGAAATTTTTTTTCACACAACAGCGACCCATGTGAGACATGATGAAACACTCACCATCAATGTACCTATGTAATATGTGCATACCATGAACGGTTGCTCAAAGAATGTCTACTCCTTTTCTATAGATACTAGTAAACAAACATAATACCGCATAGGTAATTTATACCAAACTTCCAGGCAGCAGTCTCAAAGTACTGATGTCCAGATTAGATCAAGCACTGCATCAACTTTCTTTGTCAATATGTCACATGCTTTCATGAACTCCTGCAACCATAAAAATTGCAAGTGGCAAGTTAATGGTGGTGGGCAAACCCTGCAAGTTCATTATTTATGTAATTTAATTGTGCTACCACAGAGGGCACTTTTCATAACTATTTTTTCATAAGGGAAGGGGGAGGGGGGGGGCAGAGAAAGGCAGAGAAAGAATATTGTGCCCAGGCACTTTTTCCTAGTATTGAGACAAGTTCTTAACAACCTTTTGAAGGTCAATTCATTAGTTTCTTATCATGGTATTTCCTTCAGTAAACCTGGTTTAAATGGCAAAAATAGGTTCCTTCAGTATCTTACAAATGGTCTATTTCCATGGGATGCAACATAAAAGCAGCTTATTCCATTAGAGACACGCCCTCCCCCAATACTTGGCCCCCCTTCTGCACAATAATTCTGTCCTCCCTTACTCTATACAATAACCAGACTGTACAACACATGCCATACTAGTCCTCACCCAAATCTTTCAATAGTCAATTCCCCCCAAAAGTGTTCTGACTTTGAAAATATTAATTATTATAAGATATTATTTTAAGTAAGTAATACAATATTAAGTAATAAGTAATACAGCAGTTTAAGTGACACAATATATAAAAACATGGAAGGCTTTCTGAGATGAAAAATCCTAATGCTGGTATGGCCTTTCTTATTTTGATAAAATTTTAATTGATAAAATTTTAATCCAATATTCTGTAATACTGAGGAAGGTAAATTTGTGCATTCAGCATATTTGATGGAGGTTATCTCACTACATGCAGTCGATGGCAATACTTGCCTCCATCTCTTCCAGGATTTTTTACATTATTTAGTGCTTGGCATATCCTCCAGTTCAATTGAACCAGTGCTGTGGAAAGCTTCAACTAAGGCAGGGTGGCTTTTTAGATTCCTGCCAGGCAACGCTTTACAGTGAAGAGGATGGCCACTTCAGCCTGGGTTGCTCCTGAACTACTGGGGGGGAGGTAGCAGCCAGAGGTGCCAAAGGTGGAAACCAGGACCCAGCAGACATCTCAAGTATCCACTCCTCCATGCATTTAGGAGCTGTTTTACAGCAAGAATCCAAGGGACAGAGAAGCTGCAGGAGTCTGAGAGTCCAGGCAGGAAACAGAGGCTGGGCCAGCTCCTACAGTTGGTGGGCGCAACACTTGATGGCACCAAAGAGGCATGGCTCAACGTCAGCTACACTGCAAAGGTCAAGGGTATTAGGAGATGGCAAATTTTGAACAGGCATAAACACCAGGGACCATTTGGTTGTGAAGGTCATAGGAAAGGGGGACCAGATTTACCCTTTTCATTTGTTAGACAGGAATTTAAGTTTCTATAATCTGACCTTTTATTGAGAAAAGTGCCAATACATTCGTGTACCTTTAGCAAACTATAATGTGTGAATTAAGAAACTCTGAGTCACTAGAATTGACTCAACAAAGTTAAACTGTAAATTCATTTAAAGTTCCTGGGGATTAATGTTCGCGTTATTGAGACAAACCATCTTTGTATGGTTAGCTAATGGCCTTAGTAATCTTCTAGGAACGTGAGTTATGGTATGTTTCTTGATATTTATTTTTGTGATTTAAGGATGGTCACGAATTTGGGCCCTATATATAAAGAAAAAATGAAATGTCAATAGTTGGGAACTTGGGGGAATCCATTCACATACACACCAACAGTCCGGTTCTTTTAGTTTGGCACTCACCAATAAGCAGTGTTCTTCTATGATGAAGTCCCTTTTCACATTGGAACAATAGTTATGGAAAAACCTCCCACCTCTACTCTCAGGCATTTTTCTTGATCGCATGCCTGAGCAAGCACATGGCACCATGTGTGAGTTACACCAATAGACTCCAATGTATTAAGATAATGGATCTCTATGCACATGCCATGCGAAAAAGGTGACAAACAAAAATGTTCACATGCCTACATACTACTGAGTGTCCGAAAAAGGAAGAATTAGAGCTTTTTTCTTTTAGAAATGGCTTTGTATGCCAAATTTTGAAAATAAAATTTGCTTAGCTTTCTCTCAAATTCTTGGCAGATAGGCGCCATTAGGTGGCAGCATGTATATTTCCATCCAAAATGAAGAGGACATCAACAGCTTATGATGGCCTAAAATGTATGGTTACTACCAATTTTCTCGAGTTGAGTAGATATGTTTATATAATATAGGGTCCTCAAAAAATTGAATTAACAGATCCTAGTGCTCATGGTTTTGCCAGCTTGTTACACAGGAACACAGTCTCTTGTCACCTCTGGGGATGAGTGGTCTATCTATAGAGGTTGTAAGAGACAGAGGGCAGTTTATACAAAATTCTTGAGTCATGAATGAACTTAGATAATGAACTTCAGTTCAAGGATGTCCTTGTTAATCACTGCCATAACTTTTCCACGCTGTCGAGGAGTAAAGTTAAATACATAATGTAACTTTGACAGTCATTGCCTTCACTTTTGCATACTTTAACTTCAGTTTCCTCTTGCTCTGGAAGCTGCCGCCCCCCCCAAGGTCACCAACGCTAGACCAATCGCACACCTTGTCCTGCCACTGGCCAGCGTTTTATGTAACAGACACCGATGTTTGGCTTTTCCTATCTCAGCTGATCGACTTTCTGTCATGTCACTAAGCTACATGTAGTATAGTTTATGACATGTAGAAGATAATCAAGGTGTGTAATTGTTCTTTCCATTATGAATACAATGCATCAAGACATGGTCCAGTGATGTCGTCATAACTGATGGACCTGTCAGCATGGTCAGGGAAGTTTTAGTAAAGGAAAAACCTGGAGTTTAACTGCAAAATATCTTACTGATAGCAAGCTTCTTCAATGTGACAAAGGCAAATAGGGCGGGCACTATAGAAGTGTTGCTTTATGAGACTAATTTTACCCAGTGTAAATACTTGGTAGTTGAAGAACGCTGCAACAAAAACGTAAAGTTGGGACACTGCTCGTTTCTGGTAGAAGAATAGTCCTGAGAATTATCATTTGTTTGGCAAACATTCAGTGAATTGTGAAATGTGTGTTGAGCCTTTCAGAACCCCTTTTGACAGCCACCTGGTAGTCTGTAAAAATAATCTTGCCGCAAACAATTTGTTCGTAAAAATTGGAAACCATAAACCTGCAAAACCTTCAACAAAGATTTCTAACAAAGCTAGTGCTTCGAAGATGTATACATGTAGGATTTAATACAACTTGTGAGATGCCTTGGCAGCCTATCATATACATACCGGTACTTGTGATAGAAAAGCATTGCAAGACAGGCATTTTGTCATCATATGTGTGAAGTAAGTCAAATATGTGCCATGCCAGAATATGGAGTGAGTAAATCAACATTGATCAACATTCATCAGTAATGTCCTGATCAACATTCATCAGTAATGTCCTGATCAACATTCATCAGTAATGTCCTGATCAACATTCATCAGTA
>JAAUYG010009536.1_pt1 | contig 10897 bp, 5 predicted proteins | sample 7278091 | NCBI WGS metagenome assembly JAAUYG01 (sample SAMN14350201, study PRJNA611818) | marine sediment metagenome | isolation source: surface marine sediment (0.6m) | place: French Polynesia: Moorea | collected 2018-08
ATTGCAGGTGGTCTTAAATTAAAGGTCATCTAACAGAAAATTGCCCTTTGGGACCAAATCAAGTGGTCTTATAATCAAGGGTGGTCTTAAAATCGAAGGTTGTAACATAGAGGGACTACTGTAATAACTATGACCTATTGGGAATGTGTGTTTGACCTTTCAGTCTGACTCCCAGTGAGATATACCTTTACATGTACACTTCTAACAGAGCTTGTGAATGATGCGCCAGTTGATCTCCCAATATATAACTTTGGTGACTGTTTACCGGTAACACATGGCCTTTGTGAGATATGGTTTCTTAAAAAATGTTAAAACATTTGACCTCGAATTTGACATTTCATGGTCACTCATCATGCTCATGGTCAAACTGAATCTAATACCGGTAGTATACATGGTATACCGGTAGATTGACTCCTCATATACAAATTCCTATTAGTGTTTAACTTGTGTAATAATAACGTATGCCCAAACCTGGGTCCTTTACACGACTTCACTTAAAGTTCACTTAACCCTTCAAAATTTGAATGACATGAATTTGATCTTTCAAGGTCACTTAGAAAAATGTTAAGACACAATTTAGTTGTGCGTTTGCACAGCTGATATATGATTTCCTATTATCGGTAGTACCTAATAGTGACCACATGTCTATCTCATGTATCTCCCAGGATTTATCTGTTAGTATGTTACAGCCATATCAAATTTTTCCACTACAATGTGTATCTCTTATCATCCAGGGCCAAAATATTTTACCCCCCCCCTTCCCACACACACACACACACTTCCATACTTACTTAGTGGCAAGTTTATTCAAAATGGAATCATTTCATGACCTTGGATCATAGGGAAGGGTTCCACCAAAAAATGAAGGTAGTTGGTGTTATTTTGAGATATTTTTTTCACAGACACGCACACAGACACATGAGACAGACAAATCACAATAAAACCACCCAGTCAAACTGGGGTAGGGTATAAAAATAAAGTGCTTGGAGTGTTCTTGTTCTTGTTTTTTTTTTTTTTTTTGAATGATGTTAACATGGTTAAGGCATTCTCAATTTGCACTGCTCTTGACTTCCAGTTCGAATCATCAGTAGACGGCTATGTCGCGTGAGGACTGTCCTGCCCTGCCTGCTGGCTGGCAGAGACGTTTAAGTTACCGGGCAACCGGGACAAGCCGGCCTGATGTGTATTACTATAGGTAAGGTTACAAGAACAAATTTAACATTGTTTAAAGTAAAATAGTATGAGTGGTTACTGTTTCTTACCCGTGTAAAAATTTGATAGGATGTGGCTGTCAAGTATTGTTTGATGGTAAACCTATTACAAATATTATTATATACCTGATAAATCTCCCTATACCACTGTCCCCGTCCCAGCTTCTCAGCCAATAGTAAAGGTGTGTGTGCTCTACGTTTATGTAATTCAATCGTTTGTTTTGGCTGCATTATTAAGTCATGGGCCGTTGCTATACATGTATGTAGTACAGGCAAGAAAAGGAAAAACATTGGGCGCAACGCCATGCAGAAATGGGGTTTTCTTGTGCATGTTGTGTAAATGTGACTTAATATGTTCTAAAAGTGAAGTAGCAGGTATATACATGTACTAGCATTTTTGCACCTGTTGAACGATTTAGTTTTGTATGGACCAACAGCTGCAGTCTGAGTCACACGTTCATCAAAATAAATTCAGCTGTTGGTCCATACAAAAATAACTTGCTGAACTTGTGTGATAACCCTTAATTGTATGGTGTCCTGTGTTTCAGCCCAGAAGGAAAGTGCGTTCGATCAAAACCGGAATTGGAAAGGACTCTCAGAGGGCAGGTTGACCTTACTGGCTTCTCATATCGAGATGGGATTTTCACTGATGGAAGTGAGTTTGTAGATGTATTTTCAAAGATCAAGCTCACTGTGGTGTTTTCTGAAACCTTGATTTCTTATCCTCCGTAACTAACATTTCTGAACTGATGTGGATCGGGGGACAGTTTCTCACAAAATCTGAAGTCTAGAAATAGAGTTAAGTTCATTAATACCCTTAGCAACCATTGTGTTTACCACATGTTTACCATGCTGAAGATCACTAGTGGACTTACGTTTATTCCAGAAACTGGCCTAAGATGTGTTTTTTCTGGAGTACCAGATTTTGGGGCTTGAAATTGTCACTTGTCCCACCATCGCAGTGACTGTAGAACTTACCTTGAGAGAATTTGATATGTTGCAAAATCCCCAAGTTAGGAAGTTTGGACTGTCCTACAGGATGGCCCAAACCCATCATGAAATAACACTTTCTGTTTAACGTATAATATTACATTTTGGGACAGGACTTTAGTTTCAGATATTTATGGTAATGGTATATATTATAGTTTAGGGAAACTTTCAGGGCAGGATACTATTTAACAATGGTTTAAGCTGGAGCCCTGGGTTTTGCGGCTTGGTAGTGAAGAGACTGTATATACATGATATATAGTACCTCATGTACCTCCTGTTTGATTCCACTATGCCCATGTTACAGTACAGGGTATCGTATATACACCGGGGTACATGTAGTACTTAATTGAGCCAATACCTTTGTGGATGCAGTTCGCATACAGACCAGTACATACCCGGTACATGTATTCATGTAGGTATTTCACCACAGTGACCCATTTTATGTTATGCATGTAATGCATTTAATATGTGGTGGCATTTGCTTTGGTTACCTTATAACATGTATAATGAAATTACACATTTTTGACACAACTGCATACTGCTGATATATATTAAATGGTATATATTTTTATCTCTGCTGACCATGACTTTTTCAGCAGAGCTAATGTCATGGCGTGGGCATCTGTCCATTTCGTGGGCCTGAAATTTTAGTGGAACCCGTCAAGCGCGTTAGGGCCCTATTGATCATCTACATGTACTGGTCATGCTGGTGCTTGAGAATCCATTTGTCCATTTGTCAGACATGCTTGGCCATATAACTGTACAAAATGGCGTTGTTGCATGGCAGGAATTAATTTTGTATCTCAAAATACCAAGTTTGCTATGTTGGGGGCAAAGTCTTCCACCTTAAGTAGCATGATTAGGCCATTCTTCTGTGGAAGAATAGTAAAATCGTGGTAACAGCATGTCCAAAGTGCCCAGTTCCAGTGCTGCCCAAAGAGTGCAGTATTTTTCTTTATTACACATTACATGTATTATACCTGCATACTGCAACCACGGAAAATCGTGACACCATGCTTCCAAAAACTTTGATCCAAGCCACAGCTCAAACTGCTGCTTTGGAGTCATTTTGACATCCCAACTTGCCTCCAAAGTCTCAGTCTTTTCCCCATTGACTTTTCCCATCCATCCACTCGGGGAGGGGGGGGGGGGGAGTGGTCTATTGGGCAGCTGCAAAGCTGGAACTGCTCTCTGGAAAATTACTAGTAACAAGCCAAGCATTAGGCATTTATCATGTTTATCACCCTAGGACTCACATATGAAATCAGTCAGCAGAGCGTCAAAGCCTATGGACTTCTTGTTTGTATGTTTTGCCTCTAGGTACTGGATGTACACCTCAGTTAGATTTGAAGTCCCCAATTACAGAGAAGTCGTCTCTGTTATCGACTATTCGTGCACAGATCCATTCTGAGGGTGAAAAAACTGAGCAGGATGATAAAGGCTCCCTTGAGCTGGAATGCACCGACGTCAGTGAGAACAACACCACTATGAAAGTTGTATGCGAGGTTCATGCCGAAGATGTAGGTAAGATGGAGAACCATGAATTTGATCTGAGTCCTGAAAAGGAGAGTGATGCCCAGAGTATTGATGATCTCATTGCCAAACTGGATACTGACATTGCGGAAGAAGACTCTGCGAAGGATGAGCCTTTAGATGTTGCTGAACCTGAGGCTAATGAAGGGGCGAGGAGTGACCGCAGTACGTCTACAGCTGATTTGTCAGAGCGAAAACGAAGCCCGTCACCTACACAGCCTGAGAGTATGGATGTGGCTGATAACATTGTTGAATTGGAAGCTGAGAAGCCTAGTGTGAAAGAATTGTCTGATACAGAAAAATCCGGAAAAGGTCCTGATGAGGTGCCGAGTCAGAAAAAGAGCCGTAGAAAGATGAGCAGTGATGTAAAAGAGACAGACTGTGGTGCTAAGGAGAGAAGCATATCCTCATCACTTGGGTTATCACCAGTGGAATCCACATCTGACCGGCATGGAGGACAAAATGCACATACCGATCCTGTTGATGGTGTAGTCAAAACTGAAGTGCAAGATACTACAGAAAAGGAAGTATCTACAGGACAGGAATCCACAGGGCACCCTGAGGTTTCCCTTCGTAGGATGAGTATTAGGATGGTGAGGGTTGACGTAACAGAGACTGAGGGTGGCTTCAAAGGTTCCAGTCCCTCAACATCGACCGTTGTGAGGCAGAGTCCTAGGATTATGGACATGATAGAGGTCACAGCTGTGGAAAAAATGAAAACAAGTCCAGTCAAGGACAGTTCGAGTAAAAGGAAATCTGATGACAGCAGAAATGAAGAGGACCGCAGTGTGACACCTAAGAAGAAATCCGTTAAATCTCCACGTGCAGGGAAACAGAGAAAGCCAGACAAAGATTCGGGTAAAGACGCAGAGAAAGGTAAAATGATACAGACAGCCAAAACCAAATCCTCAAAAACATCGACTGCAATCATTGATGTTGATTTGAAAATAAAGGAAGAAGGACAAGAAGAAGTTTGTGTGACACCTAAGAAGGAAGATCTAGAATCAGAATCAAAGAAAGAAGACACTATGACACCCATGAATGGAGCCAAAGCATCCAGATCACTCAGAGCAGCTGGTAGGACTTCACAACCCGCAGACTCACCAGCCAGGACTGACCCACCATTTCCCAGCGAGTCACCAAAACTGAAGGACCAGGACCTGTCTGGACATGTTAACGTGAAAGACTGTGAGGCCTTGCCAGGCTGGAAGATCAGGACAGTGATGCGGTCGGGTGCCTCTGGAAGCAGTGGTCGCAGTGATGTGTATTATATCGGGTAGGTCATTAATCTCATTGTATGGATATGATATGTACATGTATGTGCACGTAGTATGTGAAAGTGGAAAGTCTGGCTAACTTGCAGATGATACAGTATGTCCATGCAAATGTACATTGTAATATGCCCTCCGAACCCTAGTATTCTTGTAATCAAGTTTACTCTGTTTCTGCTTTATACGTTACATTCTGCATGTTCTGGTACATGTAATGGTGTCATCCACGGAGGGAAGACCAACCCAAGTTAGGGATGTCTACATACCGGTATACATGCAACTGAGTGGGCTTTCTTGAGAAGTGTATAGCTGTATAGTAACTGACTTCCCCATACTACATGTACTAGTACATATACAATATGTTGTGGATGGTGTATGCTACGTGACTGTATGCATGTTCTGTGCCAATGTGTGCTGACACAAAGTAGCATTACAAGATGTGAAATATCAGGTATTCAGTTCCATTTGTTCAGATTAAAGTCTATGTTGCAGCCCCAATGGGGAGAGGGCCAGAAGCAAGGTCCAGCTGGAAAAGTATCTTGGCAAGCAGTATGACCTCTCGACTTTCCAGTACAAAAACGGAACCTTTTCTGAAGGTAAGGAGGTGCATGTAAGCCTTAAATGCACATGATGGACGTGGCCCAAGAAGGGTCTCTATATCATGTATATCATCTCATGATTCTTATCTATATACTGGATGGTCCGCATACTCTACATGTATTAAGTGACCCAGCTGTTTGATGTGGAATGACTTTGTGCACTGTCCAGTCATGCAAGCTACAGTTTCTTGCAGTTAACGGCAAACTCATCTGACACGATCATGAACATAGCATGTAATAGACATGATAGAGTCATCACATCACAAAGCTTAATGAAATATATAAGTTGTCAATCTTTACAGATGAACCTATAAAATGTAAAGCTGTTACGCCAAGGCATATATACAGTCATGTATCTCTTTGTATCTTGGTAGTTTTATTGATTGCTGTACTTGTCTACATACTAGTATGTGGAATACTCATTTACATGATTTAGTTCAAGTTTAACGCATTCCTCTGTCATTGTGCATTGGTCCCTGCATTTTAATACCACCCACTCAGCCCCCCCCCCCAAAATATGGTCTTCAATTGAAGGTGGTCTTTAAGTGAAGGGCTATTTATTTCATCATTGGATATATAGAATCTATGTTGGTGATGGCCAGTCTTAAAATGCAGGGACCACTGTAAAATGTACAGTGTTCCCTGCATTTTAAGACCACCCATTCAGCCAGGAAAAGTATGGTCTTAAATTACTGGATATACAGGAGCTATATTACCATGATTACTGATCATGCTGATGGCCATTCCTAAAATGGAGGGTCTTCCTTCTGATCGCAGGGACCACTGTACATGTACTAGTAGTACTGTCTGGATTTATGTCCAGTGTACATGTATACATGGTATACCTGGTACATAGTTACCATTGCCTGCTCCAGTGTTCTATAGTCCTTCAGTGCGATGACTGCAACATAATGCCCACTTTACATATACTAGCTAGGGCTAGTATGTCCTGGTCTGTACTGTTATCATGGTGATTGTGTGAGTTATCTTTCATCAGATGAGAAGCCGAAGATCAAAGTGGAACCAGAGAGTGCAGAAGAAGAAGAAGAAGAAGAAGAACAAAAAGAAATGACAACTTCTCCAAGCCAGACCACAGGTAGGCGCTGCTGTTGTGTTGTACCATACCTATGTATGCCCTTACAGAAGCGCCATCCCTAATAGACATACAAGCCCCTCCAGCAACAAACATGCAACTATCACGTCAAATTCACACCAAATGCCTGATAAAACATCAAAAGATCATCAAGAAACACTAAAAGTTTAACGATATTCTGGTCCGTTTGGCTGGTGCACATGCGCAAGTTGCCACTTCCTTGTAAACAAATGTCCACGTGGTTGCTGTTTACCATGCTTACCGTATATATGCGTATTGTATGTACCAGATGACAGGCTAGATTATTGAAATTAATAGACGTGTACCCAAGCCCTTGCACTCACACACTGTGCTTCTAGTAGGACATATATATGGTATATTGCTACAGATCCCAATTGGCTTGAGTTCCATTGCAGTTGAGCACAATGTATTCAATACTCCAGTTGCCCATTGATTTTGACATGTTTAGTGAGAGGTATGCTAACTGCATCAAAACAAAGACCTTGTAACATATAGAATGAGAGGGTTCTTGGCGGTTCTGTCAGCAGTGTACCAACATGTATGACCATCAAGTTGGAATGCAGACGTTAGACCAGATTTACCGGCTGGGTCAGCCTAACCTGGACCCAGTTTCACAGAGATCCTCAACTTCGCCCTCAGCCCTCAACCCTTAACTTTTTTCCTTAAAGTATTTCACAAAGATCCTCAAACTTGTTTTCCCCTTTAAAATGGCGGTTTTCCCCTCAAATCTTGAGGGTGGTAAGATGGACCCTTAACTGAGTAATAATAGAGATTTTCCTTGCTTCAGTTCTCGGATAATCCAAATTATTAGACCAACGCTTAATATTCTGGTCAGGTACAGCTAAATAAATAAAAAGATAGCAAGTAGTAAAAGAAATATCGGTAAAAAGCAGCGAAGCTTATCACAACACTGCAGCATACAAAGAAGCATTTGTTGCCAAGGTAATTTTGCAGCCTAGATACCAAATATCAACAATACGCAAACAACGTTTTTTTTATACAGATAGCGCATTTTGTTTGCAAAAATATTGTTCTTTCTGCCTTTTTCTCACCATATACTCTTCCACTAAATGCAATCGGCGTGTGGAAATGTAGTTTTTTGAAAAAAGAAAGGCAAACGAGATTTCATTTTCCCCTTAGCTAAGTGAATAGTTGAGGAGCTTTGTGAAACCCACTTAAGAAATTCCCTCAGCTGAGGGCTGTAAGCGCCCTAAGGGTTGAGGGTCTCTGTAAAACCGGGCCCTGGGATGCAACCAAAAGGTCTCATGTGTGCAATATCACCTCAGAGGTCAATGTTTTTGTACCAATATGTTGCCAGTATGTTGTAAGCTGTAAAAGCTGTATGTACAATGTGTATGAGTGAATGTCGGGACCACAAAATGGCCTCCTTTTAAGCTGGTCAGTCTTTATACACAAGTCCTATAGCAAGAAAGAACTGGTCTGTATGCAGGTTTAACTGTATATTCTCTTTTTTTGCTCTTGATCCAGAAAATGAGACGAGGCAGAAGAAAAGCAAAAGGAAGTCTATATCAAAGGATAAGTCGTTGGCAGAGGAACATTCACCTGAGCCTACAGCCAGATCCAGCAGGCAGCGTCATGGCCAGAGTCAGCCAGAGGACGAGCAGAAACCACTGAGGGTACTCGGTCACTTGGAGCTGCCCCTGGCAATGGAGTGTAATAGTGTACGGGACCAACCCAAGGACAGTATGCCGAAAGTTACTGATAAAGATGCACAGTCGGTAGTTGACAAGGTCGCGAAGGTCTCCCTGTCCAAGCTGATCCTGGACGCTGTGAAAACTGAACCCCAGGATGGGGAATCGGAGGGTGAGGTCCGTAAGGACACCCCTGAGAAGCGTCGCAAATCTTCTTCAGTCAAGAGCTCTTCAAGTTTCCCCTCAGTTCGGCTGCCCAAGTTTAACGCTTTAAAATTTGATTCCAAGGGGCCAGAACCTGGCAAAGCAGCAAAGAGACAGAGCTCAGGGGCCTCTAGGAAGACGAGTAAACTGGCTACAGATAGGCCAGCTGGGTCCAACACTTCCGAACTTGATGATGGGGACGTGCAACCTACCAGGGCCATGAAAAGACAGGCAGATCGCAGTGGCCAGGAGTCGTCCACAGCGAAGAAGCAGAGAACAAAGCCGGCTCCTGGTGGTAAGAGCATTATATAGTTATTTCACATCATAAAGTAGAAATATTTGCATTGATTTTATTCTGCTAATTTCCAGAGTTGAGCAAAATTGTGCCCTTGCACTCCTGCAAAGGTAAAAATATAGAATTTCAATACAAATGTTACTGCTCGACAGGGAACTTGAATTCCCATGAACATGTGCATGCTTCAAAATGTGAATATTAATTCCCACAAACATTTCTTCTTTTTTTACAGTGGTTACATTAAATGTCGTATTGTAATTCTATACTAGTAACTAGATAAAGAAAAGACTACAACTTGTCAAGTAATAGTCAGTGATAGTTGTTCCTTGCATGTGCCAGTAGTGTCGACAGAAAAAAAAAAATTTTAGATTTAGCTGTATTACATTTTATATATTACAGTATTATAATCATGAATAATTGCATTGAATAGTTGCATTAGTTTTCCCTTTAATATATGTAAGGATGAAGTACATTTACGTATAGGGTTTGGGGAAATTTTGATTTCACTCCAGGTGGCCTACTTCATATACTTACAAATGGGTACTGTTGAAAAACTGTGTGAAATTGTGGCTGCAATTTGTATGTGCCATGTGTACAGTGGTCCCTCCCTTAAACATGTTAAAAGGCACTCTAGAGAGGACACCCCACTAGAAAGGACACAATTTGTTGGCAGCAAGTGTCGTGAATACGTGTCATGTGATGCTCCCTCTCACCAAAGGACACCTCTAATAAGGACAGAATTGTTTAGCAGAAGGGTTATCTTTTTAGGGGGGGGGGGACCTAGTCTACTCTATAGAATTCTAAGCAAACTAAATTACCTGATAACACTTGATCCTCAAAACCAGAAGTCGCACAGGAGAAACCTGAGAAACCTGAAGATGGGGAGGATCAGATATGTGGCAACAAAGGCTGTAAAGGAGTGCGTACATCCACCGGCCTCTGTCGCCTCTGCAATAGATACGCCAAGGGTGGGAAAACCAAAGATCCGGGTCCGGATGAAGTGTGCTCCACACCGCTGTGTAAGGCCACTCGCATGGCTAGTGATCCGTCTGGACACTGTGAGTGTTTGCTGTTACCATGGGTACAGCCTAGTATGTTCAGTGGCCCACAGGGAACTGTGGCTAGATTTTCTGCTATCAATTTTCCTAATCACACAGGGATGAAATATGGCTTTGATATGTTGTATGGCTTGTGTTGTCCTTTAGGTACATGTAGTAACCTGCACTTATTATGCTACGTGTATAAAGTTGATGTTTGTAAACCTCATTATGCAACAAGAGCAGACTGTTGTTTCCCCATTAATAAGGATTGCAAAAATAGAAGTTTACATTTAAGAAGCAATGGCTAGATTCACATGGTAAACCATCATTATCTGCTGTACATGTACTGATATATCGTAGCAGATGTGGCATAAGTGAAATTTATTTCATGGGTATATCTATATCACTATAGCTGTTTTTTTTTTCCAGAAGAATTTGATTGGCAAGATTTACCGTGTTCATCATGTTCATTGATAGAAAATTGGAAGCCACATGTACACATGTTTGCCAGAGGTATCCAAATACATGTACATGGGGGTATATAGTGTGTTAGTATCTATGATAAGGTGTGTTAAAATGTAAGGTCCCCCTGTGCCTAAATAAATATTATTCCATATTTTCTATTTCAGGTTTGTTGTGCTCAACATATCGAAAAAGCAAGTCGAGTGGCGGGTCTTATGAGTGTTTGCTATGCGAGAGCCAGTTCACTGAATACTACAGTTTGCTGCTGCATGAACAACAGAAGCACGCTGGAGCCGAGAAGAAACACTGTAAACACTGCAGCTATAACACGCGATACCTGCCACAGCTGAGGAAACACATGCAGGAAACGCATCTCTTCACCAAGGCTTTGGCTGCAGCTCCAGGTGAATACTTGGTCCCTCTATTTTAAGACCACCCATGGGACCAAGAAAATGTGGTCTTATATTGCAGGTGGTCTTAAAATAAAGGTAATTTAACACAGAAAATTGCCCTTTGGGACCAAATC
>JAAUYG010123250.1_pt1 | contig 10895 bp, 6 predicted proteins | sample 7278091 | NCBI WGS metagenome assembly JAAUYG01 (sample SAMN14350201, study PRJNA611818) | marine sediment metagenome | isolation source: surface marine sediment (0.6m) | place: French Polynesia: Moorea | collected 2018-08
ATTTTTTGGGTAAAAATAACTCGAAAATGCATTCCCGGAGTGTTATAATTGGTACTTTGGGGCCAACCGGGATGCCCCATCGCGTTGCACAGCAACCGACTGTCTAGTTGTATAAAATTTGTTGATAAAGTAGAATTATATGTGGGGGTATATACAGTTTACTAGATATACCGGTATGTTAGATCAACATATGCAGCAGAATTATTTACAGTGAAAACATATAAAGACCACGCTAGGACCCACCAACATAATGTGGTCCTTATCCACAGGTGGTCTTTGTATTCAGATTCAGTAACATGGAATATATACACCTGGGGACCTGTAAAATTTGGTCCTTATAAGCAGATGGTGTTTATATATAGGTGGTCATAGACCAGGTTTCACTGTATTTTTGCCAAGAGGTACATCAGTAAAAGATTGCATATAAAGTACTGTGTGTTGGAAATATTGATAGCAGTATATTAGCCATACATAGGGGTATTCAAGTACAGTATTCTCCCTCCAATAGGGACGCCTCTTCTGCCAAATAATTCTGTCCTCATTAGAAAGAAATTCTTTGGTAAGAGGGAGGATTAAAGGCATTCATCATACTTACTGCCAAATAATTCTCTCATTATTAGAGAGGTGTCCTTTCGCAAGAGTGTTCGTTAAGAGAGGGTCCACTGTACATATGAAATAACTCTTGAGTTACTGGTTGATGGCAAGGAACTTGGATGCTGTTCAGAAGACTTAGAATTTAGATTCCAAACTTACATCAGTATCTCGGAGTTTATCTCGTTGCAGCATAACTGCAAGGTTTCATTGCATATCTTCAGAAAATTCTGAACCGTTACAGATGGTTATTTAAAGAAGAAAAGTGATTATATGGAATGTATGTCCTAGGTTCTCTTGTGCCATGGACCTTTGAAAAACATGGACAAATACATGTATTACAATGTTTTCAACAGGGGATTTTGCCGGTTTTGACGAGAACTGTCCAACCTGCGACTCTGGGGGAAAACCAGTGGTCATACGGAAGTTGAAAGAGGACCATGGCTACCGTAGACTGGTGCATGTTGGGGACGGTGTCACTGATATGGAGGCATGTCCACCTGCGGTGAGTTTTTGTCAACTTTGATTTAGGTATCTATTAATTCATAAATAAGCACATAGGAATGGGTATAGTCAATCTAAGGCACTCGTAGTAACTTGAGGGCATTTGTTGCAGAGAAATCAGGGTGTGATTCGCACCCAGGCCTTTTTCCATGAAGCAAAAAATATCTAAATACTGTACAGTGTACTAGCCTATACCAACCTCTGCTGCTTTTGCACCATGCAAGGTTGCTGGCACAAAGCCATTGTGCCGGCATTTTAGTTTCAGTTATACAGTAGTCCCTCTATTTTACAACCCTCTATTTTAAGACCACCCTTGATAATCATTTATTATAAGACCGCTTAATTTGGTCCCAAAGGGCAATTTTCTGTGTTAAATGACCTTAATTTTAAGACCACCTACAATATAAAGGGCTCCACATGCCTAAAAAATGAAGTGTGACACGGCCACTTTAAAAGTTGTAGAATCCGACGTGAGCCTTGATAAAAACTGTAGAAACTGACGTCAAAAACTGTATAATCGATGTTGAAATTTTATAGAAAATGAAGATTGACATTATAAAAGTCTTATGAAATGTAATTTGATTGTTGTATATATATAAAATATTTATAAAACATGATGTGACGAAGTAAAATTCTTATAAGAAGTGACATGGGACACAGAAAAAACAATAAAAAGTGACGTGTGACACAGTATAAATTAGTTGGACCCATGTAGAGCCCTATATAAGACCACTTTTTCTTGGTCCCATGGGTGGTCTTAAAATAGAGGGACCAATATTCACCTTTGATACAGTACAGAGTGAAGTCGGGTGCCAGCTACTTGTACAGACGAAAGTACCTCAATGAGCTCCATGATAATTTTTTACATGGAAGAGTTGGAAGTGTTTACATGGAAGAAACTTGTTTGGGAAACTTACGAATAACTGCTATTCCTTTCTCTGGCATCACAGAATACGTTGTTGCTATATTCCGAATGACATCAATTTTATCATTGTGGTCAATCAGTCTTTTACAGATCATATAACTTATATGTAGGTCACAGGCTTAAACTTTGAACCAGTTAAATTCCTCCATTACTCTATAAGCATGATAAGGCCACACCAGATTTCTACCTAAGTCAATGGATTTGTCAAAGCAAAAATCTGATGCGGGTAATAAAAAAAATGTTGGCTAGGCACTTGTTTGTATAGATCAAAAGGCTCTGTAGAGGACACATATTCTTCACAACAAATACCATGAATGAATGTGCTGCTCTTTGCCAAAGGACACCCCTGTAATAAGGGCAGAATTGTTTGGCAGAAGGGGCATCCCTATTAGAAGGGGACTATATTCTAGTGCCAATTTTTAGAAGTCAAAAAATCCACCTAAACGTATGGTATATAAACTCTTTACAACACTTTAAACAGTCTTCTTTGTATGAAAATTTGGTTTACCCGGGAGGATAGGCCCTGCACAACCCTCGCTCCCCGCTTCCCCCAGGAAAAAAAGTCTAGAAGGATGTATTAATATAATTTAATATAAAAATGTAAATCAAAGATGTTATGTCCAACTTTTGTAGAAGGTTGAGTCCATATAGATGTACCTAGGTATGAATTTGGTCTGCCCTAAGCGAGTTTTCTTTGCCTATAAGATGTGTAACTTATTTCACCAATATTTGCAGGATGGTTTCATTGGTTTCGGAGGCAACCAAGTGCGTGAAAGGGTGAAGACTGGTTCCGCGTGGTTTGTCATGGACTTCAGGGAGTTACTGGATGAATTAAACAACTCTAGGAGTTGACCATGGCGTACCAGTACTTAGCGTAGTGACCGGGTGTTCAGCAGTTAGAATACTCTTTTATCTCGACAGTTTTCCAAGAAATACTGATGTCTGATATTTTTGGTCTGTATCTGAGATTATGATCTTGCCATATATTGATAACCATGTAATAATAATAATAATAATAATAATAATAATAATAATAATAATAATAATAATAATAATAATAATAATAATAATATTAATAATAATAATAATCCCTGCATTTTAAGACTACTCCACACAAATATACAATCTTAAAGTGAACGTGGTCTTAAAATGGAAGCTGAAGAGAGATTTATAGTGTGAATACGAGGAGTGTTGTGTCACTGATTAAGTCTTACAAGTCATTGACAGGCCATGGTGTAGTAGGGTAAATATGAATGTTGTATGCTGTGTAAGTCAATGAAAAATCTTAAATGCAAAAGATTTGTAAAACCCGTCTTAAAAGACAGTGATTTGTGTTGAGTAAAACCTGTCTTTCCATTGGCCATGGGCTTTTTTGTATTTTTTTAAGATAGGTGGTCCTCTTGGGGACAAGTTCAATTGCATTGAAAAGCAGGAGCTTATGCCAGGAAAATCTGGTCTTTCAAGACGGGTGGTCTCTCTAGACAGATTTCAGTATACATGTAGTGCAATATAAGTGTGATGTCGCTGATGAGTAGTCTGATTAATAGTGTAACAACTCATTTACAGGCCATGGTGGATTAGGGTAAATGTCTTTGTTGTACCCAGTACAAGTCAATGTAAAATCCTCAAGTGTAAATGGTTTGCAAAATGCACCTCTGTAATACAATTGTATATGTACTGTATTCCCGGTGAAGCTCAGCAGTTTGTCACTGGCACACATCTATACATGTGTGAACTATAGTGTTTTGTTATCTGAGCCATATGTCTGTTGCCAAATAGAGTACCAAGTTTTGCTTTTCATGTTAGATGTAATGAAAGTAGAAATTTCTGTATCTGTAGTGTTACATTTAAATGTACCATTACATTTACTCTTCAAAAAGAAACATTTGTGATAAAAAAAGAGTATTTGAAATAAACAAGTGACCCTTTTCCATTACTGGTGTTTGGTCTTCTCTTGCATATCATCTAAATCTTCCACAAAATTTTAAATCAACTTCGTCCCACCACTATAGGATATATACATTAAAAGAGATAGCCTATATTCGGACCCTTTTCCCGCCCTCCCCGTCTCAAGCCTACTTCCTCATCCTCTGTGCTCACCAGGCCCCTACAGCTCCACCTTGGCTTAATGCCATATTTTATGTCCCCAGTAATTTTCTTTGTTGTTTATGTTCTATATCCTGCTCCCTAATCCTCTACTTCTCTTTTTAACATCTCTTGTTTTGAACTTTTATGCCTTATATCTTGACCACAACAATCGAGGCTAAAATTTCCAATGACCCTGAATGGGAGTTGAACCCACAACCTTAAGAGTCCAAGTTTACCCACAGTCCGATGCTCTAGCATCTAGACTACCTAGCTTGCTGACAAACAGCTTTGTCAACTCACATTTGTTACACAAACCAGATCCAGCAAACACCAGTGGAGTGCATACGCTGCTCACCATTGCCCAGTGTTGGCCTTTTATATAGTAGCAATGCACTGGTATTACCTATATAATACTACCTTCAATAATTTGCATAAATTAACATACTATAATAGTGTAGCATAAACTATATTGTGTCAGGAGATTGAGGTTTTTGGTTAGGCTGATTATGGTCATGCTAAATTAAATTGACTTGCTTTAAATTGATCTGATTTGGGCTTCAGCGTGATGGATGAAAAGTTCAAATTGAGTCCGAGACAATTTTTCATCTTTTCCTACTACTCGTCCTTGTCTGCAGCCAACACTTGTTCAGATACAGGTCTTATAGGGGTGCATCTTAGAACCCAAGCAGAAAAAGGCCTGTAGTTTTGATAGAATTACTCATCTGAGTCTCCAGAGAAAAAGAATACTTCTCATTGCAATATATAATGATGTCCAATTTAAGAGTTATCAGAAGCCAACACCATGTGTTCATTCCAAATGTATTTATTGAGCATGGAATCTTTTTTAGCACAAAATATAAATGTGTACTCCTACTTTAGTGGCACACTCAAACTACATTCCGGAAACATTTTACAAGTGTAAATATAATGTAATCAAGTTCACAAAAAATACAAACAGCATTGCATTTCTAAATTAATTTCAAACTCACATTAGGATATGCTATTATAACAGCTTCTAAAACTTTACTTTAAGTTCTCAAATTTAAGACAAGTGCATATACATGTATTAACTTACATGTACTACTTATCCCAGTCAAGTTGTCAAAATTAGATTGGCTTCATCAAGCCTGACAAGCCATTGTGGATACCATTAGTCATCAATAAATATAACATCTCATATAATTTAATAAGAATAGCAACTGTTAGTGCCAGCCTGTTAGGTTTGTCATTCTCATTTCTAAATACAAGTAATGCTTTTTGTACCAATAAAACAAATACACATTTTGTTTCAAACTGTTTACATTTTTGAACCTGCCCTGCAGCTTTCTGCAACAAATTTTCTGCAATGCTACAAGCAGATTAGAGTATTAAAGGTATATTTAGGGCCAGTTTCTGGAAAAGAAGCAAACTTCACTAATTTCCTTGGCAACCATTGTCTTCGCTATTCTTAAGATCACTAGAGGAGTTAAAGAGTGTTTGAGAAATTGGCCCTAGTATCAACTTCTAATACTTCAGGTTCATATAGGAAATGCTTCCTACAGGCTACTTTTATATATACATTGTATTTGTATATACATTTCTATATATGTCGACGCACTACACACTCAACACATATGTACATTGAAACCACAATCTGCAGAGGTCTTTGAACTAGAATTAAAAGACCTCAGTCAGACAAAAGACCACTTCTCAGCAGCACAAAAACTATATTTTCACTTTAGTGGTCCTTAATAAGACCATTTTGCAATTTTCCATCTTCTGACACTCCAGCATTTCAACTGTACATGTTCTTTGACTCAGGGTTACAACTGATTGAACTCTTCGAGTAGCTAGACTATCTTGTCTAGTCTTGTCTATAGCTAAAAGTAATTCCAACACAAAATATATACACTCTTCTAATCTTCATTTACAAATAGAAACCTCTTCACAAACATACAATATTCTACGAACCAAATTAGATGAATAAATTTAAATACTTACATTCAACCAATAATAGTAAGAATATTTCCAACTCCAAGGATGAAAGCATTAATTATAATACAGTCAGACATGTTAAATTTACTGCTTGTATTGGACTGACAAAGGTGAAAGTGAACCCTGGATCTTCTCACCATCTTGACAAGCAGGGGCTCAAACAACTTTGTCTTCATGTAAGCAGCCTTTGTCATATCAGAAAATATAAATTAAATGTCATACAATTTGCTTTGAGTTACATATGTTATACCTTCCCATGATTAACTGCTCAAAGCCATTGAATGATTTCATTAGACTATAAGCACTGGCATCTAAGCATGCTAAGAGTGTTAATCCCTTTAATTCCTGGATTAAGCATAACCCACATGTATATGAAAGAAATCACAAAGCAAGCCTAATGGTAACCAAGCCTTGGTTAGTGAAGCCATCTTAAGAGGTCTCGGGGTCAGTTTGCAGAAAAATCATAAGTCCAGTAACAAAGTTAAGTCCATTAATCAGCACCGGTAATCACCTTGGCAAGCAGTCTTCTGTATCAATAGTCTAAGGGGACTTATGATTTTTGAAGAAACCCGATCGACCCCTTGGTCTTAAAATTGAGGGATCACAGTCCACAGAAACCTTCGGACTATTCATATGGACAATTCCAGCCATGGTGGTTTAGTGATAAGCAATAAGCAACATCTTGCTATGTAGTTCTGGTATACATGCATACACGTATGTAGTTCCTCTTGAATAAGAGCAACCCTTAATGCAAATAATTGTCCATATTAGAAAGGTGGTCTTTGTGAACAGGGGAAGCACAAAAAGCATTTATGCCACTTGCTGCCAAAATATGTCCTTTGTAGAGCGTCCTGCGATAGAGAAACCGCTGTACTGGCATTATACTTAAGTCTAAGTTTTGACTGAAAGATTATATTTAAGTCTAAGTTTTGACTTAAGTCCAGCTCTAATAGCCAATCATAGTGGTCAGAATGCTGATTTAAGTCAAAACTTGGACTCAGGGATTCATAACAACTCAAGTCCACTGGAACTAGTAAAAATGTGGCCAACAAGAAATATATATTACCTGAGAAATTCAGCTATGCATAGCCATATTGAAATAGGCTGAGCACAATTACCGTACCTTATGTCTATCCAAAGCTAAAGATCTACAAGATGGGAGAGTTGAATGACTGAATTGATTTCACAGAAAGTGTACATACACTATGTGGTCATCCCACCTACTCCCCAGCAGATACATGTAGGAAACAAAGAAGCCTTAAGTCTCAATTTTGACTTGAGTCAGCAATCTAAGCAAAATGATTGGGTAAGAATATGACTTGAGCTAAAACTTAGACTTGAGTATTTGTGAACGAAAGTCTAGCCAATATGACTGCAACTAACACACACCTCAAGAGCAGACTACAGAAAATAAGATCCCTGAGAAGAGCTACACAATTCATGTATACAGTAGTCCCTCTATTTTACAACCCTCTATTTTAAGACCACCCTTGATTATAAGACCCCTTGATTTGGTCCCAAAGGGCAATTTTCTGTGTTAAATGACCTTTATTTTAAGACCACCTGCAATATAAGACCACATTTTCTTCGTACCATGGGTGGTATTAAAATAGAGGGACCACTGTATAAACTGTTATTATTGCTATATGCATGATATGGTTTACTCTTTGGAGCACATAGAAGCTAATATTGTATTTAAAGTGAACTCATACCAACATACAAGTATCGCAGACAAAATAGATCCATAGTACAGATATTACCGGGTAATACATCAATGTACTCCGTGAGGAGCCAAAATCTTTTTTGTTTTACCCATTAATCTTGTGAACAATGATACACTACAGTGGTCCCTCAATTTCACAATCACTTTTTTAAGACCATAAATTAGTTATAAATGGGGCCGATTTCTGAATAAGTCTTAAGTCCAGAACCACACTCTTTTAACTTGCATTCACTAATCTGAATCACCTTGGCAACTACTGTCCTTTCCATGCTTAAGATCGCAGGTGGACGTAAGGGTTTTTAGAATTGGCCCTAAACCAGTTACTAATATTTGGTGCCCAGGTGCAATTTGTGTATATCCATTAGTTTTAAAACCACCTGCCATAGAACACCATATTTTCAAAGGCTCACGGGTGGTCTTAAAATAGAGGGACCACAATACATTCAAGCCGAGCCATGTTTGTTTGTGCTTTCAAACATCTCACAAAGCTAACATTCTCTGGATCCCCATTTGTGCTGGACTGGTGTGAACTTCCACAGATCGGGGTCCCCCCTGTGGCGAACTGTGGAAGCATACATGTAACTGGATTGACTCCACTTGAAAGGTTCGAGATCATCATACGTGGGACTGCTGTTACTGCCGAGAACTTAATTCTGGGCCATGGTGTAACTCATCAACTGAAAACAAAGAACAAACCCTGTAAATCAAAAAGTAATTTTTAATTTTTATATTTATATTAGTCTCAAACTGTGAGGAAAATTGCCTGGAAGTGAAATTGAGAAATAAACATTAAATATTCCCCCCATGAAAATCAAAAAGTGCAAAAGCATGGATCTGAATGAAACAAGTCTGATTTACTGTTAGCTTGCACAGGTAGTTACGGTTTTGTTGATTTTTGGTACAAAGATCATAAACGTGCTTTAATAACATCACATTGAAATTAAAGCAACCAAGAGAACAGCTAGAATACTAAATACAGTGAAACCTATCTTGAGAGACCACTGGCATGAGAAACCACATAGAGACCACATATTTTTGGCGGAAGGACCTTAACATTTCAGTATGTAACTGAACCTGTCACCAGAAGCCACCTGTATTAAAAGACTGTATATTTTTGTGGCCAATGGGGTGGTCTTAATTTGTCAAGACAGGTTTCCTTGGTATATGTTTTTAAAGCTAATATATCATAATGTTAGGATCACAGCAGGGTGAAAATCATGTAGAGTTTGTACGATACAGTGGTCCATGCATAAGACCACCAAATTTAGTGCAGAAAAAATGTGGTCTAAAATTGAAGGTGACGTTTTTAATATGGAGAGAGATATTTATACTGTATATATGAGGATGGTATGAATGATGCCACCCACCTTAAAATGAGGAAAGTCTTACAAAATTGGAAGGGTCTTAAATTGCAGGGACCACTATAATTATTCTAGATGAGAAATATTATTATAATGAAGTATAATTGTCAAGCTAACTTGGACTGGACTTCTCTACAACACAAAAGTCAAACTACGTACTTTACTTAAGTCACTAATCCAAGTATTTATAGGCAAACATGTTCAAATTAAAGACTCATCATAGTGGGTGACTTAATTCTTTCCATTAATCAGACAAAACTCGATTAATCATATCTTTTGGAATCTAACCTTTGTTGTAATTATAAGCATAACTTTGTATTGATACCTCATTAGCCTTGCCATCATGGCCATGGTGTCAACATGGTCAATGTCTTTATAACTTTGCCATGATCCAGATGAAAATTCTGTACACGTGGAGATTTCTCATAGCTGAACCAGTCGCCATAATCTCTCGATGCTTTTCTGAACTCCACTGGCATCGAAGATTATTCTGGAAAGAATTACCTACCAGGAAATAAAAAAACAAGAGGTTTGATATCAGTAAAGTATAAATCTTGTAAATATTGCACCAATTAGTTCTTTTGTAAAAAGTATAAGTACCGGTACACTGGATGTTTAAAATGACCTTGAAATGTATGACCTTGAGAACCACATGGTCAATGTTTCATTACCCCATACATGTACAAATACATGTACCCAGTATTCCCAAATTTCAATCTGTTTCAGTTGCTCTATAGCCAGTTGTTTTTAGAGTTACCGGGCCTTTGAGAGACCAGAGTAAATGACTCCAAATGGCCTTGAGCACTATGAGGTCAAAGGTAACCACATACACGTTCTATAAGTTCCCTTGAGTACCAATTTTGATCCCTCTTGCTCTACGATTATGCAACATCTTGTGTTTTCCCATCTGGCTACTATGTTACATTCAAAGGTATTTCTTTTCTTTTTTTTTCATTAGTTTTAAATTCTAAATTCCAAGAAATACCCGTAATCTTAGCGTGGACTGCCATAGGGAACACCTATGGGTCTCATAATTTACAGGGAAAAAGGCAAACGTGGACCCACTTTTGCCTTTTTTCCCCTGTAAATTATGAAACAAATCTGCTTATAGCCAAAGATGGTCAGAATTCTCAGGAAGAGCCACATTTGCTAGCATCCATTAGGTGTTTTTTTGTAGCAAAAGTCGCTTCACAACTATTACAGTGGAATGGCTTCTCTCCTGTTTCAGTTCTAAGGTGATCAATTAGGTGGTACGTGTTTCAAAGCAAACATAGTTTCACATATATTACAGCAGTAAGGCTTCTCTCCAGTGTGAGTTCTAAGATGGGATATTAGGTTTGATTTCTGAGTGAAAGTTGTACCACATACATCACAGCAAAAAGGTTTGTTTCCTGTGTGCGTTCGAAGATGGACAGTCAGTCTGCCTTTCACCGCAAAACTTGCCTCACACATTTTACAGGGAAAGGGTTTTTCTCCAGCATGAGCTCAAAGATGGTTGATTACCAGGGGTAGGCCTTGTTTCGTGCCAAACATAGCATCACATACAATACAGCGGAAGGGTTTCTCTCCATGCAGTGTGAATTCTGAGCTGCCTGGCTCGATTTGCCCTCTGAGCAACCACGTACCACATCACAAACACAACATGTGTACAGTTTCCCAATGTCTCCAGTATGCGTGCTCAGATGATTAAGGTTGCTTTTTCGTGGTTGCATTTTTAGCTCTGCTTGTG
>JAAUYG010196824.1_pt1 | contig 10895 bp, 10 predicted proteins | sample 7278091 | NCBI WGS metagenome assembly JAAUYG01 (sample SAMN14350201, study PRJNA611818) | marine sediment metagenome | isolation source: surface marine sediment (0.6m) | place: French Polynesia: Moorea | collected 2018-08
TAACAGGTCTGCGAGGAGTATTAATATGTAAAGCGTTTTGAGCTAGCTTCGGCAAGGAAAAGGCGCTCTATAAGAACTGCATTATATATTATTATTATTATTATTATTATTATTATTATTATTATTATTATTATTATTATTACAATATTGTTGTTATTGTTCTTCTTCTTCTTCTTCTTGATATTATTATTATTATTGTTGTTATTATTATTATTATTATTATTATTATTATTATTATTATTATTATTATTATTATTATTATTATTATTATTATTATGTTTATGTTTACCCTAGGTTCACTGACATGTCCTAATCCCCTTGGACCGATAGTGGTTGGGGGTACGTACATCACGAACAGTACAGCATACAACAACTGCACAGCGCTCAACAACTTTTATATGCAGCCCCAATACAAGCAGGCTTTCCTCCACACTTGCATTGGTCAATACAGGGAGTATGGTTTTGTCCAGGGAGTGAATGGTTTCCTTAAACAGCTGGACTCCATGGGTTTCCACAGTTGCTCGAGGGGTGACTACAAGATGTGGTTTACATTAGAACTGTGCTGCCCAGGTATGTAGACTGAATCCGAAGAAAAGAAACAAATGAAAATATTAGAGAAAAAAGAGGGAATTATATACGTGAACTTTTGAGTGATTTGTATTATGTCTCAACCAATTAATCAATAAATTAATACGTATATTCATAAATGTATAATACATAAATAACCAAATAAATAAATTAAATGAATGGATAAGTAAATCATGTCAAAATGGGTCTTATATTGTGTTTGCCTTTTTTAATACAAATATATTGACTTCAAGAAAGTTTGTGAAATATGATAGGTAATTTGCTTCAGTGACTGGTTGTCTGATCATCAGTTTAACGCAGGCCTCAAACTATAAGATTACCCGAAGTGCAAACGTCCAAACAACTATGGGCAAACAACAAGTATTTGCACCCTATTTGATTATGTTAATGTTTCTTTTTTGAAAGCATGTTTGACGAACCCATGTGAGAATGCAGGTTGGTGCCAGCCAGGGCCAGCTGAGGTCGGGGGATATATATGCAAGTGTCGCTTTGGCTTCGAGGGAAAACAATGTCAACACAGTAAGGACGGGGCCATATGACATTCCCGGGCTTTGCATTGCATAAATCTTCTTTAAAACAAACGTTTTCTGAACCACACTGCCTTCAATGAATTATTATGGTTCAGAAATACTTTCTACGTGTAGACTTGTTGATTTTACAACCTGTAGTTTGTGGAATCGCTTATATATTTACACAGTTTAGTTTTATAGCCTGTATTTGTCTGGGGGTAATATCTCAAGTCTTGTAATTTTTTTTGAAGGGGTGCTTTGTTATTAGAACATAAAGAATTACCAGATATGTACGAAAACTGATCAGTCAGTAAGGCTGGCGACTCAACGTTGCACATCTTTTCCTCTTTTTTCATGAATGATACTGTCACGAAAGTAAGAATGACCACAGTATTATGTCGTTATTCTCCATATCTTTTTTTGTTCATGTAGTATCCCCTTACAAAACAATCTAGTTTTCTCTTGTAAGCAACGGTAGGACACAAAAATTCAGTTGATCATACATGTTTGTTTTATCTTAATAAAATCTCTTTGCTTTTTGCAGAAGTGGCCACATGTTACACTTCAGGCGATCCCCACTACCTAACCTTCGATGGCGAAATGATCCACTTCCAGGGCAACTGCACTTACAATATGGCCAGCAGCAAGGGTTCAGCTGTGGACCTTCCTGCCTTCAATGTTTACACCAGCAACGAACGTCGCCATGGCAACATGCACGTGTCTTATCCAAAGTATTTGGAAGTTCACGTGTTTAACCACGTGATCAGACTAGACCAAGGAGTGACAGTGGGTATCCATTTTTGCCATCAACTCACCATCTTTGACAGTCCAACAACTTAAATTTCAGCCAATCATGTATTTGTATCTTTGCTTGATGCCAAACAGTGGAATCATTGTCTCTATTACTTTCAAAACAGTAGGTAAATCGTTGCAGATATGTTTTATTAATGTATCTTTTCCTGTGGTTCACTTTGCTGTATAAGGGCTGTGTGTGAAGGAATTTCAGCAGCAATTTGAAACCTCCTAGCTACCGTGTGTGGGTTAGCGTGAGCTAATATGTCAATATACTCTACATCAACCATATTTGAGATGGTTCCCAAAAATATGGTGCCCTGGTTGGCAGCAATAAGAACATTTACGACCATAAAAATAATAAAATTACTTACACTGCTAATCCATCATCATGTTAATCAAGTAGACACCATGACTTATTCATGCAGCCTGAACTGGTTTATCATAATACCATATCCTGAATAATATATCATAATTAAATTCTTCCAGGTTGAAGGGCAGGCAGTCCAAGTCCCTTACACCCTTCCCGGCATTTCGATCACACTGGTGGGGAATTCTCACAGAGTGGAGACCAATTATAGCCTTGTCGTGGAGTTTGACGGAAACTGGCTGGGTATCGTGAAGGTGCCCCCTGCCTACAAAACTCAGACTGATGGGATCTGTGGTGATTATGATGACGACGCCAGCAACGACCTGACAACCAGTGAAGGGGTGAATGTACGCGGCGATCCCAGTAGTCACTCTAAGGTCGGGAACAGCTGGCAGATTCCGGATCCAGATAAACCTGAGTAGGTTACATTGTTTGTATCCAGATTATCTGGTCCACATTTTTTCAAAAATAATACAAAAATAATAGTTTAAGATGTCCCTAATCACCGTATCCATTTAATAGTTGTTTTCGTTTATACACATGCTTGCCTACAGGTCTGTGAGTGAATATTCTACATATGAACTTACGATGTGAAAGATATTTCAGATTACTGTATAGGCCTACCAAATAGCATCAATATTCACCTTTTCTATAGCCCATAATTGTCTTACCCAGTAGATACGATATACCACTATTGACATTCCAAACTCATTCTAAGACTGAATAAAATGTCTTTTACCATTTATTCCAACAGATGCCCAAAGATAGTATCGCCCAACCCAGAACCTTGTGACGACGACATTGAAGCCTTACTGTCCACGAATGAACACTGTGGGCTCATCTTGGACGACAGTGGAGTATTTGCGAGTTGCATCGCTGCCAACCCGACAGTGGCCCAAACATTCTTTGAGAGCTGTGCTTTTGATGGCTGTTCCATCCCAGAAGACATGAAAGCTACTACGTGCAAATCACTGGAAGTGTTTGCAACTCACTGTGCCAATGAGGGTTTCAGGGTGTCATGGCGAGATGCAGCCAACTGTCGTAAGTGGTGCCGACATTTCGAGTTTGTTTTTAAATTCCATAAATCTGAAGAGGCTATTGGTAACTTATAGCTCATAAAACCAATATATCGGGACAGAGACCTCACTTCTTTGATTATTAATGTTGCACCTTGAAATTTTATACAGCAGAGTAATTTTGCATAGACAATATTTGTATATCCGCTAACGAGAAGCGTGTAATTGTGGTCTCCACAAAACTTAAGCAAATAACATAAAACATAATTTTGTTTTTTTTTCTTCCCCAGCAATGGAATGCTCTGAGGGATTTGAATACTTTTACGAGCATTCTGCTTGCCACGCAACCTGTGACAACCCACACGGAGAGAACCAGTGTGCTGTTGCTGACAGAGAGGGTTGTTATTGTCCTCAGGGGCAGCTCAAGAAGGGGAATGAGTGTGTGGAAAGACAGAAATGTGGCTGTAAGCTGGCTGACGGGACCACAGTTGAGGTACTGTGGGCCTTCCGGGTCCAATTTCTGTGTAGTCATCAAGATTGAGAGTGGTCACATATTGACATTGGTCATGATGTCATTTTACTTTCTTGGAGAGGTTTCATTCTGTAGCTAAGTGCGCACACTGAAAAATGACAGGAATTTTGAAGGGAGTTTAAATCGAGACCATTGTGTACACCAATTTCATTGCATAAGATACCATTTTAACAGTGAATTAGCACGTCCTCTACTCAAAGACATTTTTGTGCTAGATTTGAACAAAAAGGGAACAAAAGTAAGCAGTCCTGTATGTTGCAGATTGGGCAAGCCTGGTTGTCCGATGATTGCGCCTTTGCCTACAGTTGTGAGTTGTGCGAGTCGAATGAGTGTCCATTGACAGCTGAAATAATCGAAACTGTAGCTGGATGCGAGGACTGGCAGGTCTGCCACAATCTGGATCAGAATCCGTCCTGTGTCAACAGAACCACGGCCACCACAAGCGCTACTGCAACAACTGCTACGACGCAAGGCAGTAAGATCCTGAAAAGTGCATAGAGTCGAATATGTTTATTCCTTTGCTTTGTCTTTTGTGATAAAATTGTACCTGTATTCCTTATATTCAGAAAAAAGTATACTATAAAAACTCGTTAAAATGTTTTTCCAGTCTGACAGATAAGTCCTATATTTTGGCCCCGCTAATACTAGCGCATATAATTTATTCTTCTTGTTCTCTCCTGTTTCAGCCCTAGATCCATGTGCGTCTGGTCCTTGTCATAATGGGGGAGTGTGCGGGTCTGAAGGACAAGGCCAAATAAATTGTATCTGTCCGGATTCTTTCACAGGCGAATACTGTGAAATAGGTATGTTGAAATTCGAGGAGGGGTTGAAATTTCCCCCTGAATTTCCCCCTTTCCAAAATATTGCAAATTATGTGGTACAATGTTATCTTATGTAAGCATTATAGGTTTAATCCAGGCTTCGAATTCCACCTTATGTACATGTAGGTGGAATGTGTTAAGTACAGTAGAGAGTGGGTTGTGTTTGGCATTGACAGACATCACAGAAGGCTTAAAAAGATTTGGCATTGATAATTTACAGACATCATAGAATTGGGTTTTCAGAATTTACCATCTTGTCATGAAAATGGATGATAAACCATATTTTATAAACCAATTTTTGTCCAATGTGAATGTTCACATACTTTTGCCGTAAGCGTCTGAAGCAAGTTTCCATGAAGGCGCTATATAAATGCATACAATTATACAGCAACAACAACAACAACAACAACAACAATAATAATAATAATAATAATAATAATAATAATAATAATAATAATAATAATAATACATTTTTGAACCTCAGAAAAATAAAGTTTAGAAAAAAATCAATTTCACATGGAGTAAAGACGTTGCAGTGTGATGACAAGGCCATTACTATGCCAAGAATATTGCAAAGATTGCAAATTATTCTGATTGCTCTATATCAGCCCAGCCAATCAATGGTCAGTGGGGCAGGTGGGGCCCATGGGAGCCGTGCACCGGAAGCTGTGGAGAGGGCACTCAGACACGCCTTAGACGATGTGACAGTCCACCCCCTATGTACGGAGGGCTGCAGTGTGAGGGAAGCCCCGCAGAAACCGGACCCTGCCTGCCTTGTGAATTCGAAATGATACCTGAATGTGAGTATAAAAAGGAAACAATATTTTCTATTCAATGTTATAGCCGAGAAATTCAGAAAGCATTTGCTTCTCAGAGCGTCATTGCATATGGCTTCTCTTTCCAGTGCACTGCCCAGTCTGTGAATATCTTTTGGGCTACATTGGCTACAAGCTTGACAATTGCAACTGCAGCAATTACTATGTGTGTGAGCTAGTGGATGAAGAGTGGAATGCGCACCTATTGCAATGTCCACCCTGTCAACGTTTTGACCCACAAATTCTGACCTGCGTCCAGGTCAGTGATGACTGTGATAACGACTCTAGCCAATGGGTCCCAGGAGAAGTCACATATGACGGGGGTAAGTCAAAGAACTAACATGACTTTGGAGGTATATATATACGGTCTTTGGTTAGATGTTAACATGGTGATATCACATGTAGTAGTCTTTGGCTGTAATTATTTTCTCCAGTCTTTCCAATAAAATCCCAACTTTAACATTTTAAAATTTTCATTCCAGTGACCTTCCACATTGGACAGATTTCTTTAATTATACTGAATTTCTGACAAAAAAACCCTTCAAATTCAATTGGTATCATCTCAGAGTTCTGTTTGCTGGATGGCCAGAAGAAGCGTGCCGTGAGTGGCAACCCTGCCCAGTACGTGTGGGTAACAGATCAAGGAGAGCAGGTCTTGCCGTGTCCTGTTGGCACAGAGTTTAATTACACCCAGTGTCTCTGTGACCATGCTGCCGGTAGGGACAATGATTTATTGTTCAGTTGTCTATTACATCCTCCATTCATGCTATCCTACTGTTATTTACTCCTTTAAAGTGTTCCTTTCTCGTTTGTGACAGCGCTTCTTACCAGTTCTATATTCTTTCGTTTTGTTTTTCTTTCATCTTTCTTCCTTCGTTTTTCTTTTTTCTTTTGAAAGGGATAAACACGCTAAAATACAATTAATTATCAATCAGTAGGTCAGCTGACCTTACAAGAATCGTATATTCATATAACTGAATATTAAATTCAATTTACGACAAAGTTATCACTGCTTATACTTCAAAAATTGCTGCATAAAGTGCTACATAAAAAAGTTTTTTAAATATCATTTAACAGCCAGGAATCATCTCTGAAACACATGACATCTAAAATGTAAAAGAAATTCTCCGTCACTACAAAGTGTACAATTATGTTATTCACCTTTAATTTAACCTTTTCTGTGGCCCCATCCAGTTGTTCCAGTTGCTCCGAGCGATTCCTCGCCAGAGGGCTGTATCACATTCAGTGAGACCTGGTCTCGATGGTGGGTCAGTGCTGGCAAATTTGGCTTCTCTGGAAATGACGTCATGGTGGAAACAGACAACAACAAATGCATCAAAGGCTTCTGCGGCTATTTCGCTGGCACTGCCAACGCCAAGCTGGAGGTCCCTTACTTCTCCAATAATTTTGAAAGTTACTCCGAGTATACGGTCAGTTTCTGGTACCAGCGGGTGCAAGAAACAAGCCAAGAGGAGCAAGGGCTGGTGAATATGGGAGTATGCCAGGACGGGGGACCGTTACATATAATTTCTCCTACTGCTTCAGTCTGCCAGGCCACCGCAAAAATGCAAGCTGGGGAAAGCACGCTTTCGGCACAGGTAAGAACTTATTAGTAGCTACCTTTGTTAAGGTTGGATAATTTTGTTTTGCATGGAGTAAAAGTACTGATCGCAAACTATAGAAGTTCCCTGAAAGGGAAAATGATGAGATTTATTAGAGAAAGTATAGAATGTAGAGTATTAAACTACGTCAAACTATATTTATTCATATCAATTCAGAATAGTAGAGGATATTTGCAGCAAGCACACTTTTATCTGGACACACTGGTCAAACATAGAAAGAACTTAATGGTTGTACTTGCTTTTAAGTATTTCAGAACGAATTTTGCCAGTATAACCCCTGTCTGCAGAATGCTCTATTACATCCCATTCTATAACAACAATTACCACACTGCTTCCACCACTCCTGCCACTTGTAATGCTGTTCTGGCTCTCACCGTTTGTGCCACTACTCTTGTATTACTATTAAAGCTGTTACGACTATTATTATTGCTACTGCTGCTGACCATGATACTACTACTACTACTACTACTACTACTACTACTACTACTACTACTACTACTACTACTACTACTACTACTACTATTTTTACCACTATGTATTTGCCAGACCTACAATTGCAAACAGTGTCATTAGCAATCTTCCTATTTGAATATTACTTTATTTGTGGATTCCTTTACTGACTAATGCTTTAAAAATAATTTTTATAACTTTTTCCTCCAGGTAGAAGCACACATCTGGCATCATATTGTGATGACGTACAATGGTGCCAACGTTAAGATGTTTGTGGATGGTTATGAGACAGATGTTGCACAGCTAGAAGGTAAACATAGCACACGAGCACGACATACGAAGATCAGATCCAAGCACGATGTATTCCTGTAACGAGACTATAAAAAGAAAGAACTTTTAATGCACTAGTTTTCGATGTACCATTGAGTCAACTGCTTTTTAGAGGGGTGGTGGGTCATACATGTATCATGTCATTAAACACTTGAGCACCATCGGGCCAACGCATTAACCTAAACATGCCGCAGACAGCGCAGCAAGTTTCTCCTCAATATATACTATATTTAGAATAATAATAAAAAAAAAAAAACACGGAGGCATCTATTTTTTTCAAGGGGGGCCTCAAAATACGAATTACCCAGATGAATAATACATAATGATATGTACATGCATGGTCATTTCTTAAATATATGTATCGTGTCTGCTAATTGTCGTTTGGTATATATATTAATGGTCAAGAAATTATTGCCATGTTTAAGGGTTTCCTGCACAAGATTGCACGATGGTGATAGGATTCACACTTCAAAATGGATACTTCAAAGGCTATATGGATGAGGTAAAAGGATTTTGAAAAATGAGATTCTAATATTTAAAGTGGGCTCTTGCAATATTATTATGGAGGAGAGGCAGTTTGAGCAATGCAGTGCAAACTGTTGCTCAAACGATGAATATTGCCCCCGCAATAAACAAAGCACATAAAAATATACATTTTGTTAAATAATACAAAGGCATAAAATAGTAGAACAGACATATTTCAACTGCTATGTATGTACACATGTGTACATTGTAACAATTGCAATTATCAAAGTACTTCAATGTTTAGATAATAGGCTAAATGAATGATTAAAGGCTTAAAATTGAAGTATAAATTTGGATGCAGTAAAGGGCTATGTGTAATACATAATAATGTAGGTACATGCTAAATGCGACAGTCTATTGATTTTGAACGATAACCAGAAAAACACTGAAAATATGCCTCCTGCTGTCTTCAGATTTGCATCTACAGAACAGCCAGGACACCGGCAGAAGTGCTGTGGATGTATAAGAATGACCAAGGCCTGGTTAATTAAAGAACGCGCATAAAGCATTTCAACAACAAACTATACATGGATGTACCTGTAGACAAAATTTTATATTCAAGGAAAGCCTTGGGAAGGCCGTAATGTAAAGAGGATGCACCATAGTATAATGATCTAATATTTCATGTGTAAAGGAGATGTGTCATAAACATATCATTTGTAAACTGGATATCCCATGATATAATAATCTAAAACGTAATTTCACCTTTCACCCCATTGCCTGCATTTTGCTTGGTCCATTTTTTGTCAGCCTTCACTCAAATGTGGAGACAATTGGCCTAAAGCTGAATATTTAACTTAATGTTATTATATTGATCTATAACATTTGACACGTAGAGATGGCGCACCATGGCGTAATGATCTGTGATTATTGATGTGGAAGTATTTTTTGTTGTGCTAGGGTTGGTCCATGATCTCAGATTTCTAGTATAAATTAATATCTCAGTAAAATATATGGTCACATGTTTTTAGTGACAAATTTGAAAGCATATGTGGCAGATTTGTCAGAAATACATTATTTGATACATACATATAAATATGACTGTTTTATGAGGTGTTTCTTCTCCTATATGTCTATTGTTGTTTCTGTATATTTTAATGTGTATTTTTCTGCCAATCCACAATGTAGCAAATGATCTATGTTCTAGGTTGCTGTGTCAACTGAAGCACATATTTTCAATATATGTGAATTATGTGAAATCCATTTAAATAAACGATGTGTTGGTGTTTATTTGTAGAACTGTGCACTGTATACCGAGCAAAGTATAGCAGACTGCAGCATGCTGCTAGAGCTTTAATAGTTTTCCTGCATATTCGAGATAAACAGTTCTAAATTAAAAAGTTTTCTTTGGTTTCTAATACTTGCATTTACTGCAGTGAAATTCACTTTTATTGTCAGTTTCGTAAAAAGTGAACCCGCATCAGTTAATATTTACAATCCACAATGTAGCAAGTAATATCTGCTCTAGTGTGCTGGTTTAATTGAAGCACATCAAGATATATTTAAGCGAATTGTGTAAAATCCATTTAGGTAAACGATGTGTCGGTGTTTACTTGTAGCACTGTGCACTGTATCCCATGCAAAGTATAGCAGACTGCAGCATGCGGCTCGAGCTTCAATAGTTATCTTGGTATTGGGGCTATTGAATAAGTGTCTACGTGTAAGTGGAATACATGCTTACTTGGAATATGATATGCAAATAAAAAGATCTCCGTTTGATTTCATGTGTATTTACGCGTCCATTGTATAAATTGATCACCATTTCCAGTTTATGTTTAAATGCGTAGAGAGGCATGCGTCAGTGCATCTGAACCCATAATATAAAATCATTATTAGCCCATAAACAGTAAAGGATTTAATAAAGAAATTAATTGAGTGTTCTCATGTGTGCTTTGCACTGGCCACTGGCCTCTATAATGGTTGACAGAATTGGTTGTGTGTTTCACCCGGAGATGGGTGTCGCAGTGGGGGGATAGCTCATGATCAGTGGTAGAGCGCCTGCCTTTCACGCTGAAGGTCCGTGGTTCAACGAGAAAACAAAAAGAAAAGCAGGTTAACGTGTCATAACGCCTCCCACAAGTCCTCTGTCCAGAGTGGGACGCTACAAAGTCGGGTCTGGATGGTGCATGCAGTTGCTGTGCTACATTGCGCTAGCGGTGATGGCTGGGGAATTTAAGCAATAAAATCCACACAAGCAGCACAGAACAGATACCTCCCGCACACCCACCCTGCCTACACTACAACACAACAAGTCAGGCATCGTCGCTAACCACGAGTTGCTGGGTGCAATCGACCCTCTCTTCCCACCAGTAGCTGGGGAGGGAAGGTATTGACTGTACACAGATACACGTGATGTATGACGATGCAAGTCGGGAGGCTTGGCTTCACTGTGTGTCGGCCCCTTCAGCCCCGCTACCACAGAAAAAAAAAAAAATAGGTGGCCGTGGGTTGGGGGTTACGGAGCACACAAGGGGACGGCCTGCCGTATACTCAGTAATGCCCCGCTGGGCAATGAGTCCCCAACA
>JAAUYG010093099.1_pt1 | contig 10894 bp, 9 predicted proteins | sample 7278091 | NCBI WGS metagenome assembly JAAUYG01 (sample SAMN14350201, study PRJNA611818) | marine sediment metagenome | isolation source: surface marine sediment (0.6m) | place: French Polynesia: Moorea | collected 2018-08
AAGCGCGCTTCTCCTGGGCGTCGCGCTCCTCAAGGAAAATCCCCTAGTCCAATTAGAGCCACATAGTTGATTGTAAACCACAAGAGAGAGCGGAACACCACAATACAATACTAGACATGGAACAAGTTAATGGGCCACAGTACAACATAATGCTATTAATTCCTCTGTGTGGATAGTTACCGGGACATTAATGTAAAATACCAAGGTACATTTAGTGTCTATAACCACAAATCTTAACATAAGCAAATTTTTACATTATGAATAAATTTTGACTGGGTGTGACACGTTATTACCTAAAATTTCTAATTTACAATATGAATTACAAAATATACTATAATCTCTGAGTTTTGTCATGTTATTCAGATAAGTCAATCAGATTGGTTCTATATGCTATACTTGGTGATATAAATATTTTTTTCCACTTCTGAATCATTACAGCATTTTCATATCGTATGTAGTAATGTATCTTTTGCATGTTAATTGATTATACACTGTAAATTAAAAGAACTTTGTGCACCTGGGGATATGCAATAAGTGTGGTATAAAATTTGAAACCCACTACATCTAAGCCGCTGGGTGATGTTTATATACATTTGTATAGTGATCTTTAGAGGTGTTTTACTGTATAGGACCTCTGTTGGAAGATCACCCCATTGGCATTAAAAATTTCCGCTGTGGTCTCTCATACCACCTAGGTGGTCCAATGTGTCAGTCACTTTTCCATTTACAATGAGATGTTATACATATACCATGACTGTACATGTATGGTATGTCATTGTATAAGCCAATAGTCATTATAATGACATTACTATTGATCAAATATTTATTGGTTTTATCAAATCCATTTCCAGCTCCAAAGATTCGGAGACAGGTACGTGCAGGCTTGTCAGGCTATATGTCAGAGCACATTTGAGGAAAGGGCAAAGAACAGATGAAACTTCCTGCTACATATCCGGTCTTCTCCCAGAAGTTCCGGGGGACTCCATGAAAGGCATTTAAGACATTTCTTCATGGTCGCGGTGCAACAGAAATGAAGAAACAGATTTCCTATGCTGTGGATGCATGCAGCTGTGGAGCTGTGCAGGAGGCCCAGTATGATTGTGCAGTGGGCCACAGCGACCTTCAAGCCACTGCACATGCTTGTATAACTGCCAGAGATAATACAGTTATCTCTGAAATTGTTTCAAAAATGAAGGTGTTCTACAGTATGTAGTTCAGACAGTTTCTGCTTTAGCATCATCATTATAAAAACAGTCAGAGAACTAGCACATTTCAATATCAAAATGATTGTTAAAACTGAGAATAACTTTTTTTTAATTCTTTGTCGCAAATTGGTAAATGAACAATGTAATATTTTTAGTTGCTATAGCTGTGAATTCTAGTTTTTTGTATTTGTGCATGAACAATATAATAGGCTCCAAATCAGGTAATTCTATTTTTTGTGACAATATTGGAGTTATGGCCATTGTATAGGCTGCATGAATGATGATGTAGACATGAAACACAATTAACATAAAACACATTGACAAGTTCTTTAGTACATTCCAACAACTTTATTGTTGAGAAACTTTTCGATGCATTGGTGACAGCGAAGTGCAAGCTTAACCAAATTGGCATAACCGATGTTAGGAAATTGCAGATTTTCCAGTATCTAGCTCACATGCCAAATCGAACGTAAAAAAAAAAAAAAAAAAAAACGCTTATCAGAATGCCATCTGTTAACCATTGTTGATAGTGTGTTACAGTTTAAATTTAAGATACATGTATATAACATAGCTAACCATATATCTCAGTTACATGTATCTACACATCTTCTGGCATTACACACAATGATTATTCAGATGATGATATCACAATAAGGCTTCTTGCTTCTACCATAGTTCACAGTGATAAAAACCCAGAGTGGTTTAATTTTTTTCCAAGATGTTTACATTTATCTAGTTATGTTTAAGAATGACACCACCATGACACATTTATGGCCTATGCCTAAGATTTAGGGCCACAGTAAATTTTAATGGCTTTTGAGATTGTCCCCATGTTTCCTTTAGATTCGGTATTCTTAGATCTCCCCCAGTTTACTCTTGAAAGTGTTGCCATAGCAACCCAGGCCTATCCTGGTACAGTATTGGCTGGTGCGGTACCAGCGTCTGGTGATTGGCCTGTCACATGTACTTGCATAACAATACACAATTTTGAATAGCTCAGTTGGAGCCAGAGACAGAGAAGGGATTAGACGTTCATTGAGCATGAACATGGCGCTTGTATATCCCTGAGATTATATGTGAAAGAATAATAAAGGACTCTGACTGAACGAAGAAGCCTTCTGGTGGTGATAGCCCTCACTAGTTAAAGTGGACATACGAATCCCAACAGCAACAGCAACATGATAATTGTTTCCGCCATATTTGCATTTACTCTCAGTACTAATGGTTAAACACTATGTAACAAATGCACCAGTGCACCACATTACAGGGTAGGCTGTTTAGATTACTAACATTATTAGGTGCCATATGATACCAGTAGTGACACAACTGCAAAATGCTATATATATAAAAATATATATAAATTATATATATAATACATGTACGTGAGAACTGTTTGTTCTACAGAGTGCTTTCTGATGAGTTTACAATTTGCCATTGCCATTTAAAAACTACTGAGAAATTTATTATCAATGTGTTGGCTATAGACGTAACTGACATAGGCTGTAACAGTTGCTAGGTTATGTTACATATAAATATATGTATTATTTATTAGACCTGCAACTTAAGCTATTACCTTTAGTGATGATGTTACATCATAGATCATTCTTTGACCTGTTACAACTCATAATGGCTGTTAAAAATAGTAATTGTAAGTTTGACTCTGATCGACACATTAAAGATATGATTACTGTGTACTCATTTTGTGTTCTGTACATGTATACCTAACTTGAATTTCAGGTACTGCAGTATTCTATTCAACCTTTGAATTATAAGTACTATTTCTCGTCTCTCCCAGCTGTTTGATAGTGCGACATATTATGGACCAGAATACATGTATCCACACAAGCATGGCGTGGTACAATGCCACTCTGGAAATTACATGCGGTAACATGACATAACATGAAACCAAGAAATACAATATCACAAGATGACATAACATAAAACCAGGAAATACAATATGACAACATAATATGCAACCAAGAAATACAATATGACTTGAATGCAGGGTCTTGGTACTATTCATATGTTCTGTAAGAATCTTACATGTTTTGGCCAGACCAATTATGAGTTCCACATGAACTTTCTTGATGCATTGCGTGGATTATTTTTCGAAAAAATGTAGTAATGTTTACGAGTACATCACACAAAACAAATAACTCTTGCACATTAAAGCCGTTATCTGACATTACTAGCTATTACTGAATTGCCTGGGTCACAACGTGTTATGTTTGTCCTGTCCAGGATCTGACAATCATAGGTAGAACCACCATAATAGTAGAAATATATGAACACACACCACCTGGAGTTATCCCAATATACCTAAAGGGGTTTTATAAGAAATTAATCATATTTGCTGTTGGCCACAACATGCTTTCTACCCACTGCAAAGCCATAAAACGGATCCAGGTAAACACTATAATGGTATTCATCGACTTCTGAGATTCTGAATAATCTGCTCGCCTCAAAGTTTGGTTTGTGTCTCTGTAACTTATAAGAGTTAAAAAGACAAAAGAATAGAGGTGGTCTTAAAATAGAGGTAAATTTATATTAAAAGTGTAAGACTGGTATCACAGAAGCCCGCTCTTGAAATGGAGGGAATTGTTAAATATAGGGGTCTTAAATTGCAAGGGCCACTGTACACAGGCTTTGGAAGGTACTTTATTGTCATTAACAAACTTGTATGCAAAGACCAGTAAAGCTTGATAGTAGTGTCTGTATCTGTGTGAAGTGGATTCGGATAAAACTTGTGCTGAGTGGGTCTGTGTGGAAGATTCTGCAGCTGAGGGTGATGCCACTATATTAATTCAGGTGGTATCCGCTCTCAGGTATGGTACAGTAGCCTTCTGGGCTGTTGTTTCTGTTATTTTGGTGATATCTGATGGCAAACCTAAACTACTCGCATGCCTGATGGCTCCTTGAACAGGTCTCATCCCATAATAGGATTACCGGTTTCCTTAAAACTACAGAAAACTGCGTCATTATCTGTAAATCTAAGGAATTCAGTTTTTCAACAGATTTCCGTACTTTTACAGATATTGGGAAAACACCGGATGTTTCTTTCAATAAAGTATAACAGCTTCAGCGAATCAGAAAGCTTGAAACAAAAACCACCAATGGAAAGGTCCGAGCCTCAGCTTTCCAAAGATATACTAAATTTGCATATGGTAATAGGATATTTACTATATACGGGCTCTGAGAAAGAGGCTGTTGTCCGCGTACTTCTAGACACTCGACTTTGTTGGCAAAATAACAAACTTTGGCAGAATTTGGCAACTTTAAGCAAAATATAACACAATTGTTTAATATAATTTGAACCTTTTCATGAAAAAAAAAACAATCTGACCATGTCATTTTTGCGTGAAAATTCAATAAAGAGAGGCTATATTTCAGTCCTTGCCAACCTTCAATGGACCAGTACATGTATGGATCAGCGCTGTTCCTATTGCATATGGTGTATGCCCGGGGTGTTTGGAACTTTGTGTGATCACCACCAGTGATATAGTCATCCATTTATGCTCATCAGTTGTTCATGTACTGTTGTGAGTTGTCAACATGTACAGTGAAATCAGTTACAGAGTGGTAAACAACCACTATAATTGAGCGATTTGGGTGTATTTCTAGCTGAGTGCATACAGTCTTAGTATGGCAGCCAGATTCACATCCAACAGTGGTGAATACTGTAACGCACAGACATGCACCAGTGAAAGTCAGCACAAAGAATGGGGCATTGATACCCCCTCTGCTTTTAAGAGGATGAGGGACATCCCAGCGGCTGTTGTAAACAATATATGTAAACTGGCTGAAATCTCACTTACCCCCAAACAAAAAAGGCTAGAACGCCTCTGCTCTGTACTGCATGCATCGTGCATGTTGAAACCAACCAGTCGGGCTGGCAAGCTAGTTTTGAAAAATGGGTCAACAATGATACCAGTGAATGTGCACCCAGCATGGACAAAGGCATCCAAACCGAAAACACAATAACTGATTTGGATGCAAAAGAATTGGACTTAAGCAGACTTAGCACAGAACAGAGGAATAAGCTTGCCTTCAGCTTGGGGCAAACTGAAAGAGCAGCAGTAGACCGAGATTTACAGAATGTGACTGCAACCTATAAAAACATAGAATACTTGACAGATATGAACATTGACACATATCACCAGTAACAAAACCCCACGATAAAGGCTTTTTTATCTGGTCTAAGAGGATCATCATCTAACAAAGATCCCTAATTATCGTGCAGCAAAAACAGTTGACACTGTCCTTGACTACGCACGGAGTAAAACTATCCAACCACTTCATTTTCTTAAGTCTCTGGCATTGTACTGCCAAACCTGCAGCAGAGCTGCACTTCAGATGCTGAGTACAGAATCGCCCTATGCATCATACCAGACAATGTTGCGGTGGTTATGCACACTCAATGAAAGGCCACAAATTCAACGACCTGTAGGTGATATCATTATCACTATTGACAACAATCAGGTTTTGAAGAAGAAATGCGGGATCAAAGTAGACAACAAATGCTACAGCTCTATCATTACTATGGTGGTAGCCTTTGAGATCTGTCAAATAAGATGCATTGAGGAAAATTCAAACCTAGGCCCAACTGCATGGAGAAACCTAGCCCTCACATCAGAGCAGATCCTTAAATTGATACAAGTTGATCAGGATGATGAAGTGAAACGTGTTCACTATGATCATTTGTTCCAGTACCTCTCTGAAAGAATTGTTAAGGTTGTAGCTGAACAACGAGAATCTGACCAAGGATGGGTGGACTTTGTGGATGACAAAGTGTCCGATGACCAGCACAGAGCGGCACATAAAATCTGCCCTGAATGTGGACATCAAAAAAAAAAGACCAGTAGAAAATGTGAGCAGTGCAAATCCAGTTTGTCAACACAATCTGTCATTGAAGAAAATGTAGACCCACCACCTATGCCCAGAACCAGAGATACACGCGTCAGGGTGTGAAGCTGTCGGTGGAAGTTGAGAAATAGACAAGAATTTTCATATACCCATGTTAAACAGGAAGGTCCCATAGAAACAGCAAAGTCCATTGTTCTCACCCCTTCAATGGTTAATCCTAACTCTTATGATGCCATTCGCAGAGTGCTTCTTGATGTTGGGAACCAAAGTGGTATTAAGAAATACTGCTCAGATGGCAAAAGAGAGTTTCTGCTTCTCTACTGTGACGGTGTCCCTTACAATCTGATCTGGCGTGTCTGCCAGTCAACAGTTCGCTGCTCGACATGTGGAGAACTCCTTCACGGTAAATCAGAGACCAAAAAATATGCCCACAATACATTTCAGAAGGAATTTGACTGGGTGGTAGTGCTTCCAGGTGGTGGTCATGTTGAAATGAACATGCTGAAGCCGTGGTGGAATTTCTGTGGGACATCTTTTGGAAAGACATAGTGATGCTCTTTAATTTCACATCTGAGATGGCACTGAGGTCAGCAAAAAAGGTATCAGACCATCACAAAGGTTGGGCTATCCTAACCAGATGAAGAAATGTACTTGCAGATGAGCTTCTGGTACCCTATGTGCGACAAGAGCTCTGAAAGCTGTCATCATTTGATCAAACAGAAATGCATTTGTCACCTAAAGACTTTTTTTCACGTTTCTTGAAAGTGACAGTGTGACAGATCCCAATTACCAATTTATTGCATTGACTCCATTTTCATGGACAGAGATGGTGTTCGAAGTGCTAAGCCAGACTTGATGTGGGCAGCCAGAGCAAAGTTCTCGAAACTATGGGCAGTGCGACATCACCCGGCATATAGAGAACTTAACATGCACGACTTAATGCAACGACTTCAAGTGCCACCTGAACTTAATGGGTTAATTGACAGGACAATGTCATTGAACATGACTGGGACTCCGCACACTAGAGAGGGCCCTGATTTCCACTTGGAGAAAATTAACAAACGAGTGCAGGGCTTCCTACCACTGGCTTCAAAGGATGAGGACTGGAAAAGGGTGTGTAACAACGTTGATAGTCTTGACTAACTCCGGAGAAAGGTCCTGTTGAACAAAGGCATGCAGCAAACAAGCTCAATCTTTGAAGCCAAGCCTGCCCAAACATCTCCCAATGAAGAACTGGCTACACGCGGAATGTTCAGAAAGAGGAACTACCTGACATCACCAGCAGTTTCAAAGCAGCATGTTTCCATTTCGGGTGTTCCGCTTAGCTCTGGCCTGGTTAACTTTTGCACAACAGGTGCGGATAACCATGCCAAATTGGTGGATAGTGTCATTCACCATCACACAACAACTGCAATGGACAAGCCCAGTGCAGTAAAGTGTTTATTCCAACCAGTGTATACTGCCTGTCATGAAGAAGCAGAGGCACTGAAACTAGAAAATCAAACAAACTCAGATTTGCATGACATTGTGGAATCTTCTCTGCACAAAATAGCAAATGATTCATCCAGGGATGCTTAGAGGAACCTTTGGGTGACTCAAGTGAAAGGAAAGTCCAAAAATTTGGAGTACATTGAATTTATCAAAGAACTCGATGAATCCATAACAGAGTGTGAAATAGGGTCTAATGATTTCAAGGACACTGAAGCTATCTCTTGACATGTTGTCCCCACCCTCGATCCTTCATTCATTGTATCCGTCGATATAAGGGATTCAGAATCATCTAAGAGTGTTACTTAAAAGCACACCCCAAATAAATAATCCACCTAAATATGTAAATAGCCGTACATCGCTTCAATATCCAGTGCTGCATTCTAAGACCATGCACATATTCAACTACAGAAATGTGGTCTTAAATTAGAGGTGATCTTAAAGTGAAGGGATACTGATGTTGAAAATAGAAGATCTTTGTCATTAATGGCCAGTCTTAAAATGGATGGAATTCTTAAATGGATGGGTCTTAAATCACACTGATCACTGTACATTTATACAGTTAAACCTGTTTATAAAGACCGCCTTGAGGACCAACATGTGGTCCTTACATAAAGGTGTCTTTATATGCAGTTTCAATAATTGTGGGAAGTTTACCCCTAGGGACTTGTTAAATGTGGTCTTTATAAGCAGATGGTCTTTATATGAAGGTGGTCTTTAGAGTAGGTTAGACTGTAATTAAATTTGATACCATAACGCTGCAGTATATACAATAGCTGTAATGATGTACCATTTGCTGTAGTGGTACCAGCTGTCAGTGGTTAATCTAAGCTTGCATGTTCTTTCTCTATCACTATCAAGACCTCCTTACGCTATGGTGTTGAACATTTAGAAAAAGTATTACTTACCACTAGTGATAAATGTTACTCTGATGTATTTACACCTGCGGTCTTTAAATACAGGTTTAATTTTGTTAATACTATAACGGGTTTAAGCTGCATATAGCTTTTCTTTGTAGAACCTGCGATGTATGCCTTGAGCATCTATGAAAAATACTTTGAATATTTTTTTCATTGCAGAATTCTTTACAAATCACTCTTCATTCGTAAGGTCAATATCTCTTTGTAGAAACATGTTTCTGTTAATAAATAAGGATGCGGTGAATTTGAACAACAACTTTATTTCAAATCACTGTTTTCTGCCATTGCTACAATTACAGCAGTGCAAAACATCTCCTACACCAAAAACCAAAATTGGCTGATGGTACTGATCTTCAATATTTTTAATGACCAAAGTGTATTGTAAACTTAGGCTGCAGTACTCAAGAGTGTAAAAGTTGACACCAACAAATGCACAAGATTACACCAAATATGTGCAAGATTACATAAAATAAAGATGTATAAGATTATACCATAAATGTACACATTTTTAAAACTGTGCAAAGCCAATGGCAGTGAAATAAATCTCCTATCAGGGCCAACCAGAAAAAATGTACTCTATTGATGCACTAGCATGCAGAAAACACTTACCGGTAATGTACACCATAAATGTCCAACATTTAAAACTGCAAAACCAAAGGGCAGTGAAATAAATATCCCATCGGGGCAGTTAGAAAAATGTACTCTATTGATGCACTAGCGTGCAGAAAACACTTAATGTACACCATAAATGTGCAAAATTTAAAAATATGCAAAGAAAAGGGGGAATGAAATTAAGCTCCCATCAGGGGCAGTCAGAAAAGTGTACTCTATCGATGCACTAGTGTGCAGAAATCACTTAATACTACTAGGAAATATATTTACAACATACTCCTCTTCTACCACTCAGTATCTAAAGATATGTGAATGACCTTGATTATGACCTTTCAAGGTCCCTAAGGTCAAATCTTATGGTGGCATTAGACTCCCAATATATGTTTTCCTATATTGTTTTAATAGCAACATAGGGCCTAATTACACTCCATTACAAGATACATGCATAAAGCATTCTAAATCTTGGTGACCTTGAGTTTGACCTTTCAGGGTCACTCAAGGCCACATCTGACAGTGTCATTTGAATCCTCACATATGGTTTCCTATTAATGTTTAATAGTAACATAGGGTCCAACTAGACTCCTTTACGAGATATAAGTCTTCAAAATATAGGTGACCTTGACTTTGACCTTTGAAGGTCACTCAGGGTCAAAATTGACGGTGGCATTGGACTCTCCATATATGACTTCCTATTAGTGTCTAATAGTAAGTACATGTCTATCTGTAATCGTTTAGGAGTTATAGCCACTCGGAATTTTTTTTTCTATCTCTTATCGTTAGGGCCAAATTCCGGAGTGGAGACATTCAATTTTATGGAACAAGAACACAAGTTTTTAGGTATAAAATTATTGCCTTCTTGAATACACCCTTTACTTTACTTTGTGTACTTTATGAAAAATACAAAACCTTACACATAAAATAAGGGCACTCCTAAGCTGAAGAGTTGTATAAGGCAATCTACCAGATGTATTGATATGTCATGTACTGGGCGCTACGCACAGCAGCAGAACCTCAAATAAAGTTTAGCTCATTTCAGAATGGGCTGACTTCTCGTATGCCAGGCAAAATCACTTAACCAAAACACAATTGCAACCTAGCTGTGGTACACAATAAATATGTAGTCTTAATTGGCGAACTCGTAAAATAATTCTAAATAAGAAAATATTCGCTGGACAAGTTGTTGATGATCAGTAGCAGCGATTTGTGATAATTGAGCCGAAATACTATCAATTGCATTCTCAAAGGAATGCCTATATTGCAGAAAAAATTACTCCCACAGGTTGCAGATAGGTACAGATGCATCGCATCCAAATTTATCACAATGAAGGTTTTGAATGAATTTCTTTTAAATTTCGGTTTTTGGTTGTCCTGGGTGGAAAGCTCGGTCTTTTTAAAAGTCCTTATTTATTTTTTTGAAAATTGAATCCAATGAGAGTGAAAATTTCAAAACGCTACAAAAACTTGTTCTCAATGCTCATCACAAAAGTACAGTTTTGGATTGTTGAAATTTCGAGTTACCGCTTTTTCAATATTTTTGTCCAGAAATTTGGAATACACCATTGTAAAATATGGGGAAACAAAACGAAACGCAATTATAGCCATCATAGAGTGAAAAGTAGTGAAATTTGGCAAGTGGTCGATGCATACAGGATATATTGTGACATATAACTTCAGTCTGAGATCATTCGGTGCATTTCCGAGTTTCGACAGCATTTATCTCGCAATATCTTGTTGAGAAAAAATCACATTTAACCTTGAGTGATCTTCAACGGGCAATTTCAAGGTCACTTACATTTTGAATTCTTA
>JAAUYG010284949.1_pt1 | contig 10894 bp, 6 predicted proteins | sample 7278091 | NCBI WGS metagenome assembly JAAUYG01 (sample SAMN14350201, study PRJNA611818) | marine sediment metagenome | isolation source: surface marine sediment (0.6m) | place: French Polynesia: Moorea | collected 2018-08
CCATTCGTGTTGTATCCTGGGGAAGAAGCAATTCTATCACCGGGCAGTTTGAAAACATTAGAATCTAAGACCAAGGCAGCAAAGAAAACGGCTTCCAAAGCAGAATCGAAGCCGACGGCAAAGCCAAAAGCGAAGAAGACCAAAACAGCTGAGAAGACAGCAAAGCCAGTTCGAGAGAAGTCAGACAAGAAACCGGAAACGTCGCCAAAAGCAAAACCCGCAAAAGAAAAACCCCTGAAGAGGAAGCCAAAACCCAACAAAGAAAAGCCACCCACAGCAAAACCTGCTGCTTCAAAGCCAAAGGAACCTAAAAAGTCTCCAGTGAAGACCAAATCATCAGATACGGGATCAAAACCAGCCAAGAAGAAACCAAAAGAGCACAAACCAAAGCCATCCAAATTGAAACCCGTGAAACACAAACCAGCAAAAACCAAACCTGCCAAAACAAAGCCAGCAAAGAAACCTGCAAAACTTCCAGTTGGAACCATACCGACAAAAAAACCACCCAAAAAAGAAAATGCGACAGGTGAGATTTTCTTAATTTCCAGAGCAAATTATAAAAAAAGGCATGGTTGTCTTTTCTTCAGAGTCCGCAGGGATTTCAAAAAATTGCACAAATGTTGTGTTTTGCAGAGAAAGGACAGAAGTTTAGCAGTGGGGAGAAAGTTTGGAGCAAATGGTCTGGTTGGAGTGAATGCAGCAAAACCTGTGGAACTGGGATGTGGACGAGAAGTCGGACGTGCGGATCTCAGTCGCCGGAAATCTCGCGGAGATCAAACGATTGTCCTGGAGACGCATTCGAAACGCAGCATTGCGTCAATAGTCCTTGTGATCCACGTAAGAACCAATGTCTTCACTTTTCCACAAGTTGTATTTGTCTATTTTGGAACGGAACCTGTACAAATTTTGCCTGCGTTAATTGGTCTCTTTTCTTGCAGTTGACACGGCAGGAGTCATTATTCCCGAGGGATATCATGCAAAGCTGAAATGTCCGTACAAAAAGAACAGCGAAGTGAAGAAAATCGTCTGGCTGACACCTTCTGGGAAAGTAATCAGCCCCAAAACTCTGGATTTGAGGTATCAGTCGAAAGGTTGAACTGCTCCCAAGTGAAATTTGTCAAAAGGAATTCGAGGCCATCGGCATGTTCCCAATCTTAAAAGTTTTATTTTCCCCACTATTCAGGTACCTGGTGAAAGGAAATGTGCTTTACATAAAACACACCAGAAAGAAGGACATGGGTGTCTATCACTGCTTGGCCGCAACAAAAAAGAACGTCATTGTGCAGACACTGGCTGCCCAATTAGGTCTGATGTTACTCTTTTAAAAGCTGTTGACCCCCACCAAAAAGGAATTGAAACAGAAATCTCTGGATTCCACCACGAACACTCAAAACTGTGTCAAGACAGCAAAAACTGAAGGGCACGCATTTGTGAGTTTTCTTTTGTTTCATCTTTCAAATTTCTGTATTTTAATGGGTGGTCTCTTTCTTGCAGTCGTTCAAACTTGCAAGGACAACTTGTGCCAGAACGGTGGAAGTTGTCTGGAGTTACCGGGCACCAAAAAGCATCCATTCAAACGAGTCGTCTGCAAATGTCCTGAGGGCTTTGTTGGACAGTTTTGCACAATAAGCACCAAGAAAGGTAACCCAGTCCGTTTGAAGCAGAAGCAGAGCTCCATGCATGTTTCTCTTAAGACCTTTGGCCACTCACCTGATTTAGTCTTCTACATTGAATACTGTATTTGTTACCTGCAGGACATGGCCCGGTAAAAGGAAGTTCAGCGTTTGAGAAAGACAGGAAGCTGTTGGTGATATTCGTCGTGTTGGTCGCTCTTATGCTGCTGGCTTTGTGCTGTGTCTGTGTTTGGCTCGTTCGTGCAATCAGGTATGTGTAACTTTCACGCACAATGTTTTAGAGCAAAAAGAATAAACAAAGAGACAAAGGGTTTGCGTTTGATCAGCTAAACAATCTGAAAGAAATCAAACCTCTCATTCCTGATGAAACAGGCCTGAATCCTTGACTTCATAACTCACCCACCAAACTCCTGTGAAGTCCTTGGAATAATCCTTGTTTCAAAAATAAAAAGCATAATTTTGCATTTCTAGTTCACATCAGGGTGGGGGGGGGCGACTTGTCCAATGAAATAATTATAGAAGATGGAAGGCTTCCTTTTATTTACTCCACTGGATTCCTGTTGAATTCTTGTTGTCAATGGTTTGAAATGATGATGATGTCAGGTTTTAATCCACCACATTGTTCACAAGATACGAACTGCCACATGAAGCCAGAGATGAGGATGGGCAGTGCCTGAATTAAACAAAGGCCAACCTCGGGGCATGTTTTTAATGGGAGAGGTTGTTCGCATCTTTTGTCTTCTGCTGCACATCAGACTTCCTTTTCCAGAGCTATGCTCATCAGAGAAAAGAAACTTGCGCCCGGCCAGCAGAGAGGACAACCCGCACCAGTGTCTCAATCAATGACACCGACGTCTCAAGCGCTGCTGGTACCAGCAACCCAACTACCAGGTGCAACTCGACAACTTTCTAGCCGTCTGGAACCTGGAATACAAACGTCAAGAAGTGAGTAGAAAGATCATTCAGCTGTGTGTGCGTGTGTTTTAAGAGGACAGCTTGTTGTCAAAAAAGCTGTGAGAGCCAAAAACAAGAAAGGGACATTCTTTTGTTCAAATTCCAGGCAAACTCCAAGCGTACCCATCCGACCCCCGCGAAATTTCAGGTCTGAGCCTCCCGAGTCCTTGATCTTCGTCTGAATTCCCATCCAATAAAATACGCAGTAATTTTTTTATTCCTGCGATAAATTTTAATTTCAGTTGTCACTGGCGAACCGCAGCAGAAAGGCCCGCTGAGCACACGTAGGTCAAACTTCTTTGAAAGATTTTACTCAGGTGAAAAATAAATGCCAAGTGGCAAAACAAGAAGCCACCACAAAGATGTGGATGCCCTGCGGGCTCACCCGCAAATCTGCAGGATGCTGTGGGATTTTGTCCAAAACGTTTTTACTTTTTCCTGAGATGTTTGTTACACTGAAGAGTTGGAAAATACCCAACTATACCAGCACTTGAAGCCATCAGACAGCTATGATTTTATGGGGAAAATCTGGAAAATACCCAACCACAAAGAGACATGGCCAAAAGATGATGCATCCCGCAAATACCTGAAACGTGCCCTCAACAGACAAGCAACAGACCCTTTCCTTGCTCGAACAGCAGGTAAACTCATGTTCTTTTTCAGTAAAGCAAAAGATGGAATCGGCAATCAAAGGTAAACCGACTCCGCGACAGCCTACCCAGGCAGAAATTCTGGCAGCGGAGAGAGCGAGAGCAGAGGCGTTGTCCCGCATGGCGTCGCAGAACTTGAGTCGGGCCAGTTTCCCTGGATCAGCAACCTCGTTTCCGGGCAGTCCATTGCCTCCATTTGGTGCGTCGAGCAGCCAGATGAGGCTTCCCCATTCTTACAGATACCCAAGCGCCATGGCCGCTGATCCCTGGATGAGACCATCTCGACACTCGATGGATTTCAACACCTATGTGCATCAAGGCAGTGACCCACTCATCCATCGTTACCCTCACTTTGCGGGTTCTCAACCTGTCGTGACAACGCGGCCACCAACCACACAGATTGTTGTGACAACGGCCCAACAACCACAATACGCACAATCTGTCATGCAGAGTCCGACAGTGTCGAAGCCTGTTGTGACCCAGGGTGTCGTAACACAACCCATTGTGACACAACCCGTTGTGACCCAGCCTGTAGTAGTAACACAACCCGTCGTAACACAACCTGTCGTCACCCAACCCGTTGTGACCCAGCCTGTGGTAACATCCCATTCGCAAGTCTTACTGCCAGGCGTAACTCAAGTTCCCCAATCTATTGTCACCACAGCCTCACCGCCTGTATCTCAGGTTGCTGTGACCACGAGCTCACGACCAAACCCGCAAGTCACAGTCTCCCAAGTGTCTCAGCCGGTCACCACGATACCATCCATGGTTTCTCAAGTGAGCCACCTGAATCAAGGACAGTTGATGGGGCTTGGCCCCGGAAGGTCGTCTACCCACGTCGTCTTCGCTGATGGATCATATCCCGGCAGTCCAGTGGTGACCTCTGGTCATCTGCAGTATTCTGGACACGTAACGCCGCCCATAAGAGCCAGGATAAATGCTTTGGAGAGCGCTCTAGGCTTCAGACCATCGGACACGATGTATCCTCCGAATGCTCTGAGAGAGACGGGCAGCTTCGGCGATTCCTTCACTGGCCTAAGAGAGAAAAGAATACCACCTCAACCACCGCCTCCGGGAACTGTACCACTGGAAGGTTCACGAGTGCCACCAGTCCTTGACAGCGCACACAGCCTTGGTGGTCTCAGGCAGCTCCCGTCGGGCCAGGTCGTGTATTACTACCCAGGACAAGGCCAGGTTGTTCCAATGCAGAGTCAGCCAGGAGTTGCGCCAATGGTTCACACCAGCCAGCCAGGAGTTGTACAGGTTCACACGAGTCAAGCAGGAGCTGCACCAATGATCTACACGAGTCAGTCAGGAATTGGCCCAATAGTTCACACCAGCCAGCCAGGAGTTGTACAGGTCCACACGAGTCAACCAGGAGCTGCACCAATGGTCTACACGAGTCAGCCAGGAGTTTTTCCTGTGGTCCACACGAGTCAACCTTTATTGGCAGGTGCAAGCAATCAAAGCATTGGAGATTCTTTTACGGGCTTGAGAGGTATGAACTATAATCACTCCAACGACACGCAGAGATTCATCATGACGACAGCAAATACGCGACCAGTGCAAACGGTTCAAGTGGTTCAAACAGTCCCAGCAAGTCAGGTCCACACCGCGAGGCCCGTCACCAGTGTGGTCCCAGCAAGTCAGGTTCACACCGCGAGGCCCGTCACCAGTGTGGTTCCAGCGAGTCAAGTTCACACCGTGGTCCCAACGAGTCAGGTGGTGCACACTGCAGAGCCGGTCACCAGCATACAGAGCTACGGCGATTCATACCTGTACACAGGTGCACTGCCTGCTTATGAACACCCTGATCACAGAGTGGCCCCTGTCAGGCCTCATCAGCACCCGGATCAGAGAATCAGCACCGCAAGCGCTCAGCCGCTAGTGTACCAAGTTGTCCCACAAGGATCTCCTGGAGTTATGCTTCAGCTGCGTAAGGGGCCACCTGGTCCAAATCCACAAATAGTCAGCGCTCAGCCACAAAAGAATCCACCACAAGGCTCTCCTGGAGTGGTGATTCAGCTTAAGAGGCCACCTGGTCCAAGTCCACAAAGAGTGATGCCTGCTCAGCAGCAGCAACCGCAGTTTGTTCAACACCAAGCAACACCTCACGTAATCACTCTTGGAAAAGGCGCAGCACAACCAGTTCCTCCTGACTCTAACACCAGTCTGGGGGACAAGTTCACAGGCATCACACAGCAAAAGCCTGAAGAAAGCCAAGGTCCCGCGACAGATACAACCAACAAGCCTCAGTCACCAGATGCACCACAGGGACAAGCAGCCAGGATTCCGGATCCGCCTCCAGTACCACCAGTTGGCGCTGCAGATCAGCCACGCAGGATCTCGATGAACAGAGCACCAGTCCGAGAGATAAGTCCCCTTGCAAGACCACCACCTCCCACACCCAACCCAGAAGGAGGAACATCAACTTCTGAACCATCACAATCACCAAACCGCGGTCAACCAGAACAGACACAAGTGACGAGAGGCCCTGCGATGCGAGTTACAAGTCCTCTTTCCAGACCATCAGCCAATCAGGCGAGCGAGAAGAGAGTATCAGCTGATCAAACCCAACCAGAACACGCACCATCGAGACCCACGGCAAGACCTGACAGTCCAAGAGCAGCAAATTCCACAGCTGACAGGCCAGAAGGACCAGCAATGAGAGTCTCGAGTCCACACTCCAGGTCACCGGCTTCTGGCCCAAATTCAGCACTGAGGATATCATCAAGTGGACCCCAGCTGCAGCCAGAGCTTGTTCCAGGTTCTCCAGGCAGAGAACAAGCCAGTTCAAGCCGGATCCGACCAGATAACAGAAACACCAATGCTTTACCACCAGGCAAGTCAACCACCAAGACACCTCCCAAGACCCCACCAAAGCCAACCAGAATTCCATCATCCTCTCACCAAATGCAGCAAGCAACAACCAGCAGAATTCCAATTAGTTACACCGAGCAACCAGACCAGATGCCAACTGCACAACAGGAACCAGCAAACCAAGAAACAACTGAGGAACCAACCCAATCGCATCCCTTGCCAACAAACCAAGTAACAAGCGGAGATGGTGAAATCCCCCCAGCACAGATTTACGTTTACCACCCAGAAGCTCCAACTCAGTATCCTGCCGCTCAGGCCCAGGATGCCATGGTCCATCAGATTAAATTCCCCATGATCCCGGATTCCCAGCAGCAGTCAGCGGCAGAAAGTTCACCAGAGCAGCAGGCTTTCGAACAGCAGATTCCAGACATGAGGATTCTGTCGTCTTCTGAAAAATCTCCATCTCAGTCCCCAGCGCAACGCTACACAACTGATTACAGCAGATTCCCAGTGATCCTCTCAGAAGCTCAACAACAGCCTCCAGTTGCACCACCACCACCGCAGCCGGCCTCAACTTTTGAAGCCCCCACATTTTCTGCCGAGGACCAGACAGGACCACTCCCGACTCCCCTTTCCCTCGCACAACGATTTGCAGTGACACCAGTTGAAGCAACCACAGAAGAACCAGTCAGTCAGAGGTCATCAGCACTTGCACAGCTCCAAGGACAGACCCCTCCACCCTCTCCTCAGCGCAGTCGTCCAGGCCAAGATGCTTCACCTGCTGACAACAGGATCCCCGTGTTCTACACAGATCAAGACTCTCTTGCAGAACAAGGACCACCCCCAAGATTTGCCATTTGGTCAAAATTTGCAGAGCAAGAATCATCACCAGCAGTAGAAACCCTGGCACAGGAAGAACCATCTCAAGCTGAAGGCTATGCACCTTCACTTGCTGATAACAGGATCCCCATATTCTACACAGATCAAGACTCTCTTCCAGTTCCGTCGAAATTTGCAGAGCAAGAATCGCCAGCAGAACACCTGTCACAGCAAGAGCCATCTCAAACAGGAAGCTCTGTACCTGCAGAAGGCTTAACTCCAACAGCACAAGAGGGTAGAAACGCTCAGCTTCAAGGTCAGACGCCGCCACCCTGTCCGTACGGAGGCCCTTCAGACCAGAAAGATGCTTCACCTGGAGAGAACAGGATCCCCATATTCTACACAGATCAAGACTCTCTCGCAGAACAAAGACCGCCCCCAAGGTTTGCCATACGGTCCCCTTTTGACCAGCAGGAATCTTCAGAAAGCTACCCTCAAGCCCCACCACAAGCAACGTCTCCGCTTCAAGGAAAGAGCCCGCAACCCTCACCCCAGCGTAGTCGGTCTGGCCAATCAGACCCAAGTGCTGCACCCATCACTAAGAGATCATCAGTTCTCGCAGAAGCCATAAAGAACAAGATCTCGCAGCTTTCTGGGCAGGTCTCACCCTCGTCCCCTGGTCACAGTCAGTCTGGTCAACTGGACGGGGACGCCGCACCGCCGAGTCGGAGGTCATCCGCGCAAGTCCAGGGCGAGAGAGAAGCAGAAGCTCCAACTTCCACTGCGGAAACCACGGATGATGCAGCGGCAGCACCAGAGCAGAAACTGAGCGCAGCCAGTCAAGGACCAACCGACGTCCAAGAAGAGCTGACTCCCGAGTCGGAACCTGCAGCGACTGAAGATCCAGGTGACAGCGCCGACACCATTCAGTCTCCAGCCAGAGACTCTCAACAAGTTCCGAGTGAGGCAAACGATGTCCAAAGTGATGCTCCTGAAGCCACTCAGTCCCCTGACATTGCCCACCACGATAGTCAACCGCAAATTGCAAACGAAGATGATTCACTAAATGTTACGCATGAAGACAATCAGTCACCCGCTTTGGATGATTTGCAAAATGTTCCTCAGGAGGACAATCAGTCGCCTCCCTTGGATGAAACGGACACTGACAAACAGCCGCAAGACTTGCAGTCTCCCTTGGACAATAACCAGTCTCAAACTATGAACATCACGAACGATGATGCTGAAATGATTGCGGCGAATGACAATCAACCGCAGGATCTAGATGCCAGTGGCGCTGATAGACAGTCGCAAGATCTGACTGCAACCGATGAAGTTCCTGCTGATGAGACTGAGTCAGAACAGACTCAGGCTGAAGCCTCACCACCTGCGGCAGACGCTCAAGAGGAGAATGAAGTCAACCCAGCTCCCGACTGAGCAAAAGACTGAAGCATCTTTATTTTTTCTTTTGTATGAAAGAGAACTCTATTGCACATGTACACACGTGTAGCCTTTTACTTGTATATTTCTTCATATCACTTGTACATTCAAACACAAAAGATGCAGTAAAATTCAGACAGATAGATGTGTGTTTAAAATAAAACTTGGATTTACCCCACGTTTGGCACTGTTGATAGTTCGTTGAATTTTACCTTGCATGTTATCAAACCAATTATGCACAAAATGTACTGTTTTGTTAACAGTTTATTGGAATAAATTCATGATGACTGTACAAATGGTTGGTCAGTAAATTGAACACAGCACACCAGAATGTGATCTCTCTCCGCATGCACAGTGACAGTATTTCGGCAGTTTTTGGAATGTACGTGTTCCATCTCCAGATCCCTCATGACTGCAGGTTTCTCAGAAACGCTTCCGGCTCGTTTCTTCGTCCGACTTCGTACACTTGCCTCGCTAGTTCAGGTCCGACACAACGATATTCATACCTGAAAGCAACAAGAAAGTAAAATCAACTCAAGTCAGCAAGTAAAGTTCCCAAGTACAGTCAGTTAGAACTGAAAGATGCTTATTTTTCAATCAGACTTACAACCCTGGTAGATGAGTTCAATGGAAAAGGATGAAGTTTACCTCACGCGCCCGCGCTGTGGAGGATTGACGATGTCGGTGAGCGTGCATCTGTTTTCCGCTGGACATTTGCAAGTGCTGAAAGGGAAGTGGACAGTGTAAATGGCCATTCCTGGTTGGTCTTTAGTCTTAAGCATTGGAAAAGAAATACAGGTGGCTCTGATTGGAGAAAAGGGAATTCGAGCATCTGTTTCTGACCATTTTCCCAGCGACAACCACTCTTTGAAAGACATGCATTCAAAATTACAGCTGACAAGAAAAAAGAAAAGGGATTCGCGTTGATGAATTCTTGTGAGAAAAGATGCGAAAAAGAAAAACTTCATCTCGTGCTTTTTTCTGTCAGCTGTATTTGGGCGGTCTGTGTTCACTGAGCTCTGCATCTGTTGCTGCAGCGACGGTTTTCATTGAAACCGCTATGCACAAACGAGAAAAGGAAGGCAGTGAACACTTTTCCTTTCTTTTCAGCTGATTTCCAATTCAGTCGTCACAAGTAAAAACACTCACTCATTTTCCACAATGATGCAGTCCCGAGCATCAGGGTAGGAAAATGTGAATTTTCTGTTCCACATACACAGGGCCCACCCACAAGGCGTCTCACTGGAACATTCCGACTTCGCACCACCAGGCTGCGAAAAAAATTCAAAACAAGAGATAAATTTGAAGCAGAAAACATGTTTTGAATGAATCTTTATTGATTGCGACCAATTCATGCAAACAGCACCATCCCTTCCTTCACTTGCAACATTTCTCGGCAACAAAGATCCAAAATCTGCAGAGGTCAATTCTCCAATGCATCACAACCAACTTCCAATGGACACCTCTAGCACTGACCGAGTCCAGTCGACTTCTGTCATTCCAGAATCTACTGGTGTGTGAGCAAAATTAATTGGTTACAAATCCTTTGTACCCCAAAATAACAGGGTTCATTGATCAAGAGCCGTACCAAGGGAAGCCAACTGTCCAAACTCCTGGATGGATTGATTGAGGTTCTAATTCCAGCTCCGCCCTCACTTTACCGTGGCCATTCATTTCAGGAAAGCCGCAAAAGGACTTCCGTCGGATTCAATAAATGAGCGCAACTGCGTCAGTCTCTGGAGACAACTTTCATTAGTCCAGCTCTTTCCCCAGATAGAACAAAAGATTTTGGTGTCTTTTTTGAGAACTCTAGAACTGCGATAAAAAAATCTTTTTGCCCGCCTCCAAAACTGAAACACAGCCAAAAATGAAAAGAACGGAGATAAGTTGAAGCCTTCTCTGACTCAACAACAAACAACACACTTTAAGCTGTCACTTTTTTACTCTGACTTCAAGTGCACCAAACAGACGACAGGGTTGCAGAGTACTTCAGGAACACAGAATGCCACAAAAAAGCCTTGCAAAATGTTTCATTCCAAATTCCTTAACAATTCCGTCCGGCGCAAACCAAAACTCTGTAGGATTTTGCCTCTGTATCTTCTCGAGTTTTCGCACAAACCGATTTGGCTTGAAAGAACATGTTTTGTTCGCATAAGGTCAAAATGCTGGGAAGAGCTGGACACCTGCAGAACAAAAATTGAAACAACACCTGGTAGTCCCGCCACAAGCCAAACAATGTCCTGAATCTACACTAGGAGTTGGAAAACACACAAGAGTCACATAGTGCACATGTATGTATGTGAACTTTCCGGGAATCAGCATCTCATTCATGCAGTGCCTTCTCGTTCATGTATTTTTCCCCACTACATTTGTTGATGCTATTTGCCCAACGGATCACGAAGCTGGTGTACCTCCCATGCACGCTGTTGGGGACTTAATTTTGAAATTGGACTCTTAAACTCAAAACAAACAAAAAAAACAATAAAAAATAAAACAAACAAACAGAAGAAGAGAATAATAATAATAATAATAATAATAATAATAATAATAATAATAATAATAATAATGATAATAATAATA
>JAAUYG010082903.1_pt1 | contig 10892 bp, 3 predicted proteins | sample 7278091 | NCBI WGS metagenome assembly JAAUYG01 (sample SAMN14350201, study PRJNA611818) | marine sediment metagenome | isolation source: surface marine sediment (0.6m) | place: French Polynesia: Moorea | collected 2018-08
AAGGCTTAAGAGTGATGAGCCATGCAGTAAAAGTGAATGTAGATCAGTCGAATTCCGAATAAAGATGTTAACATTTAAACTAGTGACAGTATTTAGTATATTAGTGACCCTTAAAGCTTAGTGTCCATAAAGCTATGTTGGTTTCACCTGACAAAAGGTCAAGCAGCTCGTCAAGGCCCCTGGACCTCATGCTTTTTTAGTCATACCAGTAAGCGAATTTTCAAATAGACAACTTGAGAGCTAACTGCCAATCCACATATTTTATTCATCCAGTTTGACATAATTTCATATCAGATACAGTATAATAAAGACATGGACATCAGAGTAAAACAATCTTCATCTATAGATGTATAGTATGCAGACAGAATTAAGGGGGAAATCAAACAAAAGATGCCGAGTAGCTCTGCTGTGGAGCACATGAATAATATTCATGTTTCAAAGTTTACTGAACGGCCAGTACGTGTACCACACGGATCTAACTGTACAAGCAGCATCTGTATAATCCTTTCAGAAATTTTAGATCCAGGCCCTAATCGATATATATAATATTCATTGCCTGGGACGAAAATACAACCATACCTAGCGAAGGCTATAAAGCTATAGAGTAGCCTTGAAAATCATAAGATACAACAAAAAAAAACTCTAAGCTGGATGTAGCATACAGTGCTTAATGGTCTACAGAGTGACCAGAATGCTTCATACTTTGAGCCTCGAACTGGAAGACTGGCCATGAAATTGATGACTGTCACTTGTACAAATTGTCACTTGTACAAATTACAATGTACATGACTTGTATATATCTTGCACAAACAGTGACACAACACATGCAAAATATCCAACAGGAATATGGACAAGTTTGATTAGGAGTACGTTATGTGAGCCGAGTCTCCTGTAGATTTGATCAGAGAAGGCGTTTACCTAAGACCAGAATCTTTTGGAAGCAATCAGTGCTTAAACCTTTCCTATGACCTTAAAAGAATACATTTAATTTTCCCCATGTCAAAATAGACAGTTCTTAGAATGTACTTTCATAGTTCCAAGGGGATGATAATTCACTTTCAAAATTAGTTAATTTTAATGTATACAGTTAGGTACTTGCACATGCAAAGAGATTAAAACGTACATCAGGTTTCATTATACCGGGGCATTAGATATTACAATGTAATATAAAATGTTGTATATTGTCATGATTATCCAACGATTCAAGATACTGTTCACACCTTGCAATGCACATTATTATTCGGTTGTAAAATTGTTATGCACATTGAATGACTGTTATGTTTTGTTGCTTTCAATGGCTCAGACTGCTATGTATTGTCCATTTCAAGTGTTATTTACTGCAAGAAGATAACACTTTCCTTTGACATGTTTGATGAATACGCAGGCACATAATTCTGATCATTCAGTTTTTGATGTTCCGTTTACCATATTTCCACTATTCACTTTTTTTACAAACTCATGAAGCAGCCATCTTCACATGTGAATTTTCTAGAAATACTGATACTCTTCCCTGCAAAATACACTGAAAACCCAAATTCACATATGTGTGAATTTTCTAGAAACATTGATACTCTTCTCTGCAAACACACTCAAAAGCCGAAATGTGAGTACATGTAATATGCATATGGCTTAAAAGCCACTTCCTGTATGTGCATGATATACAGTACAAATTATACAGTACAAATATCTTAAATTAGACAAAGTTGCAGAGCACAAGATATACTTTGTGCAAGACTAGTGTTAATTCATATACTGTATTGTGTGGACATCTGAGGCTTACAAGATGTACATTGTAAATGTACATGCTGCAGATGCATATTGCAGCTAGTTAGGATATTACTGTGTATACTGCAACAGGCACATGTACAACATCGTAATGCACATACATGTAGCATACGTATGCAGTAATCCCACTGTTTTAGGACCACGCATGGGACCAAGAAAATATGGTCCTTATATTGTACCGGGGTATTTGGTGTTAATGTACCGTTGCTTCAATAGCACACAGAATAGCAATTTGGGAGTAATTCCAGTGGTCTTATAATCAAGGTGGTCTTAAAATAAAGGGCTGTAAAATAAGAGTAAGCAGTGTACATGTAATATTGCACTTAAAAGGACTGTTGGCACCAGAGGAGCAATCGCTTATTTCAACAAATACATGCATTAAAATGTTTACGTGTGTATTTTGCATAATTCTCAGATCATTTCTCATGTCTCTCGGACAAGATATTAAAGTACTATGCTTTCTTCTAAAAGATGAGGATGCAAGTTATACACAAAGTACAGCAATTTGCATATTAACAAAATACTGAGCAAAAAACATCTTATCTAGTACAAACATGCAAATAGTGGTTCTGTAATCTTATCAGCACATGGCATGCATGTACATGTATAGATATATTTTATAATGATTGTTTATAATGATTGTTAGCAAAGAAATTGGTTTACATCAGATATCACGGGTACCTGTATAGCATGTATAGTGTTACTATCATTATTGGTGTACAGTGGTTTTAATGGGATGAGTACAAGGTTTTAACCTGTCATCCCAAACTGACCACAGTATTAACAGGTCATTGCATACTGCCTAGAGTATTAACCTGTCATTGCATACTGCCTACAGTATTAACCTGTCATCCCATACTGCCTACAGTATTAACCTGTCATCCCATACTGACCACAGTATTAACCTGTCATTGAATACTGCCTACAGTATTAACTTGTCTACAGTATTAACCTGTCACTGAATACTTCCTACAGTATTCACAGTATTAACCTGTCATCACATACTGACCACAGTATTAACCTGTCATTGCATACTGCCTACAGTATTAACCTGTCATCCCATACTGCCTACAGTATTAACCTTTCATTGAATACTTCCTACAGTATTCACAGTATTAACCTGTCATCACATACTGACTACAGTATTCATGGTATTAACATGATTAACCTGACGAAGTAATATCATATACTGCCTACAGTGACATATTAACCTTGCCTATAATTTCATATTGCCTACAATACTGATATAGCCTACAGACCAGAAATGTTAACAGCACAGAAAGACGATGCAGCCAAACAAATTGCTGCTCAAAATACATTTGCTGAGATAGCAGAAATGCGATGTCATGTATACATATATTACATGTATATCAGTGCTAAGGTCACTCATAAAAATGCGAATTAACGTCTGACACTTAAACATAAGTGTTAAAGTACCCACACAGTATACAAGAAGAGGAAAAAAGGTCCAAAGCTATGTATAATTATCGCAAGTGTCTCCATTTGACCAGTACTCTGACCAGATATTGTACGTGTTGTACACACAGGGCTCAAGAGAGACTGCTATTATGGTTATGGCACTACAAACAATGAAGCATCATTAACATGGACAAAAGAGGTAACCTTAATCAGCAAAATTTAAATCACATGCATCCTCATATTTGATATACAAACTCAGTATAACATGTATAAGCTAACATGTAATCATAATCATATTATTGTGAAATATTTGTGTGACTAGGAAGATATACACGCATGATACATGTAGTTACCAGTGAAGAAGCACATACGTGTATACATGTGTATATCGGTATATGTGACTGAGACATGTGATAAATGTTACACATGACAGGTACAAGTACACCTGTATATATGTATATGAAATAAATCTTTCCCCAAGGTAGATATTTTTCAGCCGATCTTTTTCCACCATGAAACTACCAGTTATATGTACATGTATATAATACTTATGTGTAGTAGTTAGCACTTGATGCTTCTGCATTAAAAACATCCAGCAATTAAACCTACATGTACATGTGCACATGTACATTGTATTTAACTTAAAGTGTTATAATAAATTTGTATAGAATAAGATCCATATCATCTCCAGATCTGACCACACTGATACTGCACTATGTAATGTGTACATAAAATGTATGAGACATTCCCAAGATAAAATCTCTGCCAGCGCTATATACTTACTGCACCTGCATGTACTACAAACAGAAGTGAGTATTCAAATTTCTTATTGTTCAAACTTTAATGCATTTCCATAAAAGGATGAACATAACACCACTTTTTAACAGTATTGTACAGTGGCAAATTACAAATGTAGTTAAAATTCCTGACAATCATATCCTTACACAGTGGAACCTCAGAATAAAGACCACTTCCCAGCAGCTATATTTAGTAGTCTCAGACCACCTCACAATTAAGACCAGTCTTACTGTGGTCTTAATTCTGAGGTTCCCCTGCACTGGTGTGATATATAACCCAGGGTATAACAAGGGGACTATAACATGTACAAAGTACATAGGTGGACTATGTGGACAGAGGATAACAGTTTGTAGACAAAAGATTTACTAAAATTCAGTTGGCAAAGTTGCTCGACTGAAAGAACTGGTTATACATGTATCGTCATAGTACTACATGTAACTAATACTTTCATGTTCAAAGCTGTCAGAACTCAACACATCTATTGTATACATATACATGTACCTACTGTATGAGCTATGGCATTTATAGATAGAGCACTACATATTCCCAACTAGTCTATCTGTCACAGTACCACTTTTTTTACCAAGATTTCCATCACATAATTACCAATACTCCCAGCAAAAGCACCAGTTTTACATTCTGGCCTTCTATTCGTTCATTCAAAACAGACACAATATGACATAAGTGCCGTCTCTGCATCAGAAGTCCATGTCAGCTTGTCACAGCAATCATCCTGGTACAGTGATCCATGGACATCACTCTCCCCCAGCAAGAAATGCCGTCTGTAGTTGCCTATTCGACCTCTCGCTTGTAACGTCGCGTGCATACAACGCCTTTAGCTTCAAGGGTCTGAAGGCAAAGAAAATGAATAAGTATTACATTTCTGTGTTTTTTTTATTTAAAGTACATGAACATGTAACAAATGCAACACATGGAACATGTGCAACAGACGAACAAACGAAACTAATCAAAAGAGTACTATAAATAAATGTACATGTACATAAATGTATATCATGCAGTGCAATATAAGCCTTGAGGCCATTCACTAAGTAATGCATGGACATGCCAGAAAAAAGTGTAATCACAGAGAATTCCTAAAACTACATGAAAAAGTGTAATTACAGAGAATTCCTAAAACTACATGAAAAAGTGTAATTACAGAGCATTCCTAAAACCACATGAAAAAGTGTAATCACAGAGAATTCCTAAAACTACATGAAAAAGTGTAATCACAGAGAATTCCTAAAACTACATGAAAAAGTGTAATCACAGAGAATTCCTAAAACCACATGAAAATGTACTGAACTGGTTTAAAATTCTAATGATTATATTACAAATTTAAAGATCACCAATACTCTGGCACTGCGGGTGTTTCATTTGATGCTTGGCACTTAGTGGTTAGAGATTATTAGTTTACGACCCTTTAATTTTATGATGCAGGACCAGTGAGGCTCTCTAAAGCTTCTAAAGACGACACAAACCTTTGCAGCAAATACATGTACTATAAGTTATGTGAATGCATCTGATGCTCCCTCTCACTAAAGAACAGATCACTACGCTAGACAGAAGGAATGCCTCTGTATTAGATGAGGGGGGTTTACAGTGAAGCATTCTTGAGGGACCACTGCAATGAAAGACCACCTGTCTTGAAAGACCACAATTTTTTAACACAGCCCTATTTAATATATTTGACCTATTACCAGAGACCACCTGTCTTGAGAGACCACGTTACTGTGGTGTAACATTGTGTAAGGGATTGTCTTTCAAGGGAGGTTCCACTGTACTGTGTTAGATACCCTAACTATAAACCTACCATAACCATTGTGTTCTCGTCCTCCAGTGTCCGGACGAGTGTGGAGTCCACGTCTCCTTTCTGCACGTATGTCAGCTTGGTGTCCCCATCAACAGTGGCCGTAGTCTGTGAGACAAAAACAGACAAGATGCTGAACCGAGAGACATCAGACGCATCTGGTAGATACATGGGTATTAACATGATAAAACTGATATGTGTATCAACACTGATACACCACATATCAACACTGATACACTTGTATCAAAAGTGATACACATTACACAAGTGAATCAAAATGGATACATGTGTATCAAAACTGGTACACAAGATACGTGTGTATCACAACTTATACATGTATATCAAAACTGATACATGTGCACCAAAAATGATACACATGATACATGTGTATAAAAACTGATACATGTGCATCAAGCTAACTGTACTTCACATTGTCTAATGCCAAATTACTTTGACACTGTGACATAGAATGTTTAGTCGGCACACGATGGTCAACATGATCAAGAACTAGAGTACTGTTGATATTTATCATATACATGTACATCATGATAAATGTACAAGCAACAAGTACCAGGCAAAAGCAACATGAGCAAGTTTGATACTCGTCATAGTAGTGCACCTTACATTACATACCTTGTTCTTAATTTCTGGCATTCCATTTGAATTATTCTAGCCGGCTATTTACATGATTAATTCATTAAATCAATTAAAGTCCATTTTTTCATATTATTTTAAGTCTGTATATATTTTCTTTTTTTGTGGGCCATTTTATATCATAATTTTTTTTAGGGAGCTTCAACATTTACCATGTTTACTTATGCTTATATAGGATATATATACAATGGAATGGTCCCTGCATTTTAAGATCAGCATTTCAGGCAGAAAAATATAGTCTTAAATTGAACATGTTGAAGGTTGTCTAAAAATGCCGGGATGTTTATATTGAAAGTATATAAGAGTGGTTTTACCGATGGCTGGTCTTAAATTTTTATGGAGGTACCGTAATTCTTAAATGGATGGGTCTTAAATTGGAGTGAACACTGTACAACTACTTAATGTAGTGGTCTTGCTGGTTACCTTAACATTCCTCCCATCTGCTGTTGTTTCATCAAACTCTTCATCCAACTTGAATTTGATCTCCGTGTTTTTGATGGTGGATTTTGTCTGTATGGTGTACACGCTGTCCTCCAGGAAGATGATCTGGGTCGGCTTGGTCAGGTTGGCCACCGTGCGCAGGGCAAAGCCTACTCCTGCACATGGGAAATAAATACGTATGAATAATTACCAATAATTTATCATTGTAATTTGTTATTAATGAGTACCATATGGTAATAATAGTAGTACATGCATAAATACAATGGCCCCTCTATTTTAAGGCCACCCATTGGACGTTCAAAATGTGGCCTTAACACATGCAACGCCATGAACATGAAGCATTTAATATACCCCCGGTACATGTATTTACCAGAGTCTAAAAAGAACAAATATGATTTCCCTATTGTATGCAATGATCCCTAAGCATCTATTATGTCTTTACATGGTGTACACGTACATATATATTATGTATATGATGTATCAAGATTTACATTTTACAACATACTTTTAATAAGATCATCTTCATCATGTTCATTGTGAGCAGTGAATGGTCACAGCAGTGACACAAACCAGTGAGATACATCATACATGAGATATGGCCCTTTCATTATGTGGCTTCACCATGTTTAAATACTAAAGTAATACACATTTTAAACAAATTCTCAAAACCTGTGTATCTTATAACATGTATACTGTTAGGTTATTACAATCTACATGTATGTATGACCTTTAAAGGTTAACAGCCGACATAAACTCAGCTCCCTCACACTGACCATAATTAGGATACAACATGTACAGTAGTCCCTCGCTTTTACAACCAACAGCGTTGATTACAGTATAACATGTATAACTGATCATTTGTGATAGGTCCACTTAATTTCATTCCAAAGTGTGGATTTTGTGTACAATGGTGTAATATTGAAAGTTTGTGTCAATTAAGGCTTCCCATCACCACTGATCACATACATTTACATTGGTACTACTGTACAGTACATTGTACATACAACATTTACAAGGTCCCATGGGTCATGTGGGTACTGCAACAGAAGGGTTGCCACTGCACATGTACATGTACAAGTAACAATATCGGTGAACCACAATACCAGTAGTACAACTTGAACAAGCCGCCGCCATCGTTTGTCCATGCTGTCTATATACAACTACGGGACATGATCCAACAACTGCAGAACAATTTACAGTCGGACCATGCCGACTGACTGCGTTCTGAATGTGGCTGACACATAATCATGTGATAAATATGATATACCGTACACATGGTACATGTACATGATGCGACATATAATTTTGACAGGCTACTTTAGTATGTTACAGATGCTGTGGTCTGAATAGGGCTACTGGTTTGTGGTTTCTGTGGTACATGTACATGTACATGATGTACGGTACACATTGTACATGTCACATGTAGGTTTGAAACCATTTCTCTAACTCCCATAGCTTAATTGTATTATATTAAATGGGGACCCGAAAGCTGCCACAAAGATAGGGGGAGTACATAGATTTTCTGTGCATCGTTATGGGGCCCTGTAGAATTGCGTGATTGCCACTGATTGGTGATTGACTATATATGTATATCTAGCACGTGAAACATTCTCTACATGACCCGAGTCCAGCATGAAAATGGCTGTCCACACTCTCGTAATCATGGTAATACATTAATATTTTGGTAATAAAACTATTCCTTTTTTTTTGGTGATTGGTGATTTGGGTCAGAGAAATCTGGTGATTCGGCCCTGTTGGGGGGTATATACTCCCCCTAAAGATCACATACATTCATACACATGGCAGTCTTTATGAAGATTAATTTAGGCTAAAGCCTGTATCATTTGTACAGTACATAATGCAGCCTTTGTAGAACAATTTTTGTGGGATTCACTAGGTCCTTAATGCAGACACTGGCTACATGGTACATACAGCTTGTGTGTATCATGTGTATAAGGTACTCATAGTTCATGTATAGTTTTACTAAAGAGAACAGAATAATTAATGGTCATCAATCTTCATACTGTCACTGGCATCAAATGCATGCAGTACTGTGAAGCAGAAATGTTTGCATGGAATTTCACGAGTTAAACAATTATACAATATGTTATAGGCCACAAACTTTTGGTGGTGGTGGTGGTGGTGGTGGTGAGGGAGGTCTTCTTAAACATTGTTAAATGCTACGAAAGTCAAAAGTCTGTGTGTTGGGGGGGGGAGGAGTCACCTTAAATGCAGCAACTATCTACGTATTGGTGTATGTGTCATCCTGTCAAGAAGCAACAGCTGGCCAGACAGAAGATTGCTGCCTGTACGGTTACTGCCGGGTCCCCGGCTACCAGTAGCCATAATTATTGAATTTATAGCTGTCACATTTCAAATAGTTACGTTTTTCACCATGTGTCAAAATGGATTTTGTGACTTTTTTTCCACATCAATATGAAATAGTGTGGCATCCAATTTATGGTTGCATGCAAAGTTCACGAGGTTTGGACAAAATACAAAAGTGAATTATGTTTACCATGTTTTATACCCGGCACTATTTTTTCTGCAGCGCATACATGTACACAAATTTGTAAAATAACTGATGTGATGATTAATCATGTTCATACACATACACATGTATCATGTGTGTACTGCACATGATGTATATCCAATTTATGATGTTTTTAATTTAAATGAGCCCTGAATATAGCACCAATCTCCATAGTTGTATAAACTAAACGTAGCACAATATATAAATGTACCGGGACATGTACAGAGTAGCTACACCAGTGTATTTTAGCATGTTTAACACATTGCTGTGACAATCAAAGAATTAATGTACATAAGGTTATTGGAGGGGGGGGGGGAGTAATCCAGACCTTTTGGCCTCATGGTGTTTATTTTGTGTTGATCATAAAAAGGCAGTCTTGTGAAAAATGCTATCCCTGGGACATGTATACTTCATTTCAGTCATTTGTACATTTATAAAGTGAGAATGTCCCAATGGCAAATGTGATTGGGTTCGTTTAATTGGTATTGATCAGTTTCGATAGAAACTGAACAATTAAAGGAACCCAATTAACATACACCACTGCCTAAGAAAACTTCTCCAATATCAATTAAAGAAACGGGTCCAAGCTGTCCTTGAAGCAGTCAGGTTTCCCAATAGAAGCAGCTTTCAGCATTATTTAGCATTCCCTACCACAGAGACTCAGGGCAGGTGCCTGGTAACCATGGCAACCCTGGCTGAAGGGAGTGAAATGGAATGGCAGATAATGGGTAACAGCTTACAGCAGCAGTCAGTGACCACTGCTAGCCTCACAGTGACCCGGCTGGAACTGCCAAATATATCCTAGGATTACTCATAGCTGATTGACACCATCTGGCCTCTGGTATAAAAATACTGGTACAGATAGCAACAAGGATGCCTTACATCTACACTGTATATACCCCTAGTATAATAGCATGTACGTATCATTGGTGGTTCCTCTTTTTTGCAGACAAACCTCTCAATTTACTAGTAGACATTTTAAAGACCATTCAATGAGTATTTTTTCACAACTGTAGATCAATTTTAACCCAACCGGTCTTATAAAGACTATATAGCATGTACCTGGTGTAGCTGTACATGATTTCTTGGTCCCAAAATATGCTACTGGCCATTTTAGAATTTGTACATGTTGTATAATGTGTATGATGGAATAAACAAACACACATGCGTGTGCTCACACACACAGTGGGTTACAGTAACCCCTTGCTGATCATGAAAAGAAGGTGCTAACAACCATATGTACCTAATGCCAAAGTGATATAAGCCCCAGGATATAATTTCAGCCTGTATGTATGGTAAAAAGCTTCTACCATGACATGACATGTCATAGTAGAAGCTTGATGGATCTCCAATAACTGCTGGCATTTACCAGTGTTTATCAGTTTACATGTGTAAATAATAGTAACCTACACTTTAGTGGGGGGGGGGGGGGGGGGGGGGGGGGGGGGGGGG
>JAAUYG010126372.1_pt1 | contig 10890 bp, 11 predicted proteins | sample 7278091 | NCBI WGS metagenome assembly JAAUYG01 (sample SAMN14350201, study PRJNA611818) | marine sediment metagenome | isolation source: surface marine sediment (0.6m) | place: French Polynesia: Moorea | collected 2018-08
AAGCAATTCCTATCATGAAGTTTGTTTTTTTTTTTCGAGAACAAAATATTGGATTTCAGACATCCATTGTTACAAACATCAAAGATAAAGGAACTGAAACCGTAGGAATTGTAACAATTTGGAATGTATCCATAATACAGTACAACTGCCATAACTCGTGGCAATGTTGAAATAACAGCACTTTCTGGGATCTGAGGTAAATCAGGTCAATGAACGATTCAATTTTTTACTCAACCATATATTTATGTTTGACGTGTGGGCAACTGCACTTGATATTTCTTGCAAGGATAAAAGACGTGTTCGCATTCGAATTTTATTGATCATTTGATGAACTACTATAGTATTTTTTTTATAGATTTTAGAACCCGCATGAACGACCTTTGCCCTTCAGTCACACATGTCAAGCGATTTCCGGCGGTTTATTCTACATGGCGATGATACTCTCGACCGACTCAATCAGTTAAACCTTGCTCAGACACACAGTTCTACAAAAGAACAGCGGAATCTAAACAGTAATACAGTAATAAGTTACTCGATCAATGATCTATACAGAGACATTGTGGGAGAACACACACTCGACCGTTCACATTCCCGAGAAAACAAAGATGCTTTTGTTTGGTTGTTTTTTGTTCATTCTGCAGAAGGCGCGATCACCAGAGGGGCTAGCTAGTAAGAAACGTCACTGTCGGGGGGGGAGGGAAAAAGATCTAAGCTTTACTCTACGTAGAAACAACAGCACATCGCAACCTAGACCTTCCGGCCTTAACATCACATCACATCACATCAAACAGTGACCAGTTGGCAGGGAAAACCTCCCCACTCTGCATGTATATGTATGTGTGTAGATACAGTCGCCACCCTGAGGAACTACTGTATCAGGTCTGCAACTACACACAGCCAAAGACTTTTCTCTTTCTCCTTGATTCCCTGATAATAAGTGATTAGCCCCTCTCTTGTTTCCATGTATTTTTGTGAGTCTCTCACATTCCGTACCCTCCGGGCATACCCCCGTACGCTCCCGTCTGGGGGTAAGCAGGCATAGCCCCCGGGGGTGCTGCTGCGTATGCCATGCTGGGCCCTGCCGTCAGCATCAGCTGGGGTTCATCTGGAAGGGAGGAGGAGTGGGGGTTATATATAACAGAAACTGGCGTAAGTTTGGTCATCATTTATTAGTCTTCTCAAAATGCTTGTTCTCTTAGTCAACTGATGGTTGACTGAAGTCAAAATGGATAGGATTTAGGAGTAATTACTATAACTTCAGAACAGCATTCTGGGATGGAAGACTTATGCCATTAACGTGTCTGTTTATGTGAAATATATATATATATAACACTATAACATATAACTAGTATATAACTATATAACATATATAACTAGTATAACATCTTTCAGACTGATTGTGCGGTTCCAAGGCAACACAATGTAGTGCTTTTATCGACTCGGTATGCATGAGGAAGCATCCGGCTGCCTTTCCACTTGTTATATCGCTCACCAAATCTTGAAAGAATCTCCAAAGAAGACTGAGCATGTGTGAAAATCTAGTCGAATATGAAAACAGAATCAAGTTTCTGCACTTACTGAAAACCAGTGGTTTCTCTTCAGCACGCTGTTCCTCCTCTGACCGGATGGCGTCTGACTGTTCCAACTTATCTACCTACAAAACAGAACGCACAAGCGAAGGATTAATTCTTTGTGACTATTCAATATTTTTAAATACATAGTTTATTTTACAAGACACTGCAAGGTTCAACTTCAAATGCCATTGTGAACTTCCCAGAAAACTATCTGTATTGTCCAATGGAAAATTCCATGATTATGCAGCCCTTTTACTAAAGCATATTGAAATGTAAAATTTTAAAACAATGATTTTACATACACAACCCATATTAATACTTCTTTTCTTAATTAACTCTTTTCAGATGGACGGGCCAAAGTTCTAATATACAAGTGGCAACGCAGAATGATTTATGCAAAGAATAGCATTTTAGATTTAGTTGCAAAGCCAAATTGACACCGTGAGCGGTTTTCTTTTAGAAAACTCAAGCAAATTTTAGTTCAACTTGAAGCTCTAGTCATGCAAAAAGTGTCAGGGAAACAGTATGTAAGCTAAGGTGCAGGTTTCCGCAAAATAGGTTAACATTTTATGAGCATGCACCCGATCTTATTTTATCTATTTGGCCTTGCCCCTCAGAAGTTTGTAATGATAAAACTTTGTCGGTTTGTGTCACTTCATACAACCATAGTAACAAGTATGAATTGATCCTCTGCAAATTCAAAGCTTGGTCTTAAGAGCAGATCTTGTTTGATAAGCGAATACCAAAGCTCAACAGAGCCAATAATCATTATTACTAAAGGCATTGTAAGCACCTGGATATACCAAACTCGGGGAAGCCTAAACGCAGCAGTAAACATGCAATGGGGGTGCATGCATGAAATGTTTAGAAGAAGAGGTCTAGTAAAATCCCCGAAAACTGATACCACAATTATGCATATAGAATTTACTTTTACATTAATTTCTTTTTCTCTCTCTTTTTTTTTGTAATTTTTTTACACCCAAGAAGAATATAACACGCCAAACAACCCGGTAATCTCTAAGAACGGTTATCTGCTCAGGCTGATTCACAGAAAACTTATTTTCTTTAACATATTTTTATGGACATTTTGTTGGCTCTTTGTGAACGATTTTCCAGTATTTAAGACTTAAAAGGTCCCCTACATTCACATCGATGTATGAATGCTATTAGCGAGCAGCTACTAGCTATTATTATTGCTTGGATATAGTTATGAAACATAACCATTTCTCCCATTCCAGAGTAATGACTACCCTGGCCTCGGAAAGTGAAACGTGTTGCCGTAAAGTAACCCGGATGGCACTGGGAGATACGTGCGGGACCAAACAGGACAAACCATGCTTAGAGCGAAGTTTGCCTGAGTACCTCGGACGTTGCAGGGCTGCCTTCACGGCTCACCTTGCTTGTGTATTCCCGCATGACTTGGATCATGTAGGGCATAGCGAAGTCCATTATGTTGTGTCGCCACGACAACTCGAGGATGACGTCCGGCCGTAAGAGATCGTAACATTGGAAGAGGGAAGCGGCGAAGCACTCGTAGTTTTTCTCTTCCAAGAACCATGCAAGGAGTTCCTCGGCGATGTCAGTGTTTCTGGATTCCGCTGCATACTGCATGGCATCCTGTAAACAGGACAAAACAAAACTTTGCCTTTACAAGTAACGATGCATGACAATCACGTTCATAAACAAAGCATACATACTATTGCGAAAAATTATATAAATGAGATGCTCTGTTTCAGATCCTTTTCTGGACCAGTGTAGGCAAATGTATCGGCTAGATTTCACATGAATATTCACATTTGCATGGAAATAGTAAAACATTCTCTCACTGATTATTATCAGAAATATTTATATGTGGAAAATGCTTTAAAACACGTGGGAATTTGTTACAGAATTTGAGAATAGTGCAAGAACTGAATCAAAAGCTCTACACAAATTTAGTTCTGAATTTCTCTATTCAACCAGTTTTTCTGAGACGCCTATTAAATCCATGTCCCACCGACCTTAAACAACATATCCTTTTTGCAGAGATCCACGGACTGTTTCCAGCGGTTGTTTCCCCGATACAAATAGGCTCCGATCCTGCGGAACTCGATTAGCTCGTGCTTTTCCAACCTCTGGGCTAAGGATATATTATCGTAGTTGTCGAAGGCCTCGATGGAGGCTCGCAGGCCCTGATAGTCTTCCTCCTCTATTAACAGGTTGTTCAGGGCTTCGTTAATAGCTTTGTTGTTGTGGTTCTGGACTGCGCGAAGGTAGGGCTTGACGAGCGGGATGTGCCCGGCTTTTTTGAAGAAGCTCACAGCTCGTGTGTGGTCCATACGTGGTGTGAGGACGAGGAGAAGGTCATTGAGCAGCAACGGTTTGTAGTCCAAGTAGAACTGCAGGGCTTTGTAGTAGAGCTCAATGTTCGCCACTTTGGTTACAACGTCCTGAAACACAACGCAAGTATATACTAATTTTGCGGGTAACTGTGGGTAACAACGCTGGATAGCGCAGATTTATTTTGTTTGGTTTTCAGGTAAACTCTGAGCACAAGAACTCGACTTTCTATATGGCTTTCTATAGGACTTTCTTTTGCATACAATGCTCGAATGACTATTTTTTCCGATTCTGCAGTGGAACAGACTATATTTCTCATCCTGTAGGGACACCGTCACACGTAATCGGCACAAATATAGACTTGGGGACTCTTCAATTTTTACCTTTTTTTCCATTTTTTTTTTTTTTTGGGGGGGGGCATTAGAATGTTATGACTCAATGTAACACCAAGCAAGATTACTCTAAAACCTGTAGCACCACGGTCACATAACGGAAACCATAAAGGATGAATATCATCCTAAATATGCTACCTTGAAATGACTCTCCTTCCAAGCGTCCGTTGGGTGGCTCATCATTGTGATGATCGCGTTGTCATACTCCTCATATTTGTCATACAGGAATACCAGCTCTGCCCACAGGTGAGCCTGCTCAGCTGCCCGCAATACCTGGAAACAAAGCACACACAGGAACTGACTCCAAATTATATACAAACTCCCTCTCAGCACCCCCTGTATATAAAGACCACCTGCTTATGAAGACCACATTTTTCAAGTCCCCAGGGGTATACGTTTCATGTTATTGAACCTGCATATACAGACCATGTGTGTATAAGGACCACATTTTGTTGGGCCCTATGGTGGTCTTTATATACAATTTTCACTGTATCATATTATAGACCATACAGTGGTCCCTATGATTTAAGAACCGTCTATTTAAGCATTCCCTCCATAGATCAGCCTAGCGGTGACACCCTTCTTATATTCTCAATATAAATATTCTGAGGCCACCTTCAGTTTAGGGCCCTACTTTTCTGGTTGAACAGGTGGTCTTAAAATGCAGGGGCCACTGTATACGCTCTGTGGTACCATCCCTTAGATGTATTTATGCAGTGTGGCATGGACAATATAGTATGCTGGGGTGTAAAGATACAAGGATATCTACATTTAAGAGTATATCAACTCAAGCATCTTCAGAGTTCTTTCTTCAGCAGCAGAACTCTGGCTACAAAATATTCCATTTCCCACTTGAGTAGTCTTAGCATGAATATTATTCTGAGAATTATTTTCCATAGAACAACAGTGCCCCGTAATATCTACAGCTATAGCGACATGCGAGTGTGTCTTACCTTTGGAATGTTGACTCTTGACCAGAAGAGCTCTAAGTGTTCCCTCATCTTCTCTGGCTTGTACTTTGAGTACAAGATCGCCAACTCTGTGAACATGCCCATGTGAGCACGCTCCAAACCTGCAACAAAAGTAACCAGGGATGTTTTATTAAAGCTAACTTTTCAACACACATCCAAGAGAAGGTTTAATGTTTACAATGTAACCCAATATACTGTTTGACTAGCATAATACGCTAATACATTACAACTTTCCCCAGTTACACTGTACTTCATAATACAAAGATCACCTGAAGGCAAATGAGTCCAGCTGCTGTTTTTGGCCCTTTTCCAAATGCTCCCTTTAAAAGCTCTTTTAATATGTTCCTTCAAACTCGATGTGGAAAGACTTTATACTCGTGTTAAGTTTGCAAGGAACCTCCTTTATGCGATTTTCATTTGCTAGATGTCAGCAATCTTGAAAAGGTGACATTCAGTTCAGAAATGCACAAAATACCAACCCAACGCAGCCTCTAAGAGAGCGATGAGTTCCTCGAAGTAGCCTCTGTCCTGGTAGTAGTTGATGAGATCTTCCAGTTCATCAGCGTGTACCACGATATGGAGCCCACACATCTGGGCCAGACGGAATTCCTCATTGTCCACGCAGGCAAAGCACACCTGGAGGAGGGGACCGATGCCCAGTTATTGCCTTTTTGAATAGGTACGGAAATTAATGGTCTGTACATCTAATTTCCAGTGTGGTGAAATTCCTATACTAGCATACACCGCCTGTCTTTGAATTTGCACCTTGAATTTCAAGATTTTATAGTCTACTGTTATTTGTAATGTCTACATCTTGGGCCATGTGCAGAAGTACTGAAGCCCTTGGCAGTACAAGGGGTCAAGGTTCTATTGCAGTATTTCTTTTTACCTGTGGAGTTGATGCCGCCAGCTATTTTTACAAGGAACAGAAATCATAATTTTTTGTTGCTGTTTATAGACCAGCTGTTCCTCTTCATCCTTTACCTCTTTCCATGTGCGCGTGCTGTTGGCTTTGCGAGCGCTGTCCACGGCTCCTTGGTACTCCCCGAGGTGCACCAGTGTGATTGCCAGACGTGCGTAGTTGGCTACGTTATTGTAGAGAAGTTTGGCTGGTTCATACATCTTGTTGTCAAAGCACCTGTCGGCCACCTAAATGACAGAAAAGATGGGTGACTGTCTGAAGGGAAAGCGAGTCAATTGTTTTATGTTGGCGTACATCCTTGTGTCAGATCAAAGCCGCCCCATCTGATGTAATTCACCCCATTTTACAGTCTTTGGTTTCACTGGGTTGGGGATCGCACGATACAAAACAAATAGTGTAATGCCTCAAGAGCATCGTTGGAATTCAGAACACCCCAGAATTAAAACCGCATATCAGTCAACTCACGTATAACTTAAGGCTATCCCATTGATAAGTAAGTGGGGGGAGGTGGCCTGACAAATTTTTTAACACCCTCCCTCCTCCCAAGCATATTTCAATTCTTATTTTAGTATGCATATGCACTGCGAAGCATTGTTTTGCTTCCCCCTATCAGGTACAATTCTTTTTGCACCCCCTTACCACATATTAATTCATCTCTTTTCAGGCACCACGCATAACTTTTTAATGGGATAGCCCTTCTATAAATCAGTAGTATCTCGTTTCAGAATTAAGATCACCCCAGAAATAAGACCCCCCCCCCCCCCACTGCACCCACCCTCCCTTTTGACTTCGACCAGGGGTGGTCTTTAATTTCGAGTTCCCCCAGTGCTACTGACCTGGGTGATGTTGGCATGGTTTGGCCCAGAGATGAACTCCTCCAGGTCTGCGAGACGGTTTGTCTTGGCGTAGGCAAACACCAGCTCAGTCTCGATGAAGGTCTCTCGGGCCTTCTTACGGGCCATCTGCAGATATTTCACCAGGTCCTCCCAGTTGTCTGAGAAATTAAAGCAAAGACGCACACACATTTACTGTAGTGTTTATAGCTGGTAATATCGCCATAAGGTTCTCATTTGCAAGAGCTAAGAATCCAGAGTTTTCACATCTTGGGGACGTATTACTTAACACACAATAGAGCTCATGTTTCGATTTATGATAATTTTAATCCATTTGATGCTAAGCTGTACAGTAAAGCTGAGAACTCTCTATCCCAAAATCTAATACATGTATATCAAAAGTACATACATGACCAGAAAACACTAAAGTCTTTCTAGAAAGCCACAAGTATAAGCAGCAAAAATTAAAACATTCCCCATTGTTCGAGCTTACTGCTAGAGCTTGCGACATCGACCACTTCCATGTACATGGATGGATCGTCCGCCTTTATGTAGGAGTCGATTGATTCTTTCACCAGGCCGCCGTCCAGCTGAGCCTTAGCGAGCTGGCTCCATACTGCCGGCTCGTTGCACTTCTCCGCAAACTCGTATGCACGGTCTAGGTTGCCGATGTGGTCAATGAGAACCTGGAGCCAAGATGAGGAGGGATTTCATTAACATATATGTACTGTACATTCATATCTTAATTATTATAGTGAATGCAATTCAAAGAATGGGACAATTTAAAACTGCTGGGTTAGTCACACGGAAGACGAACCATGGAACTGTCTTAGACTTGTCTTAATGGAAGTTGTCTTGTTTCCAAGACTAAAACCACTGTACACAGTATTAACCCCTGACAGTTTTATTCAAACCAATTCTATTTACATAGTTCTATATTGATACCATAGTGTCTTTCTACGTCACAGCACCTTGGATGTAGTTTAATTATCTGAACTTACCTGGATAGCCGAGGTGTTAACCTCAAACTTTCTGAAGATAGCGAATGCTTCCTCGTACAATTCGCTGCCGATAGCAATGTTGGCAATGTCTGGTGCATCATAGTTATCCAGGCGGTTGATATAGTCCATGACTCGGGTACGATCCGCCTTGATGGCCGTCAGGATCAGCAAATTCTGGAGATTCCTGAAAAGCAAAACCAACAAATATTTTTACTAACTCTTGCAAACTCAAACTTGTGTATATGATTAGGAGACCCCCCACTTAGCGATGCAGTAAGTATTGAATTCACTACACCTGTGTGGTATTACGAGTATAATAGTAGAACATGGAATCAGAGAGAATCTGTTGCTGCATTCTGGATAATCAAACGGGATCCAACGACTGACTTGACAGGCATGAACACGCAGTGTGGGATTTATATCTGTGAAGCTACTCAAGCTATCATACCATACTGCATGCTTACGATGTCATCACTCATCCATAAAGTCTGGATTAGAAATGACTAAAAAAACACACAACTCATGGTGTACATATTAGTCCAAAGTAGGAGCGTGTACAATGGTCCCACTGGGTTAAGATCCCCTCACATTTTGGGCTTTCATCTACTTTAAAACCGGCCACCAGTGACCGAAGTCCATATTTTCAACACAAATAACCCTGCATTTTAAAACCACCTACACTTTAAATTTTAAAACCACGTTTTTCTGGTTGAACAGGCGATTTTAAATTGCAGGGACCACTGTACTAGTAAATGACTCACCTGTGGTCGCTGAACACAGAGTTGTCGAGAACGATCTTCTCCAAGAGTTCAATCAACTCGTTTGGCAGGTCGGCCGTCATGAAAGCTTTGACAGTGACTGAGATATCCTCGGGGTCCTGTGTCTCGGAGAGCGCAGTCTGAACCACCTGGTCTATCAGAGGTCTTCTGTATTGATTGTCTTCCTTTAGTACACCGGCCCACAGGTCTGCGTCGCGTCGCCGGACCAGGTATCGAGCTTCGCTCTTGAACAGGGAGTTCTCATTGCACACCTGGGGATGAAAGAGACGGTGAAAGGTAAGGTCAGAGATAGCTTAATCAACACTGCAGCTATTGTCCAGTGTTACGTAAGTTTTCTTGATACCTGGGGTCTGCTTCTAGAAAATATGTAAGTCTAAAAACTTACCTTAAGCACAGAAAAGACGATGGTTGTCAGGGAGATTAACAGTGCATTTGGTACATTTTCCCCCTGAGTTAAGATCTTTCAGGACACTAGTCCCAGTAAAGCTTGTATACAGATATGCCACCATAAAGTTGCCTGTCCTAACACTGCATTTGCAAATGTGACAATGTACCAAGGTAGCTCAAACACCACAAGGCTTGCAACATTAATGCATGCATAAACATCTATTAAGGCCAGTTTGGTCTTGATGTGGTCCTATTACATTTCACCAACTTGAATACGCTTCTACGTTGTCACTTTGAGGAACATCGAATCATCATGCCAAACGTGATGCTTTGATGTTCCGATCTGGATGATCAATTGATGAGTTTATTTCATGTCAATTTTTAAACCCTGCAGCTACACTCTTGCCACTCACATTGATAAGTTCCTGGTCGCACTGTCCTCTCTCGTATGCCACACAGGCCAGATGAGGATCCCGCTTCTCACAATACTTGCCAACCACTTTGCTGTCGTAATGCTGATTCTCCCTGAAAATATAAGACAAAATCGTAAACACTCAGGTGAAAGAACTACTGGATGTTTCCAAGATGCCTCCTGCCGTTTTACGGACTAATATATAGATGTTATATACAAAGCTTCAAAATAAGAGTTGTTTTATAAACTTTCATATCACCTCAGAATTACGAACACTGTTTGGACAATCAAATTAAAGCATTATTCCGTTTCAGAATTAAGACCAACTCGGAACTAAATAAGACAACCTCAGAATTAAGACCACTTGGCTTGGACTGTGTGTGGTTTTCATTCGAAGGGTTGCACTGTACTGCCCAGAAGCTTAAAATGACACATGCGGCATTATAGGAGCCAGTGCCTAGCCCGCCTACAAAGGCCTTTTTACATACCTGAGGAACCTCTCTGGGTTGTTGTTGCTATCAATGTAGATTTTCGCCAGAGCATTGTGGGTAGCCGGCTCCACGCTGCCCTCGTGGATTCGGGTTTCCAGCCATGGCAGGAGCAGCTTGAGACGATTTCGTTTCTCCATCTCGTCCACAAGCTCATCGATTGAGAACTGGCCACGTACGACCATGATCAGCTGCTTGATGGCATCCTCTGAGCAGTCGACATCGAGGAGTCCTCCTACCACTACCGGCAGACGCGAGGGGTTAACCTGAAATCACCAGCATACACATGTATAAACTCTACAGTGGGAGGATAGTGTACAGAATTTTTTATATATTTATCACAGATTTGTAAGAAACTTCAAATGCTGGTTATCTCTTTAAAGCGGGACTTACTTTTTGATTCAATATGATATTCGTAGTCGTACTTATTAACTGGCACTTAAAAACATAATATGACAGGAGTTCTTGAAAATACATTAAAGTCTAAGTTTTGACTTAAAGCTACCAATCAGACCAGTGTGATTGACTAAAATCAATTTTTTAAACTTTAAACGTAAACGTGGCAACCATAGTTGCAATGAATCTAAGTATTTTCAAAGCTCCAGCCCTGGTAAATCAATACTGAGTATAACACCGTACAACACATCTCAGAAAGCTCAGACCGTCTCACCTTCTGGACGTATATCTCAATGTACTTCTGCAGATTGTTGCGGTACAGGTAGAGAACCAGATCATGAACGTAGTCAAAGCGATCACACACGATGATCAAGGGCAGCTGGTCGGTCAGCTTGGCTTCCTGAAAGGTAAATCGA
>JAAUYG010220993.1_pt1 | contig 10890 bp, 5 predicted proteins | sample 7278091 | NCBI WGS metagenome assembly JAAUYG01 (sample SAMN14350201, study PRJNA611818) | marine sediment metagenome | isolation source: surface marine sediment (0.6m) | place: French Polynesia: Moorea | collected 2018-08
CCACTTGTATATTTTCAGTATAAATATCCCTCTATTTTAAGACCACCTTCAATTTAAGACCATATTTTGCTGGCTGAAAGGGACCACTGTACTCGGATTGTTGTCAAAAGTTAAGACTTAAGAATTTTTGAGAATCCAGCCCAGGTTCAGATTGTTTTTATTTTTTTAAATGTAGCCTTAATTTTTTTTTTAGAGGACTCCAGTCCAGGTATTTTTTCTAAGTAGGGTACATGCACAGCAATGGCTGTCATGAGAGACTGGCTGAATAATTGTTCCTGAATCTGTACCACGCATCAGACAAAACCAAATTAGTTGTAATTTCAGTGCAGGACTTATTATAGGCGCTATTTTCAGGGCTTAAATTATATTGGCCAAATGGATGCAATTACTTTGGCCGCGCCTAAAACACCAAATAAATTCCATGCCAAATTATTTCAAATTTTATATTATTCAGTAATACCAAACAGGCTATATGAAGCTCTTTGGTACCACAATACAAAGCCTTCCAATGCATAAATACCCACGGTTTATGAATCTCATACATTTGTAGTTCTATACCGTTACCACCATGTTATGACCTCCAATCACTGTGATCTGACCAGGACAGCTGTGTAGTAGGAAACTATACTACGAGTGCTTTGGATGATCCATAATCACCAGCTGACTATAGAAGTGTGAGAATTTGTGTGTGTGTACTGGCAATGTACCCACTTTCCCTATTACAACCCCTGACCAGTGCCCAACAAGCTGTTTTTTTTATTTCCGGCAAACATATGTACAGTCCATTTTGTGGCCACCTGCCCCAGCTTTTTTTCAACCAGGAATGATTTGTTTTTATAACAGATGATTCTGTTATGATAGGTGGCCAGCTGTTAATAGATGGGAGTGATGGGTATATCCTGAGCCAGACATAGCTGGGATAAGTTGCTGGTTCCCCAGCGTACCAGTTCGGAACTTGCAAAAACATCTGAGTCCATGATTCTTCAAAGAAATAATACAATGAATATAAAGATGCATCATATCTGTAGTCTCTATCTATATTAGAGTAAAATTGAGGTACATGTGTCTATACAGTAGTCCCTCTATTTTACAACCCTCTATTTTAAGACCACCCTTGATTATAAGACCGCTTGATATGGTCCCAAAGTGCAATATTCTGTGTTAAATGACCTTTTTTTTAAGACTACCTGCAATGACCACCTGCAATATAAGACCACATTTTCTTCGTCCCATGGGTGGTCTTAAAATAGAGGGACCACTGTATATCTCTTTCACCATATTAAACTTAAGACATATCATATTCTGGCGCCTTACTGTATCGGAAACATGCATAACTATTGGTGCATGAGTATAAATGAGCATGAAGAACAAAAAGGTCAGCAGACAAAGGCTGTGAGGATAAATTTGTCGTTCTTTGTCATAACACTCCATCAGTTGTAAAACATTTCACAACCCCAACAGCCCTGCAATAATCCATCAACAGAGACTTCAGCTTCTAACGTTGCTTACTTTCTCAAGAAATCTTAAGTCCCAAAACTGATCTTAAGGATGGGAAAGATGATACATGTAGTAGTCATGTTAGGTGCTGACTAAAGTTCAAGTGATTTTTAATACTACAGAATTTTCCAAGCAAGTAACGGTACAATGAAACCTTTCTTTAAGACCACCTGAGAAATAGGAACAATCTGGGAATTAAGGACAGCTACTTCAGTCCCTAGGTCTATTCATTACATAGAAATGGTCCTGAGAAATAAGACCACCTCAGAATTCAGGACACTTTTTGACAGTCCCTTGGGTGTCCCTAATTCCCAGGTTTCACTGTAGTCCCCAGGCCACAGTCAGCATTTATTCCTGGAGCTGCCAAAACTTCTGAAACGCCAACCAACCATGTCTGATATATGCAAAGCACTGAAGGCCGGAACAGGCGGGTTGTGGCAGTGGATCACAGCAGTGGACCCATCCCTTGTCCTGATCCTTTGTCTGGCAGTCCTTCCCTCAACTCCGGATCCAGATGCCAACCAACAAGAAGGTCTTGAACACAGGAGGTGTGAAAACTCTTCCAGAATCAAATTAGATCCAGGGGAGTAAATCCTCTTTCTGGATCTCCTCTCTGGACACACCAGGAGGTCTGCTGTAGCCAAGGCCCAAAGGGAACACTTCAAGACTTTCAAGAGATAGTTTTTCAGAGAAGAAGAGAAAACAAATCCCTTTATTTTTTATCCCATTTAGTCATAGTGCCATATTGGTCTCCTTATTGTCTGAGGCACCTTATTGTCTGAGGCAACTTGGGCAAATGGTGGAAATACAGTCGATGGTTAAAAACACCGTACATTTATATGCATTGCAACCAGACTGGATTTATACAGCAGTAATCCAATTTGTCATGCCAATGCAGCATAACATTTTGTTATATAGAGAATATTTTTACGTTTTTATCCACTTTGCTATAAGATCACCTTTGCTGGTGATCTCGTAGCTGCCAATCTCCATGTAGCATAGACTACATGTACATAGAAAAAATTGCCCAAACAGTAGACACTTTTAAAAAGTCACTTTGTTAAAAGGTATTTCTTCAGCCAAGCCTTTGACTTAGTCTTTTAAGTTTCTTTTTCCATGTCCAGTGCCTTAGGACACTTCATCTTGAATATGGCGCTCTACAAATTTGTTATACATTGTATTATTATAATAATAGCTTTTCATGATACAATATTTACCAGAACTTTATTGGATTAGATTGTTTATTTCCTCACACAGACCCAGAAAGCAGAATTTCCAGACATCCTGACATGGAGGCCTTGAAAACCAGAAGATCTAACTCCAGGTATCAAGTCCCCGGGGATGGAACATTTCACTTCCAGGTCTGATCAGGATTCAGCATCATCAGCCTTTGTGACCTGGTAGCATCCAGAATCCATCAGTGGCCTGTACTTCACACTGGCCCTGGTCCAGATCAAACTGCTTGCTACATCAGAGGAAATTACAACTTGGGATAGAGGTAAAACATCCACAGACATTGAAATCTGTCCTTCAAATTGGAAACCCCAGACAAATCCAGACTTTCTCCAATCTAGTTCCAGAACTGAAGAATGCAATCCAGGTAAGCCTAATGTGTCTAACGTTTCCGGGATGTGGCAGTGGGTAAGTAACACTAACTTTCAGCAGGTGGGAGAAATCAAGCCAAACATGCAGCAATCCAGTTTACCTGTTGTGGCAGCACCGGACCTAATCATGAGGCAATGAAGCATTAAATTCACGAGGTTTACGAGCCACTGGTAATAATAGTGTGCCAATATTTGTGTGCTAATATTGCACCAGTCCACTGCATATAAACTTACCTTCAAGTTAAATGAATATATTTACCGATAAGACTCAGAGTTTTCCACTAAGAAAATATACCTATAATTTTCTTCTTCTTTCTTTCTTTTTTTTTTTTCTTTTTTTTTGGGGGGAGGGGGGCGGAGGGGGGGGGGGCGGGGGGATCTGGAGAGAAGCAAACTTTTATAAATACTTAAGAAGTTCTTTTGTCTTGGCAAGCATGAAAGGTACTACCCGGGGGGAAAGGTATTACCCGGGGGGTACATGTACTTTTGAACATCATTTAACGCCATTAATTCGACCAGAATTTTAATAAAAAAAATATCACCAACTTCTCAAGAATAGTAAACAAGTAAAGGAATTCCGCAGTACCGGGTAATAATTTACCCCCCATGGCAGTCATTAGCTCTGAACATCTTGAACCGCTTGTTCACTGTATGTGTATACCTTTGGTTCATTCCTCCATGGTCTCTCTGCGGTGTATATTATCTATACCAGACAGAACAAGCCAGGTGGAAAGCAAACACCACTGGGTGAGAAGACAACAAATGTATATCTTCTCTGGAGAAAGTAGACATACATAGTCTACGTGTCAGTCTAGGAAGCTGATCTTTACCAGGGGGAGGGGAATGGACATGGAGCTTGTGTCTGACCAGTGGTCCAGCTGAGAGTGGATTTCCAATGTGTTTAGGCAGGTAAACGGTCAGCTTCACCTGCCTGCTGAGGACGAATAGCAAAACAGTTAGCCAAAATAAACAGAAACACGGTCACAGTGAACTTCCAGTACATGTAGTGCTAACTTGGGAGATACTTATGTTACTACAACAAATGTTGTGATACCCATACCGATTACTATGAACTTTAGTACCGGAACTTGCATCTGCGGAATTATATTTGATTTAAATTGCTTTGCACTGTGCAGTAACACATTTATCATTCTGATTGAGGCATATTATGGAAAAGGTTAGAATACCAGTACTGAATATGGGTGTAATGTATACAATTATATTCACAAATACTTTCTCACTAGAAGAAAATATCACATGTACCCGTGCAGTATTTGGGCACAATTCCACTGGCCAGGCCCACCAAAGCAATCAACACAACGGAGGCATTTCTTCAAGAGGCTGAAACCAAGTTGAACTCCCCCAGACTATCAACACCTATGTCAAACTAACTTCCTGTTGCCATGGAAACCTTCCTCTCTAACCATGCTAACATGCTAAACAATTGTCTTCCTGGAACATTTTTCTTTTTTATAAAGAATCCTCTATTGAATGGAGCCTAAATTTTCTGGATTCCCAATGCCATCCAGGAATCTGGACCCTGGACCCTAAAACATAAACTTCGGGTTCACCCATGTTAGAACTGACCCTCTCAAGTTTTATCTTGGATGGATTCAACACCTTTACAGGCTCACTGCATTCCAGCCAGATAACTACAGCCCAATCTCCAACTCATGCTAGCCAGAGATAGGACCCCTTGAAGCCCCACAAAGCACTCGACTTTCCCAGTTTGGGTAATGTGTAAGTCCGGTACATGAATATCAGCTGTTTATAATCATCATAATCATCTATTACATTATTTGGAAGTTGTTTTTTTTCCTTCTGCTGTTACTCAGAACAACTGTACCAGTTGCCCATAAAGGTACAAGCTGTCAAATGCAAAATATTTATGTCTAAATGCTAATGGTCACTCCTGGGATAACATCTGGCACAGTCAGTGACATCTGATTTTGCTTATGTGACAGTGCGAGTGCCACCTGTCTGAGTCTCTTCTCTGACTGTGACCAGCAGCCCTGTATACAGGTACCTGTATTACCTGTCCTTTACACTTATAAGCAGGTAAGGTAGTTTGTGAGAAGCCAAAGTACATTTACTGGCAATGAATGTGACACAGCCGGAAAAAAAACAAAAACAATTGTGCTTTACACCTCCCACTGCAAAAACTGCAGGATACAATAGTGCAGGTTATAAATACCTTATAACGCTCATTCTTTCTAAAATGATCAATGTTACGAAAAGTATATGTTTGCATACAGTGGTCCCTGCAATTTATGACCCACCATTTACGACTTTCCTCTATTTTTAGACACAACTCTTACATTCACGACTGTCAATATAGATATCCTTCTATGTTAAAGACAACCCTTCATTTTAAACACATTTTTCTACTTAAATGTGTGGGACCAGTCACCTGGGACCATAGCTCAGGGCGAGGCAGTCAGGACAATATGCTACAGCGCGAACCTGTCTTGAAAGACTGGTGTCTTTCATGGCAGGGTTTTGCTGATGGTATTTACTGCCAAGATTCCCCCCCCCATGTCATAGCAGAAACAACCACACTTCACAGGCAGCCCAGCATAATGGTACCACATAACACACACTACAGTAGAATCTGTCGTGAAAGACCACCTCACTGATGATAAAAATATGGTCTTTTAAGAATGGTGGTCTTTGGTGAAAGGCTGAATTAGCATTGAAATAAGGGACCTTCTGCCAGTAATAAGTGGTGCGTCAAACAGGCAGTGGTCTCTTAAGACATACTGTACAATAATTGCAGGTATGACTGCCTAAGAAAGAATTGAAGGAAATACCAGAAAGCTAAGAACATATGTAGCAATATTAATAGTGCAGGAATGCTAACATAATACATCACATATTTGCCTTGTGGTCACACATAAATAATATAATTTTAATTACCTCTCAAAAGATGTGACATAAAAGAAGGCAGAGTTTCAATACTGGAAATGGAGCACAAAATAAATCTTTTCCAAACAGAGCAATAAATCCTTTGATACATGTGTAAATGTGCAGGCATCCCAAGAACATCCAACGTGCCTATATACACTTTAATAAAGTATTAAGCTTTTGCTTAGCTCAGGAAAGATAAAATCTTCAAGGCCAAACGTCCCCGCCCATGGGTCAACAAGATGAAAGGAAATCTTATTATGGCTTGTGAATATGGGATTGACATCGCTTGCAATAGAGAATACCTGTCAAGAAAACCTGTCAACAACAGTCCTGAATAACCATGCAATGGCCGTTAGCCGTTGACGGAAGGTCAATATTAATTCTATGGCAGGTGTGGCCACAGAAGTGGACTGGCCAAGATTTGGTGGATCAACTCCGGGCCTGCTGTCCACTTAGAAACAGAGTAAATCTTTTTCAAATCAATTAGAGACCCCACTGAATAACTGACAGTAACAATCGCTTCAACTGACTATTGTTGTGTGCGACTCCTCAGCCAAGATGTAAAACTACTTATTTATTACCAATATTTATGTGACGATCAGCAAATCTATGAAATCATGCTTAGTTTCAGATACTTTTGTATCTGTACTATCTTTACTTATCATACTCACTAACCTCCCGTCACAGGAGTAAATTCATTAATGTTTGACAGGGATTTATTTGGCGAATTTCGCAACCGTCTTTAAATCGCAAAAATAAACACCAGCGAACATAATTTATGTACCTAGAAAAATAACAAGGCCCAAGCTAACGACAAATATTAATCCCCGTGAACGTGGTTTGGTCTCAAAAACGCAAGCAATAATCCCCACGAACATTAAATGAATTCACAGTAATACCTGGAGAGTTAACAGCCATAACTGTTCCCATTCAAGTTTTAAGAACTGAAGCTATGTGTCACAATGAAATAAGTTTAGGATTTCATTGCAAAGTTCACTTTTGCACCAAAATTTTGCACCACTGCAGCTTCAGAACATATCAAAAGACAGTACCAGACACTTTAGCTCTGTCAGGAGATCGAAGAGGAAAACTTTTGCCAGTGGTGAAGTGTTCTTAACTCAGGTGCCACTTTCTCCTTCTTTGCGTTAAAAGTTCCAACATGATGAGTAATCACACATCTCATCATGAGTTTCAATTATGCATCAGTTTCTCTAAACAGCGGTGAGCCGATAAATATCAATTAAACCTATTTGTCACTGGTCAAGTCATAATTAATAGCTTCAAATTGCCCTGAAGCCACCTACGATTGCTAGGTGTGAGCCCTGGTTTGCAAAGGGGTGGGGGGTTAGCGTGGGATGGGGGTGCACTACAATCAAGCACTTTTTTTTAAACCACACACCCATTGTCTGCTTCCCCTATCCATCCTTATTAGCCACTTCAACCGGGCAACAAGTGGGGGTGCTCCAAGTGTTTAACCTGATTACCAAGCTCTGCACTGAATTCCCTCGGGGCTCATTTCATCTGTAATAAGTTATAACTGTCCTTTGTTCAAAGGAAACTTGCCGAGAAATAATTCACTGTACCCGCAGGAAATCATTTTTGGTTCAAACTGTTGGTGACCTGGGTCAGACCACCAGCACACTGACAGTACGACATGTAACTGATGGCTACATGATCTGGTGACGAACATGGAGAAGCGTGATAGTCACGCTGATGATTTGTATCTGTGCATGAGTAATCATACCCATTCCTGGAGATTTATTCTGCAGAGCAAACATGACCCCACCAAGAGGCAGCCTCCACAAAAATTATTTAAAATTATTTCTTACAAGTCTTGCACAACGACCAGTGATATCAATGACAATCCTTATTTCAAGTCTTTGACATATAAAGCTGAAACATTTTAAGACCCAACATTCTGCCAGAAACTGTCAAATATATCTCAAAGCATACGCAGAGTTGTCACAATTACAAAATTGTACTTACCACCTCCTGGGAAGCATATCCAGGGGACTCTGGATCAATGGACCAGTACACATAGTCAAACGTGAAAGTCTTCACTCGATCCCGACTGTCATGCAGATCTGATTGGCCTTCCAACTGTATGCACAGAAAAGTCACACATTAATAACGTTAAAATAGCTTTAATATCCGATCTTATTTCTTTTTAAACTATTTCTCTAATGATCATCTAACATGTATACTACATATTACAGGACAGGTTAAGTAAGTACTAGTTTCACTACAAGGTAAGCAAATCTTAATTTCTACAAAATAGAAGTACTTTTTTTTTTCCTTTTGTGGATGTACTGATATATTACATGTAATATCCGTTTTTTTTTAAATTATTAAGTCAAGCTTATAAAAACCTTTCATAAAGTATGATAAATAAATTAATACAGTTGGGTTTCTGGTAGCTTTTCAAAATGAAACCGTTACATATAATACGTGTATCAGCATTTTGTTGTACAATAAGCATGATAAGTACACACGTTTTTGACATACATTGTAAATGAGGGCAGTTAATTAGTAATATTTGTATCTTAGTGGCTATGGCAACTTGCTGTATTTTTTGTCAGCTATACCCCTTCCTCTTTCACAGTCGCTGAACCCAGCAATACTTGTAATCAAAGTAGCAGCGTAATCAATAGGAGGACTTAGCCTGGCGATAAGGCTCATGGAGTGAAAATACAGGTCTATTGTGTCATGAAAACCCTTCAAACATCACCAAAGGACTCCTTCAAGTGAACAGCGCTTTTGTAGCAGCTTGTGAGCTGTGTGTATAGGATGTATATAAATATCATCTTGTTACACCATTACACTTAGTATCATTATAAAGTGTCAGCGGAGCTTACAACTTTCTTGGAAAGGGAAACTGAATAATAAAGATGCTTAAAACTTAAGCTAAAGCCTTTATCATGTAGAACAAAGTATATACAGGTACTTTTTAATATTGGATTATTTGTGTTGCACATAGACATTTACTTGCAACTGTACATATGTTATTTTCTTGTACTGTTATATTGTGTACCCTGAGTACGAAATAAATGGTATATATAATATGCTCAGGATGGTATATCGAAATATAGCCCAGCAAGAACTTCTAGCGAACTTTTTTGGGATATTTTCAGGTGTAATAATTAAGGCATGTTAAGGTGTGACTATGTAATAAGTACCGGTAGCTAGTACATTAAGCTTCCTACGTGTGTGTACAGTAGTCCCTCTATTTTACAACACTCTATTTTAAGACCACCCTTGATTATAAGACCACTTGATTTAGTCCCAAACAGCAATTTTCTGTGTTACATGACCTTTATTTTAAGACCACCTGTAACATAAGACCACATTTTCTAAGTCCCATGGGTGGTCTTAAAATAGAGGGAACACTGTACTATATAACAAAGACCGGTACTCTTTAGGGTGGTATATTGCAGTATACACCAGCAAGAACTTCTAGCGAACTCTTTTTGGGATATTTTCAGGTGTATTAATTAAGGCATGTTAAGGTGTGACTATGTAAATATAAGCTTCATATATGTGTGTACTGGTACACTCTAATGGTAAAGCAAGGGTGTGCTATTGCTGGTATGCTATTAAAATATTTCCAGATTTGACTAGCAGGCAGAGAATGGACATTAGGGACATCCTATGGTTAGTTTTCCAAGGCCACCTACTTGTATAAACGAGAGGGGGTTGTATATCTGCCAATAAAGACAGGCAACTTGGTAGTTTGATCCACAATCAATAACCTCCATTGATGTGCCCCCTTTACTGGACCACGCAACACTTAGTACAAGGTACATGAGGTACTGGTGTCTCATCTATAGTAGACCACACTAGCCAAGCCCAGTAACATAAAATAATAATTTACATAAAGTTTCAGTACATAAGTTTTATTGTGCAAAGATGATCTTAAGTTCTGATTATCAAATAAACCACTTCCTTAATATTCTCTGACAGGTAATCCTAATTGCATTTAATTAATAGCAAAACTAAACAGCGGTAATTCCAAAAACAACTCGGCCTGCTTGTGTGTAACGAATTTAACATGTTGACATACTTTCATCATTGTTCCTGCGCGCATTTTGCCAAAGGAAATATCATAAAACATGCCTCAATTTAATCTAAGTTTCTTTTTAGTAAGAAGCGATTCAGAATCTATAGGTCTCATACCCATTAAAGGTTGAAAATGATATCAGGAAAACATTTTAATTTAGGTTAATCACAGCAGGGTTTCATTGCAGTTTTGTGTAAGATGCATAGTCTGCTGTACATCCACTACATGTAGCAGTGTAGACTGGTGTAAGTCCCCGGGTGTAAGTCTTAATAAACCTATATAACTACATGTATAAAATCGACCAGGGGCAACTTCGAGACTTTAGATTTTTTCCTTAAGATTTTTTTTGCGGAAACTGACCTCAAGTGTCTGTACTGATTAGCTGTCAGTACACCCTGGACTGATAAAATATATATTAATATATTTTGATTATTTTGTTTAGTTCAAATATATAAATGTATATACATACCTTGGCATTAAAAATGCTGATGCTATTATCTCTCACTTCCACCACAATCTTGCCTCCCTGTTCTATCTCCCTGCAGAACACAACACATAGAAAATTCATACAGAAATTAATCGGTGCTCACTACTTCATTAATCCATATAATATGAAGTTAAGGAAGATAATTATCAGATTATGACAATACAGTACCAGTGGTACCCGGTAAGCTGGCAATGATAATTATACATGCATCAGATCTGCATTTAACATATTTATTTGTATTGCCAGGGCTTGGCACTTTATCCTTAATCCGTCAGGTTATGCATGGACGACGGGGGGGGGGGGGGGGGGCACAAATAACAGCAAAAAAAAAAAACCCA
>JAAUYG010297550.1_pt1 | contig 10890 bp, 12 predicted proteins | sample 7278091 | NCBI WGS metagenome assembly JAAUYG01 (sample SAMN14350201, study PRJNA611818) | marine sediment metagenome | isolation source: surface marine sediment (0.6m) | place: French Polynesia: Moorea | collected 2018-08
GAAATATTTGTGAGCCTAACACGAAATCTGAAAAGCCGAAATGACTTTTGACTTAGGTCAAAAACTCAAAACTGAAACTCTGGGTATTTCATTACTTCAACGAATCTTGCAAACTAAACATCAAGATGTTTGGCATTAAAATACATGGAGACAACACAAACATGTTTCTGTGTTGTGATCTGCGTAATGTGAGGCGCACCTTGACACAAAGATCACGGTGTTTGCTACGAGAAGGTATTATTAATACCGTCTTCTTCACATGTCGCTCCATTTGGAATGTGCAATTTTCGTTTTGTGTAAACTGCAGTCTTCGAGGAGGGAAACCATATCATGTGTTGTTGAAGTCAATACTTGTGAAATTATCGAGCTTGACTGGGGGAGGGGAGGGGGCAAAAAGACTTTGGAGAAAAAGTTGTCGAAGGTTCCTTTGAAAAACCACTGATTGGTGACAGATCACACAAGTCTCTGACGCAAACTCTCTGACAGTCAATGGCAGCAACAGAAGCTCTTCAAGAGAGGATTCCCACTGATGTCTGTGCTCTTCTGTTCAACAGACAGGGTCAGGTTTCCCCTTGATGTCAAATGGGACTTTGCTCAAGAGTTTCAGTTTCAATGTTTTGAAATAAACACAGGAAAAACTTTTCTCCGAGATGCCAGCTCAGGTGGCTTCATCATTGCAAAGTGAGATCCAGTGAGACAAAGGCGTGATGTATTTGTTGGCAAAAGGCAACGTGGGTTGGAAATACGATACGTATCCTTCATGGCTAAAGGTGGTAAAGGGGAGTCTTTTTTTCAAACAAGAGACTGCAACTGGAACAGACCACGCTTTTAACCCACACAATTTTTGGATCTTTGGAACAAAACGAAACAGCTATCTCTGTAGGGCCTGGGGATATATGTTCTCTGCACCCAGGACAGAAATCAAAGGTGCCAGTGACTGTAGCAAGTTTTTCTTGAGGCACAGCTTGCTGCTGTGAAGGGTAAAGGTCCACCTGTACTACAGACACAAAGCACTGAACGCACACCTCTATTCCTACACCGTGGTCTCCCATGGGCGCTTTCCTGAAAGCTTCCGGTGGAAAACAGGTCACATTGCTGATTTTATTGTATCACGCCATGAGAGAATCTAGCTTTGTTTCCAGTCTACAAAACTGTCATTCCAATTATGAGATCTTCATTATCAACTGCCATCACATCACATCACCTCCGCTTTCTCAATTGGGCGAACCATTCATGAATGAATGGAACACGGGACTTTTGTTTGACAGCGTGGCGCATTTGGCAATTCTTGTCCCGAACGAATATATAATATACTGCAGAATGACAATTCATCTTTGTATTGATTTAGGTAAAAGCTCTTGATAACGGTGTTTTTCTGATTGTAATGAGTCTTCATATTACGGCAAGTGTTCGCCATTGATTTTCTGGTAGACACTGAAAATGTGCTCATCCCGTGTGTGTGCGCAGTCATTTGCTGCCTGTCAATCGTTTAGGATCCTCCTGTTCAATGAATGAGACGTTTTGAATTTTGCTGCATTCACTGCACTTGTGTCATGTTGAAGGGCGGGTTTTTTTGTCTGGACACAACCAAAGGTCACTTTCTGTTTAGATTCCATTCCCTTCTTTCTGTGCGAAACTGCAAAGAGCAATTCCTTTGCATTTTCTTTGAATTTTATGTTCCTCACAAGTTCCGCACACGGACAGATTCCTTGGAAATGATGCAAAGGGGATTGGTTGTCAGATTACGTGAAGAAAACGTCACTTGTAACAACAGTCTCTTTCCCTTGACCAGACCTTGAGCCTGTTATCCGAAGGTCAAAGGTGTTGGAAACCGAGAGCAAATTCTCTGAGAAATCAGCGTTGTCACCAAAGCAGCCCCCATGACTGCTGAGAGCGTCAGTTTCGATCGAACCGTGCAATCGTGGCCTTGATGACAATTTCCAAGGTCCCGATTAGTCAATGCGATGAGACTTCAGAAAGCGTACAGCATATGCCTCAAAAAAGAAAATCACATTGCACGATCGCAAACAGAATGGCTTTCCCTCCATTGGAAAAGCCTAATGTGTCACCAACAGCCTTCAAAACACCCAGTCTTTTGGTAGCTGGAGGACACAGAATCATGCAGACCGCATTTCTATTGGGCAAAAAGTGAAATGGGAAATTTCCATTTGCGCTTTACACAACAGTGAGCTCGGATGTATGGAGATGGTCATATCAACCACAAATATAAGTCATTTGTTTACTTTTTGCTGGTGGGGAGAATCTACATAATTCATTGTCTGCGGAATTTTTACGTTGATCAATATGGCATTTGACAGACTGATTCAAACAGATGAATTAATGGATTTGTGTTGAGGTAACTGTGGAAGTTTTTCAACGAGAGATGGATACAGGATGGATGACTGAGATCCGTGCCTGTCACAATTTAACAGCATCCAGAATGATTATTCAAATGGCAAAATGTCTTTGGGGTTGGACACCCTGAGACGCTTCCAGGGCAATCCATCTGAGTTGTAGGTGCAGTGGATTCAGGCTACAAAACAACAGGAATCAGGATTGCTTTGCGTCTGAGACTGCCAAAACGCCCCATTGTGACTGAAGTTCCCGAAATCATGAATTGATTTAGATCAGACGAGGATTCAAGATTTGATCACCAAACAACATCCAGTCCATTTCGGACCCTCCCCAAGAATATTGGCTCTTCTTCACGTAACTTTAGCTGTCCGAATGAAGCTGTAGCAATTGATGGTGTTTTGAAAAAGCCTCAGAAACACAAAAAGGCCCAGCACTTGTGATCTGAAGTGAAATAAATACCAAGAAAGGCCATGAAGAAACAAATGAGACTGAAGAAACAGTCTGTGAGAAGACGTGCTCATTAGACTAAATGCGGCATGCATCCAGGTGAATGTCTTGTGCACTGCAGACTGCCGCCTGAACAAATCCCTTCCCCCTCCTCCTTCCTGTCCCATCTCAATAATTGATGGGGTGACATAACAGAATGTACACACAACTATCCAAACAGAAAAGCCTTTCTTCTGCAAATCAGCTGGTGTGCTTGATACACAGCTTGAGCTGATGGGGAGAGGGTGGAAGTCTTCTGGTGATCACGTGCAGTTAACGCACTGGGTCCTGTACAGATGGCGCCCGTGATTGGCACAGGGGCAGGTCTGCACTGGCTTATCAGGTGCAATTTGACGACCACCAATTTTTCCTAGACTCAAATTCAGCAAAAAAAGAACCAATAGAATTCGAGATTGCGAAAACTGACCAAAATAACACAAAGTGTTTGTGCCCAACTTCTGGTCACACTTCACTGGAGGAAGTTCTTTTGGGGAATGCCACGGTACCGTAAGATATCTGTCGTGCCCATGCAGCCTTTCTCACAATCAATCGTCCGTTGGGTTGCAAATTGAGCCCAACCAAAGACCCATTTCAACAGCAAAACTTTCTGCGCTGGGTTTTTGCATCACCTTAACAACCTCCAACAAAAAAGGTTCACAGTAGAAAAGGACACCAGATCATTTGTAACCACCGTGCTTTGATTCCCCTGCGTTGCGTGTCTCGAACCTCAGATTGGCTGGCTTCACTGCAAACACAGACAGGAGAGAACTTGTGGCATCTTCCGTCGGATAAGAGACGGCACGGAATTCTCCAGGAACAGGTTATCGTCTCCTCCGTTCACCACGGAGTGTGAGGAAGCAGGGCAGGAATTCTCATCTGATCAGAACAGCAAACAGAAAAACGCCTTGGTCTTGCTCATGAATCTTTCCCTTTGACATCAGGGGAAATGCATAAGATACAAATGTAAAAACTTGTGCAAACTTGGAGAGTGTTTTCAGGAAATCTTGCTGTGTTTCCTTGAAAACGGCTAATTGGGTCAAGTTGGCCACCAACAGACCCTTTGGTCTACTTTCCTTTACATCACGTCAAGAAAACAATTGGTAAACAGCAATGCAGAACTTCGTTGGTTTGTAAGGTGCCCCACATTTTTCCACTTCGCGAAAGCCAGAAATTCATCCTTCATTCTGTAGTTATTGACATTTTCAATGGCATAAAAGCTCTTTCTCAGTGATTCACTGAATGGAAATGCCAATTTCAATACCTCAAAAGAACTTATCTGCTGAGTGGAAAAGCATACCATTGAGGTGTTTTTGTGACATTCTGTGTTTCATTCTGTTCTTTCAGAGACGATGAACTAGCTTGCAACAGGCAAAGAAGAAAGCCGAGAATTTCTGCAAAAAGAATCACAAAAAATGGTGGACGCTTCTCTCGAGAGTGTTTGTGCCTACATAGGCCTGTGTCTAGCCGGGTTGGGGTTGATCGGTAATATCCTGGGTGCCCGGATGATGACGTCAACGCGGCTGCAGTCCTACTCCTCGGCGGTTTTCGTCGCGGCGTTGGTGCTCAGTGACCTTGTGGTGATGACGGTTGAGGCGCTGGATGATTTCGCGGAAGTAGTGCCGAACGTCACAGCCGGGGAACTCCTGTACGGGAACAACGACTGGCGCTGCCGGGTGACGACCTTCGTGTATCAAACGGCCCGCACTATTTCTTCGTGGCTCATCGTGGCGTTGTCTATAGAGATGTGCCTAGTGGGGAGCGACCCGGCCCGCAGCAAGGGCGTCTATCTCCAGAGCCGCGCCGCTTACGTCACGATGGCCGTGTGTCTCATCAGCATCGCCGCATGTTTCCCGTTCCTGGTCATCACCATCGCCGGCGGGCCTGACACGTGCACGTCCAAGTACAACCTCTTCTTCGACACGTACAAGGATCCAGTGATCAACATCACCGTCACTGGCATCGTCCCGATGTGTTTCCTCATCGTCAGTACCACCAAGTACTTTATAAGTCACGGGTTAACGCGTAACGGCACCATAGCCGCCACGGAGGAAGAGATCCAGGCGCAGGAGAATTACGTGAAGCCGCAGTTTTCCCGCGCAATTCTCTTCATGACCTTCATGTTCATCATCACCACCATGCCCAACGTTGCCATAGAGATGATCCACGTGATTCAGAAGCACAAGCCGACGCAGCAGTACTCCCTGTCCCAGGACCAGCTCGACCAACTGTACCTCGTCTGCCGGGTCCTATTCCTCGTCAACTACACGATTAAGTTCTACCTGTGCGTGCTGTTCGAGCCGGCGTGCAGCGGCTCCTTCGGCGAGATCTGCCGCTTCGGGAAGATGGAGAACAAGACCAAGTACTCCTCGTCCGACTACGAGATGCCCGTGACGAATCCCGTGCGCAGTTACTACTCCAGTACCAACCGCACCTGGCGTCGTCAAAGCGCCAGCGAGGTCAAGATATAACGCCCGTTGGTTAAGATTTGGCGCCGTTGGTCACGATGTTGTTCAACATATGACGCCAGCTGGCGTCAGTGGATTTTTTCTGCACCAGATGGCACTGCTATTGGCGTCACAAAACGAATGCGAAGTGCCCAAAATGAGGCATTTCAAGACCTTCATGGACTGAAAAAAGCACGCCGCAGTCCATGGAAGTCAAAACAAACAGTACCGCACTGCAAAGACACGCAACAAAAAAGCACCTGCAACCGCAAAGCGCCAACGGCACCAATGTCACACTCCGCAATATCCAAGTCAGACGTTTCATGACTAACTCTCTTTCACCGGTGGAAAAAACACACAGGGCAACAACATTTCCCATTTATGAAGTATTATTGATGAAGCAATTTTGACCTCATTGCACTCACTGTGGTTTTTTGCGCAAAGCAGAGCACTTTGCACTCAGAGTAGGCGTCAATTATATATTCTGTGTTGTGAATCTGTACAAAAAGAAGGCCACCCGTACAATGTTCAGTGCAGCTGGAGCCGACGCCGGTCCTCACAACGGCGCTGTGAAAAAACTTTCAATGTGCTATCAATGTTCGTTTTTATCGTTATTGAAATCTCATGGAGGTCAACGTACACTGGTGAGAGTTATAGGTTTTTGCCCGTGTGCACCAAAACCTGATTGCGTTTAAGTTGTGGAAGGAAAACTTGAGTCACGAAGACCAAGGTGCGTTGGCCATCAATGGGAAATCACAGAAGTAGACTCGCAGATGTTTTCAGGCTCGATGGAACTGCAGATGGACATGTGATGTGTTTAGCTTTTCAGTGTTTTCTGCTGGGGGAGAGAAAACCTGAGATTCGCCGCTGGCTTCTTGGAGATCTGACATCACCGGAATAATCCACCTCCCAAATTAGGGACTTTCTGTTCAAAACGATCAAAGTTTTGACTCGGATGACAGTTCTTTCAGGCTCAGCTTTAGGGGTTCTCTTTGCTTGAGAAAACAGATGTCTTCAGAAAAAGGCATCTCTGTCCAGTTGGCGTCACAGATGGGTTCTCTCCCCCCCCCAGCAAAACACATCGACAGAATTGCGAATGAGATTGAATTTTTTTGCTGTTGTGAACAACATGTCATTGTACATATGTTTTCTATGTTGACAATACGCATGTAACTCACTGACCAGTCAAGATTAGTTTGTGTACAATACAAGTCATCAATTTCAGGCTTCGCGGCTAAATGCGGAACAACCTGTGTGTGAGTCACCCTGACGTTCCATTGTTGTCATCGTCCTCACAGAAAATCTATTGGAACATGGATGGCCGCGCGGCATGACGCTGACAAGCGCCCTTGTTTGACTGTTGTGTGTCAAAATAATAACACACCCACACCCACATAGATCTGTCAGAAAACTTGTCAGAACACAAATTCATGTCTGGGTGGTTCTTTTCTGTACGTTATTTTGCCTCATTCATTGGCACATTCATTTTGATCCTTGACAGGAAACGTATTTTTACTCATTTGCACCTCATAAACGGGTGTCACTGCCAAGGTGTCTCATCCTTTTTTCTGGCTTTGTTTGCTGTTGTTTGTTTGCGTCATCCACATCTGATGTCAGAGCAGAGGAAAATATTTTCACTCTGATCTGTAGTAAATAAGTTTGATGCATGGTCAAAACACTTTTTCTCCTGTGCCTTTTTGTTTTATCCTTTTTGTTTTATCCACATGATTTTAGGAGTTGTCCTGGTACATTCAGTGTTTGGCGCTACACAGAGACAAAAGTTTGAGCGACGATGAGTGAGACCATTTTAGAGCATGCGACAATTCGAGAAAACTCCACAGTCCACAATAGACGACCTTTTTTGTCAAGTTGAAATTTGTTGTCAGAACACAGAGTTAACAATGCGTTTTTGCAGATTGTTGGATCAAACAACAACAGGTGAGAAGTAGTTCTTGGGACTCTTTGGGCGAATATGCGGGAAGCTGCAGGAAACTGGAATTGGGATCATATTGGGTGCGCTGGCAAGTTGTTTGCCCTCCGTAGGGTTGCCCGCAGCAAAAGGATGGAGCTAGATAGATGCCCACTTATTTCAGAAAGGTGCCTGTAAATAGATACGTGTTTTATACCATTTGATTCTTTACGCACATTTTGAGCAACACAAGCACTCAACACAGAGTCCATTTGAAAGATGTTGGAAGGTGTTTGGAGCAAGAAAAACTTTTCTGCCTGGTGAGAAACACAGAAAATCTGTGGTTGCTTGTGTTGCATAGAAAAGGTAGAACATTTTTGCTCCTGTAGGTTTGGCCTGACATACAGGGCAAATTGACCAGAAACGACCACTGTGATGTGAAGTTGTTTATTCCACTGCGCTCAGAAAAGAAACGCAGTGGAAAACTGCCCATACAGCAACAGGATAATGGTGTCCTTTGCTTTGTGAAAATTTTACCGAAAGCTCAAAGGGTCTGTAACAGAACATGTTAATTTTGAAGTGAACACATGCAGAAATGAGGTGTATAGGGAGGTTTCAAGTTTACCAGAGTTTCATGTGGTCTTTTCAGAACAGTTTTTGTCACATAAAAAAGTTCTCCATAGGAGCGAACCGGATAAGAAGGTTCCACTGCATGTATATTAATTGTAGCACTGAGAGGATACTAATTTTTAGATTGAAAAGGTGCACACAAATGAACACAGATAAAACAATAGTGGAAAACAATTTTCTTCAACAAAACGTCAATTTTTGTTGCAGGGCACACATGCATGCAGCTCGCGTGATTTTCTGCGTCAGTTCGGATTCCGAATCGGGATTGGGTTTCATGCTCAGAATTGTAACAGGAAGACAGTAAAATATTTTCCTATCCTCTGTTGGAACACATGTTATGCTTTTTTGTCTTCATGGTTTTTTTTTTTTTTTTTTTTCAAGAAACCGAGGGTTGTTAGTTTGACGGGACGGAAATCAAAAGGGGAAACTCAGTGGACAATTCCAAACCCGGTTGCACACATCACTCTGACATTGTGGCATACATCCTGTTGGGTGCCGGAGACTTCCAGCATAGATACATGTCAATTGTGTTCTCTTTTTTACCTTTCCAGTGAGGTAACAGATAAATGCCGTGGACAACCTCTTTGACAACAACGATCCTGACAAGACAAATTTTTTTTTTGACATCCTGACCAAAACAGACAAGTTTTTCAGAACATTGCGCTGGGATTTTCCCCTCCCTTCTGGATCTGGACCTCAGATTAGAAACAGTGGACTGAATTCTGGACTGTTTTCCACTCAATCAGAATCACAGAAACACAGCATGGGCACAGAACACGGAACGCACGATGTCGCCTCTCGGGAACTGAAAATGGCTGCCTGAGCGTGACTGCTGAGAGAGTATCTAATTGGACAAGAGGATATTTCAGCAGAAATCAACAAGACTTCAGCACAATAAACTTCAAAGCTATCCCTATCCAGTATTGCATGTTAATGAGTACCTTGTGTCATTCTATCCAGCGTGTAACGAGTATACCTGTAATTGGAGGCAGTACTTTTGTTTCTGTCATGGCGGATCACAAAGAGAGGCTTTCGTGTTTCAAACAAGACTCCTTCGTGACTGTCAATATCAATTAACGACAGGAGGGGAGGGAGGGAGGGCTATCATTGACTGGAAACGTCTTCCTGTTTGTTGGAGATGAAACATTCAATGCTTTTCCGGACGCAAAGTTACTTTGCTGCAAAAGGCGTAGCCATGGAGCTGCGTGGAAACATACACCGAATTCTGGCTTTTCTTGAGGTTTCTGAGTCTGCATGACCATGGCGCTGGACTCCCTTAAAATCTGAGCGTTGATGTTGTGGCGAACAGAGAAAAGCACATACAAACCAGCAGTCAGTGGTTGCCCGCAGGGTCTCAGTCTCGGACATTCAGATGCAACTTTCCACAGATTGCCGCAGATTCCCAAATCTGAAGCAGTTCACAGAAAGTTCACCCACCAGCAGGATAAAGTCCAGTTTGCCCATTATCCCCAACCCCAAATGGACATCGTTCATCTGTTTGAATGCCCTTCTCTGACACAATTTGCTTGGGTCTCTGGCTCTTCAAGTGTGTTTTCCATAAGTTGCGCAGACACGAAAGCAATCATCTTTTCACGAGAAATCTGACTCTCAAAACACACAATTTTTATTGGCAATCATGATTCGTCTTGACAGGTCTTCTCTTGGTCATGATTCGCAAATGGGGGATTTCAACTCATTTGTTTCAAATGCGGAAAATACGGTCTCTTCCTTCGCAGTGTTTGTGGTTGTTGGACATTCCAGCAAGTCCTCGGACAGGCAATCTCAGGAATCCTGGTTGGTCCATGAAAAAGACTCTAGTCTTTCCGTTGAGTCTGCCGTCATGTATGTCTGTCTCTCTCTCACTCTCTCTTTCGCAAGCAGTTCTCTTGGGCCTATTTACACAGGCTCTGATCGAAGCATTGCAGTTGAATCACTCTGGATTGACAATTCCTGGATTCTTTGAGAAAAGCACATAAAAGATGCGGACTCAATACGCAGATTAATTCTTGAAAAAGAAATTCTTCGGGTGTGAGAAATACAGCATCTGCAGCTCAGTTGCGATGCGAGAAAACACCCAAAGAATCACCGGCATTTTGCCGCAGTTTTCCTCGGCTGTAATCACAGATAAAGCGACTCATTTCTCTGCCTGTACTTTTTGCAAAGATGAAAGACCGTCATTCTAGAGAAAAGTACGTTCCACATTAGCAGCAAATTGCGGTAAATTTCACAGCTCTGTTAGCATGCATCAGTCTCCTGTATGCTGGCGCACTTGAATCCCTCCTAGTGCAAAACTGGGCCCAAAGAACTGCACTTTATAGAAAACGTGAGGGTCTCCGCATATGTTGACTGCCAGTATGCCCTTTGCCTGAAGATACTGAAAGCCAAATCCTGGAACCTTATGTTTGCAAACAGAATCGTTGGTGGCCCTTTGTTTGGTGGCTTTGTCATCTGGCAAGGAATGGCTTTTGATTTCAGCAGTGAGAATCCACACGAAGTGCAGACACCCGCACATTCTCTTGCTTGATTTTTGGTCCTGAAATCTTTATTGCACAGAAGAGCTGAACAATGCCCAACCGTGCCAACATATGACAGATAGAAACTTCCCAACCATTCAAGATTGTGTTTAAGTGACCGCGCTCTACACGTCTTGCAAGGAAAAAGACCAGCAAAAATTCTGTACCGATGGTTTTATTTCACATGGAACTGCATGTTGCGAAGTTTCCCTTGGAATAGGAGTCGCATTGCAACACAAACATCGTTTGTCGCAGAAAATACTTCCCCTAAAATACTCTTCCTTTGAAGCTGTAAACGTTCTCTTTGCCTTGCGTCTGACTTTAATGTCTGTTTCTGTTTTCATAAAAGCCGAAGCAATAGCTCATAAGAACAAGGAACTTTCTAGCTCCTTGAGGAAACCCAGATAAAGAGCCTCCATGTAGGGCAGGTTGTTTTGTTCTGTCTGAATCAACAAAGGTCTGTTTTGCAACATTTCAACAGACGAGGCATTGCAGACAGGATTCCTGGTGCCGTTCTGAATTCGTCACGTACTCTCTCTCTCTCTCTCTCTCT
>JAAUYG010215207.1_pt1 | contig 10889 bp, 6 predicted proteins | sample 7278091 | NCBI WGS metagenome assembly JAAUYG01 (sample SAMN14350201, study PRJNA611818) | marine sediment metagenome | isolation source: surface marine sediment (0.6m) | place: French Polynesia: Moorea | collected 2018-08
CCCCCCCCCCCCCCCCCCCCCCCCCCCCCCCCCCCCCCCCCCCCCCCCCCCCCCCCCCCCCCCCAAATACGGTAGGTGGATTTCAAAGAAAAGAATCATCCTTGATATTGCTTGTAAGTACTTTAGTCAGAGTTCTGCGAATTTACAGGACCTTAAAATCATATGAGATGACAACAGTAAGCAGGGAAAGAATAACTTATTCACAGCTTATGTCGGGTTCACTTTTTAATAGCAGAATAGAATGTAACTTGTACAAGTCAAGTATTGTGTGAAAAATTGTATACATGTCCAATGTCTCACCGTCTGTGTGACTGATGACTGGAGCCTGGCACACATCCTGTCTGAACCTTGTCTTCTCTACTGGATACTGCTGGTGTATCCAGATCAGTGTCCAGGAGCCTCCGCAACCTCCGCCCTGCCCCAGATAGTTTTGCTGGTTCTGATTCAGTATCTGGGTGCCTCCGCAACTTCCGTCCTGTACTGGATACTTTTTGCGGTGGTTCTGGATCACTCTCTGGAAGTCTCCGGTACCTCCGCGCACCTTGGCTGGAATCTCCAGGCACCGTAGCTGAACTGCCAGGCAAAGGTGTCTGACCGGATCCAGAAGAGCAGATGGCAGCAGGAGCGGGAGATTTAGCTTTCCGGACACGGATCGGAATCCCAGCACTGGCCAGTTTCTTCATAAAGCTTACTGGCAGTGGATCCTTGTCCTTCTTCTGTGGAGACAGGATGCATATAGCAGGCATTAGGATCAGTTGCCAAATTCAAGTAACAATGCAATTTCTTTATTTATTTTTTTCACAGCAATAATAATTGCTTTAAGTCTCTACAGTATATGTGGTCAATTTTAAAATTAGATTGTGGTCAGAAGTATGTAATTATTACTTTTATCATTTAACATAAGCTGCCAGGTACATTTTTACATGGACCATTGTATAAAGAACATATGTAACCTATTATGTAGTGGAGAGTAATTTAGAGAATGGAAAATGAAGTAAAGAGCTACAAATTATTTCATCCACCACCACACTGCACTCTGTGCAATGGAACATGTGCTGGATACTATGGAACAAAGTATACAAGTTTTCTGTGTACGCATATCTTGGTGGTGCACTACATTACTTGCCTTCTCTGCTGATCGCTGGCTTGGTGAAGATTCACGATGCAAGGCTCCTTCCACCCCACTACCACCTATTGCCATATTCGGAGGTGTCACTTTGGCAGTGGTTGACATGGACGAGTGAAGCGCCACCATCTGGCCATTGCTGACACTGTTGTTATTGTCTGTGTCTAGGCGAAGGCTGGTCGATTTACGGCTAGGCCGAGATGACCGACTGTGCTCCTTAGATTCGCTTGCACCTGTTGATGATGAAGGGTCGATTGTGGAGAACGGTCTGTTGAGGTCATTTTTGTCTGATGCTCTACGTTGGAGACCACGTGGTGAGTGATGTTGCTTGGACTTACTGTCCGACATTGCACTCACGGATAAACTGGTGGGAGCCGTGGCTCCTGGAGGAAGGGACCGTGATTTTTCCAAATCGTTTGTGCCACTTGCCGCCACTTCGTGGTGGCTGATTGCACTCTGACTGGATGCTGACACAGTAACGGCAGACTCTCTGATATGGGACTGAGACACGGAGAAGAGGCTGCCTCCCTGGGAGGTCCGAAGCTGAGCCTGAGTCACGTTAGTGATGGGACGGGGACTATGAGTAGACGACGAGGACCCGAACCCCAGCAATCGACTGCCGAAGCCTCGGTGCAGCCGGCTACCGAAATCCAGACTGGCCAATGGAGAAGTCTTAGGGAAACTGTGTGTCCGGCTGACACGCTGACCCTGAGTGGTAGCGGTGGTACTGCTGCTTGCTGCCGTGGTGTTGGGACGTGAAGTAGATGGTGCAGACACCACAGTAGCTGTGGATGAGGAGGCGCCACTGCTGGACCGACACGACAGGCTGCTGCTCTTAGCTGGGGTCATTCTGGTTGGGAAGAAAGAACCAGGCATTGGGAAATAACAGAACTTTTCGAAAGACTGGTAGACAACAATAACTATTTTGCAACATTAATCTCACTGTTTGAAACATCTAGTTACTTTTTAAGGTTTCTGAAATATAATATGAAGGTTTAATATGAGTTGCCAATAGGCACCATTTTAAACCTTCAGTGGGAAAATTTCCTGAAGATACCCAAAAGGAGTGAAAAGGTGCACAAACGGCCACACCTCATGATTGGCTGAAAGGCAGAATATAGCACAAGTGATTGGCTAAAGGGTGGAATACAGACAGGGGCAGTTTGAATTTCGAATGAAACAGATTATTCATACAGCGATTTTCTGGTGTGAAATACTCCCTATAACTTACTTTCGTTTTGACACAAACACTTTTTTACATGCATAATCTGCATATCCATATATGGATAATGTGGTTCACTTAAGAAATATTTCCACAAATGCATCAAGACATTCTGCATGACATGCTCAACATATTAAATATGCATACTTGACTAGCTGCACGTAGTTGCCAGGGAAGACCCCAAACTTCCCGGTACGTAGACAGGATCCCTTGAACCAGCCATCCTGGCATTTCTCCACCACGGAGTAGTAATCTCCCTTGTGAAGCTCAATCTCATCACTCTTCTGGGGTTTGTAATTGTACAGTGAGGAATAGCTGCAATGGAATAGGATACATTCGTAAGTCCGTAATATTTGATACACTGGCTTCTGTGAATTTCATGGAAATGCCCAGACCGATATGTTGTGTGTAAGCTTGAACTTTGTATGGGGACTGTTTAATATAATCTTTCACCATACTACTCACAAAACAGATTTCTGTAGATTACAATGGCCACAAAAACTGGCGTTGTTGATTACATGGTTGCTTTTCTCCGTGTGTTTACTCTGCAGTAACTATGTCCATATGTGTTTGTAATAATAGGAAAATCATCACTGTACAGAAATATTTTCATACCAGGCAGTTACTACTAAACGGGGCTAACTAGGACAAATGCAATTGCCGCAAGTTGAGTGGATAGAGTACATTAGCTAATAGCTAAAAGATTTACAGAATGGAGCAACGATCACTTTCCAGCATTAATCTGATTAAATCAGAGAGAAGTTATGTGCAAGACGGTTCGTGCTTATCAATGTAGTTTAACTGCAGCCTTGCTTTGCAGTAGGCCTTACATCAGCAATGGTGCTCTGGTTGTAAGATTCTTTCCGTTTTCTCTGGGACTTGAAGTTACAACAGCAGACACCTGGAATGTATGAATGCATTGTGTCCTATGCAGGCGAACATATCATAAACCCGGAAGGTTGACAGGTACATGTAATATCTAGTGAAATGAATAATTCGCTTTGTTTATGGATTCAACCATTCATAAGCATGTTAGCACATTTTTAGTGTTTACAACTTTTGTTCATGAACAGAAGTTACTACAATTTTGCAGAAAATTCGCTAGTACATAATACTACATATCTCATATACCGAATTTTATCTCATATACCGAATTCAACGTGGCGAAACCAAATTGAACGGTCAATGGAATTGCTAAGAAACTCGTTTCACAGTAATAATTTATACCATTGTCCTAACATAGCATAACCTGTGAACATCAAGCAGTAAACCAACTTTACTGACCTTTGGCTTTGAAGATGATGAGGAGGATGAAGGGGATGATGCCTCCCCCACGCTGCTCATGAGCCTCGAAGATGACACAACGGCAGTAGTTGCTGAGGAACTCCCGGCGACCGTTGTCAAGGTCAGGTCTCCTACGTCCATAGAGTGTCTGTACTGTTGTGTGGCTATTCCCGGGGGTAGCAGGGAAGTAATGGCAGCCGTGGTCGTCAGAGAGTAACGTTTGTGACTCGCTCTCTGCACCAAAGCCGCCACCTGTGGATTCACTGCGGAAACTTGAGGAGAGGGCGAGATGCTAGTAGACGTCGGTGTTGTGGCAGCACTGCTGCTGGTACTGCGGCTAGAAGAGCTTGGCTTGGGTCTCAGCACAGCTGCTGCGGTTGTTGGGGTTGGGGTTGTAGTCTGACTGCCAGACGGACTGGACAAGGTTACACTGGATTGCCGAGCATCTGGAGACTGTGTCCCAGAGGACACTGTCAAGGACACTCCAGATGTAGGCACTGACAGAGGCAGCGTGGAAGGCACCGGGTGACATCTGGGGGTTCAACAGGAAAGGATTGTCTCATGTATTCAGAGATGACATACAATGTGCTGTATTTTAAGATGGCAAGGTACTTTTGTTACTGCAGTTTACAGAGCCAACACCCTGTTTGTATCACAGCTTTTCAGTCGGAACAGATGGCCCACCGCCAATATACATTATAAGCAAAACTTTACTTGTCTGTCTATATTTGGAACAACTGCCATAGCCCTTTTTCTTTCAAAGCCGCCCCCCCCCCTCCCCCCGCCACTCAAACTCCAACAGATACTAGAACAGACACCGATCTCAACCAGCATCAATGATGTAAGTCAATTCATGTATATTCAACACACTTAAGAAAAGATGTTTATCTACTAGTCATAAGCAGAGTGCAAGGGTCATTTCTAGTTTATTGACAGGTACTGGCATTTAAGTGTACAGCCGAGTGATTGAAAGCAGAATCATAGTTAGCCTGTAACTCATGTAGGATGGTTTATAACATCTACATTTTTCAGCCAGATGTGAACCCCCAATCGGGGATGCAACATGGTGACCACTCGGCCATCATTACCTGATGGTCTATATTTTGAGTAACCTCTCACACAGCACCATACCGACCTGTACTGGACTCTGTTCCCATTGTTCGACTGCTGCTGGCAGGAATGGCTGTTCATGAGGAACTTGGCAGAATCATTCATCTGGATCCAGAGAATGAGAATTCACTGAGGCTGGGATGTTTGAACAGCAGAAATCATTTTGACAAAATCACAGTTTTACAAACAGGTAGGTATTGAAAATTATACCACAATGTATTTATGTGAAACGCAAGATTTTTTTTAGTTGCTTAATTTGTTACTCCAGTAGCCCCTCTCTAGCATGACCATTTTAGTATCTGCCAATACATTTTAGCTACATTAAGGGTGGTCCTTGGTCAGAGAGAGCTATTCATATGCATTCACAGAAGTAGCAACTAAGACTTTTGGCCCCATTATGGTAGGTGGCATCTATATGAGACTGATGATCAATAACTGCATCCCTGTAGAATGTAGGTGTTACATTGGTACTGAGTCAAACCTCCACAAATGATATTGGGAAGATGCCGATCCGTTCCTCCAGCTTGCCCTCTGCCCAGTTGTCATCAATTCTCCGAATCACAGTCAGGACTTCATCCTAAAAACATGGGGAGTTATGGAACATGTAATAAAGCTGGTATTCTCTCAGTTAACACATTGATGTGTGATGCAGATCCTCAGTATTACCGGTAAGTTATATAACCCAATTCTGGTTTCAGTACGACCAAACGACTGCAAGCATTGTCAATTAGATTGAGTGAGTCGTGCTTTACACCTGGGTTTGACATCTGAAGGTTATTATAGCCAAATGTAATAGCTTGAATCACCAGGTGATGTTGAAATGTCACTGCTCCATCAAATTTAAGAGACTGGAGTTGGGAGTTCTTGAAAATACGTAAGAGTAAGTATTGACCTAAGTCACCAATCTGAGCAATGTGATTGGTTAACAATTTGACTTAAATCAAAACTTTGACTTAAGCATTCCCAGAAATCCGGCCCAGATATTTAGCAACAACACTTTGTGTATCAATACAGAGCCAACAGCAACCCGTGTGGTGTAACTACTCGAGTTTTTTTAATAACCATGATAACTACCATTATTCAATGTTATGAAGTGTCAAAAGGTTGGGAAGGATATACAGGGTCGCTCTATAGTACATGTACATCTCTCTTACCCTTATTTTAAGACCAGCTTGATCATAAGACCACTCAATTTGGTCCCATAATATGGATTTTGTAAACTTCTAAGCCTTTATAAACTTCTAAGCCTAAGTATAAACACCATCTGCCATAAAAGACCACATTTTTGAGGTTCCATGGGTGGTCTTCAAATAGAGCAACAGCCGTAGATACATGCATAGTATGGCACATGAATTCCTGGTTTTGTTATACATTATTTAGTGCAAGAAAAATCTTCCTGATCTAACGGTATTACCTTTTGGAAGGTGAGACAGTCCTTCTCTTCCTGGTCTGTAATGATGAAATCATACAGAGCCTTACACATGGGGACTTCCTTGGGGATTTCCTGGGGCAACGCTGTAACCACCTACAGAAACAAAACACTTAGGTACTTTACACACCTGAGTCACTCTTGATAGAAATTTACTTCAGAGTAACTTGACATAACACAACTATGACATTTCGGTGACCAATAGTTTCAATGTGATATAGACTGCACGGAAACGCAATTTTAGAATTTAGATTATAGGAAACACTATACATGTATTATGTGTGCGTATGATAGTACCAGAAAGGTTGGCATTTAAAAACTCTTCAGTACTATAAAGAGCACAGGTGCTTGCATAACTTGCAATACCACTTTATTTGCATATATTTCGGGTATGACTTGGTTCACAGCTCTCGCAATCAGCTGATCCAACAGTCAAAAGGATCTAATTGACCATCATACCTGGACATAAGTTGCTGGGAAAAAGCCATGATGTCCGTTAAGCTCTCCATAATACCAGTTGTCATCCACCTGCTTCCTCAAGAGAATGGTGTCACCCTTCTTGAAAGTCAGGTCCCTGAAGCAAACAATAAAACCTGCCAGGTGAGATGAGATACAGGCAAAAACAATCGGAAACAGGATACATTTATCACTGTAATTCACACGGCAGGTGAAACACTAAGGCAGACCAATGTGAGGGGACCCTTGGGGAAAATGTAGTCTGGCAGTCGGCAGTGGCATAGTGGCAGATGATGTGGCGATTAGAGCATTATAACAGCTGGTATTACTGGTACAGTGGTCCCTGCGATTTATGATACCTCCCTTTAAAGACTTCCCTCAATTTTAAAGATGGGCCATCAGTGACACCATTCTTGTGGTTTCAAAATACACATGTATGCTTTCATTTTAAAATCAACTTCAATTTAAAGCCATATTTCTCTGGCTGACCAGACGATGCAGGGACCACTGTACAGTGGTCCCTCTATTTTAAGACCGCCCATGGGGCCATGAAAATGTGGTCTTATACTGCAGGTGGTCTTAAAATAAAGGTTCAGTTTTACACAAACTTGAACTTTGGGACCAAAATAGGTGCTCTTACAATCAAGGTGGTCTTAAAATAAAGGGTTGTAAAATAGAGGGACCACTGTACATGCCTTTGGCAAAAACATGTGACTACAAATCTACTTTAGTAGGCTGGGCAGTAAGTAGCCAGCCTCCAAAAATAACTCCAGTCGGTGGTATTACTACTAACCAGTACCCGGTACTTTTTAATTAGCTTTATATAGAAGGCCTCAGCTAGACAGCTACTAACTGCCCACATACTGCCCACATATTATTGCTAACACACTATAAATGTACAATGTACTTCTACATGTATAACTGCTATATCAGATCAATTACCATATCGTATATCTAGTACAACTTTCTTCGGGTGGCAAACTACTTTGTTCAAATTTGAGAACACAGGTAAAAGTACTGAAATACCTGATAGAACAGTACACACTATATATGTGATATTCACTTTGAACCAAATACAAAGACGTATACATGGTACAGTAGTCACCCAAGCTACATATCTCTGAACACGCTCTCTGCAGCAAATTTTATAGTAAGTTAATGTGGTAACATTTCCTAGAGGTCTCTTTTTACCATGGCCATAAACTGCAATACTGAAGTACGAGTACCATATTTGACTCTCAGAAGGTTCCTTGCCAACTGAGATTTTAAAATTTGGGCTGGCTCAAAGCTTCTCACCCTTCATGGGTGGTCCAGTAATTCCTCGCCGGATTTATGGTACACAAACCACTCACATGCAACCTAACCTGCTACATAACATGTAAAGTACTCAATGAGAACTTAAGCAAAACTCCAAATTTGGTGCTTATTCTCCCATATTCTAGGTAAGTGTATGCCCTAAACATACCACTGTAGACAGAAAGCTGTTAGTGCATATAAAATACCAGTTGGCACAGTGGAAATGGAACATGACCACTGTACATGTACTAGAAGAATGAGTCACTTCGTTTACGTCAAGTCCGTCATTGCTATACGTATCATACATTACAAGCTATTAACCACATTAAAACAGTGCACGATTGGAAAAATTGTATTTCAACAACAGAGTCAGTTGCAGTACAAAAATAAAGCAAACTATTATTATCTGGGTAGAGAAGACAGTGTCCAGTGTACACTGAAAAGTGCCTTTCGCTTTTGTTACTATATCCTGCGAGTATAATTATCATTCTAAGTTTTAGGTAACAGAGCACCAGTCCACCATGACTTGTATTATCTCTTGATAGCGTGTTATTAAAGCAAACCTAATTATGCTATTTGCTAGGCGAAGGAATAAAATATGTATTTAGTGCGTGGTACATTCTGTACGCCGCTGCTCAGACTACACCCGGGCCATGTCACATACACAGTAACATTACAAAAACTTGCCCAGCAGCGCGCTCAATTAGACTGGCAGCTTTCACATTCAGGGCACACAAAAATGTAGCTTCATTAGCTCACAGACAATTTGCAAATGACATGCCAGTCACATTTAACAATTCATGTCCCAGGGCTGAATTATGAGGTGCCACTGCCAGCACCATTGGAACACAAATATTTTAGCAAGTATTGCCTAACACGTTGGTATTCTTTGTAACAGCTCATTTCATTCTTTGCACGACAGTCCCATAGTCAAGCACTCCATAGTGCTTATTGTGACAAATTGCGATGAAGAATACACCACAGCAGTAAGTGATCCAACTGAAGTTAACCACGGCTGGAGTTATCAAAAATACTTGAAGTATAAGTTTCGACTTACCAGTAAATCAGATTGTTAGGCAATCACATTGCTCAGAGCATTGACTTAGTCAAAAACTTAAAGTATTTTCAAGAACCCCAGCATGGATTAGTTGTCCGTTAGTCCCACTGGAAGAACAACTGGAACAGATTCCAAGAGTTGTATGTATGCAGATGTCGATGTACCAATACGCAAAAGTTTTACTTACCCCTGCTCCTTGGCTTCATAGTTATACAATGCCTTGGCACAAGGGCTTGACGTGGAGATGGGCTGAAACAAATAAAACAGGTGACCACTTTGAATATTGGTATACCAATATCTCGTGCATGAATGTAATTTAATATTGACTGATACAAGATTTGGTTTTAACTCAGTATCAGCCTCTAGATTATATAGTTAACATGGACAAACCCTGGACTGGACGTCTCCTCCTTTTTAATAATCCACAGGATTTTTACTGCTGTGCTATCAGAACCATAGGCAGTTCCATACATACGCTTAGTTTTTTTTTACCAACCAGGCAACTAGCTTTACATTTGTAACTCTGACAGATACAAACAAGGTGCCAAAGCTGTGATATTGTATGATACAGGCAATTCCAGACTCCTGAGTCTTGAGGCATTATTACAGAGGCTACAAGACGCCTTAGCTTTGTTCACATTATGTACGGCATACATATCACTACAGTTACCTGTATTTAGTTTTTCGTGCTGTAATCACAAAATTATTTGTTTCATTTGTTCTTATCAGATTTACATGCAACATGAAAATATACCTGCTGCAAGTGTCGCAAAAAGAACATGCCTCAAGTGCCAAGAAAAGAATGCTACAGCATATTTTAGGCATCATAATAACATTGATACATACATTGTGATGTACCCACATATAACAGTATTATAATTCATTCAAAAATTTTTATAATTATTTCTGGAGGAAAAAAATCATAATTGATGTGGTTTAAAAATTTGTTGAATGCTGATAAAAGGCTAGGACATGAGGGTCTTTCTAATAACAGTAAATGGCTACAACAATGCAGAGGAACAGCACCGAATTCACTCCCAGCCCAAATGTTTCAGTAAAGTCCCTGAGTAAACACTGTAACTGGGGCCTAGTTGTCTACATTCCAGACCTCTCCACCCACAACTGCAAACAGACCATCGGGAACTCCCAGGCGGTCGGCTGACCTTACAGTAGTAGCAAGCAATGGGGGACGCAAGGGACCCACCGATCGGCCTCAGCCAATGGAGGAAACTCCAGCAGAGAAGAAACCATTGAACTCATGCAGCAGTCATTATGCTGTAGTCTGTTCTGTATGACCTCTCTTTCCTTGTAACTTCCTAGCACTCTAATAAACACTTCATGATTCATGCCCTACACAAAATAAATCACACGCACCCAAAGTTATATATTTCCTGTGTGGATAAATATCACTTCCCATGCTCGGGCATGTCACTTGTAATACTTAGATCTCCATATGCTCCCTTCCCGCATAGCAAACAGGTATATGTGCATTATTGATGCCACTTTCATACTCGAGGCACAAGTAGTGCATGTACATGTACGAACATTACTTGATACCAGTGACAGTGGGTAGTGGGTATTGGTAATTCTCTGCAGTTTGCTGTATACATGTATTTAATGGATTCTACATTCCCAGTGGACTAATATTCATTCGATCTCTTGCTAATTAGCCTGAGCTAGAATTAGTAACTGCGCAAATGTTTGGTCTTTTGGTAACTATACAGCAGGCATACCGGTACCAGCAACATCACTACACCACCACACCCAATTGATTGATTTTTTTTTTTTTACTACAGTACTCCCTCTATTTTACAACCCTCTATTTTAAGACCACCCTTGATTATAAGACCACTTGATTTGTTCCCAAAACAAAATTTTCTGTGTTAAATTACCTTTATTTTAAGACCAC
>JAAUYG010039926.1_pt1 | contig 10887 bp, 9 predicted proteins | sample 7278091 | NCBI WGS metagenome assembly JAAUYG01 (sample SAMN14350201, study PRJNA611818) | marine sediment metagenome | isolation source: surface marine sediment (0.6m) | place: French Polynesia: Moorea | collected 2018-08
AAAAAATAAGTTTTGTCCAAATATTTTGTCCTTCCAGAAATCCACATGTCGATCCAGAATCTTGGTACGTATATTTAATAGACCGAAAGAACTTTTCATCTTATCGAAGTACGGAATCCTTTTGTGAACGGTACTCATTACATGTTCTTGTGTATCTAATATTTCTTAAGACAAAAATTCACCACAAAAATTTTGCTTAATTGACAAGACCTACTTGTATGTGAATTTTTGGCAGGATATGTCCTCTGTGGTCTGTACACACAGAACATCTCGGTGGTGCAAAAGAATATCATTTTGTATCTACATCTATATACATAGTTTGACTTCAAAGGATTCAAAAACAAATCGCCCAAGGACTTATCGCAGCTTGCAGAATCACCGTAATGCCAGAACAGGGATTCAATGTTAATTGTCTCTCGGAACCCAAAACCATAGTGCAATGATAACAAGAGTAGGTTACAGTGTTACTTGTGGTCATTCCTTTATACACACACTACACCCGGCATATCACTCACTACATAATCCCCGGGACATTTTTAACATCCGCGGCCGACACGCTCTTCCGGCTTTGCAGACGAGTAATGACAGAAGACAGCCGAGTTATTCCACTGCTTCATCACAATTTCATATGGCCACGCATATTTGGGAGATCAACTGTCTCCATATAAAAGTAATATCATACACCCTTCCGGTTTATCACTTTAGGGTATGTCGAACATCATACAGACCTTCCGACTGCCTATTAGAACTTGCGGCATATTGTATTTACCAGCCGGTTTATGTCGAATGGTCAACTGCTCAGTCGAGCACACAGTGCGCATGTGCATGCGACATCTCGCACGTTCCCCCTTGCATCTGATCTCCATGCGACTCCAGCCGTTTTTTGCACTGGGTGTCCTTTTCTGGTGATACTAGAACGCAGGGCACGATACATCTGTCAGCTAGTCAGCACACATGTACATACAGACCCACTTGCACCAGTGTTTAAAAAAGCACATCAAGAGTCTTTCTGAGGATCGAACTGTGGACTTTCGTAGTCGTGCGCAGAGAACTGTGTGACTGGGTATCCTGGTCCAGGCAACGTGCCATATGGACTGTAGAGACACTTGCAGTTCATGTCTGGCTTGCCCATCAGAACGCCGCCCTGGCGGGGGACGTGGACGTGTCGCGGTGACGTAGCCAGACGTAAAGTATCCGGGTCGTAGTTTGGGACGATAATTTTACCGGATTCCTCAGCGTATAGATCTGGCTGATATTCCTCTCTAGCTGGGATTTGATTTCTTCTCCTGGAATCACATGTACGCATATGGTATCAAGTTTACGGCACGTGAAACGTGTCATCAAATGCATGTACATGCCGGTATAGTTAATGTTTCCAACAACCGACTAAGTGACTTTCACATTGTGATTAACCTGCATAAACAGTGTCGCGAAAAAACAGGCAAAATAAATTTAGTGTCAGCACAGGCTCCGATTGGAACTGCCAATTTTGTAAATGGAGTACATGTATTCATAGACGTTCATGTATCTTGAGGCTGAAGCAGAACTATACTTTTGACCTCCCACCCACTCACCCACCTCTCCCTCTCTCTCTCTCTCTCTCTCTCTCTCTCTCTCTCTCTCTCTCTCTCTCTCTCTCTCTCTCTCTCACCTTTTGAAGTGTCTGGAGACACAGATGAGCAGGATTCCTCCAAGAAAGACACCCAAAGCTACGCCTATTGCCACTACTATTAAAATACCTGGAAAACAAAGCACCGGGGATTATAACGCTATAAATTTTGCAAAACTTTGTCATTTTTGTTTCATATATGTAAGTCGGTCCTGAATTCAAATTTACCTTTTGAATTATGACGCTATAAATTTTGCAAAATTTCAGGTTCACTGACTTACGGCCGAAATACATTTCTGATTTTATCAAGACTGCAATGCATGGATCTATGATGGTGCTCGGCATCTAGCGCATTAGTGGCGATTCCTACTGAATAATATTGCATAATATTGTAAACACTTACTGTATGGGAATGAATCTTTTTCAAATATTCTGACATGTCCGTCTGAAAAGAGAAAATACAGACGCTTGTTCACATCCAGTGAGAAATGGCATTGCTAAATTGAATTCATTGCTAAATTCAGCATTGCTTGTTTTGCAATGTAACGTAATGTACACTGCAAAATGCCGTGTTCTTCTAGACTTCCAGCGGTATAACGTTATGCAATTTGCAAAGCATACCTAATCCCTCTCTCTATGTATACTAATTTTGTTTAATTTGACATTATCACTATTGCGTGTGTAACATCTTTACCTGCCGTTCCGGAGCAGTTCCCAACTTCCCCAATCCACGTCTGGTTTCTGCACGTGAGAGAAGATACGACACCGGTACTGTTGCACTTGACGCTTGCCTTATGACCCTGCCTCCGGACCCACATATTTGACGGCAGCTTGGGATCGGGGCAACCCACAGCTGGTAAAGTACAACGGTTTAAGAGGCATTTTGAAGAAAAATATGTCATATTATATATATCATGGTACAATAAGAAGGCCTATTCAAGATATCTTGCATGCTACTATGGATGAAATTCAGTACCTGTTTTCCTTGAAACTAAAAAACTTGAAAGTTTCGATATGCATCACCTTCCACTTAGCTTTGAGTTTAATTCATCGCAAGTTGTAAATGTGGATTAAAAATATTATAAATCTGAGCCGGTCCAGTTACACTTAATAAAACAAACACATCGGTCAAAATCGTATTTTAAAATGGTCAATATAGTTTGTAAGGGCTTGTCATAGGCCCTGACGTCAAATGACGGTGCCTCTGACGGAAGTCTACAGAAAGTTCAGCATTGTGAGTCCTCGTATTGAAATCCCGGGATTGAAATCAAGTCTATCTTAAAATTTAAGCGTCAGTCAGCAGCACGACAGATATCGCGGAGAGTATGTAAGACATTTTATCCTCTTTATATTAAGGATAAAAGTAACCAGTGTCACCAGTTAATAAAATAACAACAAACGGGGACGGCATTCTTCCCTTACCTGTGTAGTACAGCAAGAAGAAAATTCCATTCTCGTTCGAGCTGCTGGTCAGGATCTCCACGTCCACCACGTTGGAGGTTGAGTTATAAGCGTGGACAACCCTACTGCCGTGCTGGCATTCTGTCTGCATGCGACTGTGGCCAGCATCCACGATATTAGCATACTGGTAGCAAATCTTTGGCCGCCCGTTGCCATCCACGCGAACGTTAGCACCATCGGAGGACTCTGTGGCAAAGTTAACTAACGTGATGCTGATCCGCTGTCCGGATTCTGCCTGGATTCGCCATGGACATCCGGCGGAACCTCTTCCGGTTTCTGATGTTATGTAGTTAGAAATGTAACCACTTGGGGGTGTCACTTTTATCGGCTGGCCTGCTCCGCAGTTTTGCGAGCTCCCGGTGATTACTGAATCGGGAAAGAGAGATCAATTAAAAACATAAGTAAACTTTGCCTTATGTAAGTACATGTAGTAATAGTAGCTCAGCAGCAGCAGCGAAACACAAGAACTAGCACAGAGAATAGAACTGCATTCCAAGGCCTTTAGTAGTAGAGTAGTGGCAAACTAGTAATGGCAACACTGGGGCCAAATACTACTACTACTACTACTACTACTACTACTACTACTACTACTACTACTACTACTACTACTAAGAGCAACAACAACAAGAATGTAAAGAAGAAGAAGAAGAAGAAGAAGAAGAAGAAGAAGAAGAAGAAGAGATGGGATATACAGTAGTATTGGTATTAAATGGCAGCAGTACAGTTACATATATATACAGTGAAACCTGCCTTTAAGACCATCTGAGAAATAGGGACAACCTGGGAATTAAGGACAGCTTCTTCAGTCCCTAGGCCTATTCAGTACATAGTAATGGACCTGAGAAATAAGGCCACCTCAGGATTCAGGACAGTTTTTCACAGTACCTTGGGTGTCCCTAATTCCCAGGTCACTGTATTATATATATTTTTCCGTTTCTATTCTTCCGCGTGACACTCAACCAAAAGTTGCATAAACAAACCAGTTTCAGTTGTGAGTTTGTGCCGTCCCCCGTACCTTTTTGGCAGTAGTATCTAACTTCCAGGTACGGTGCCAAATCTTCTGGACACGATTGTATGCCATGCAAGTCCTTGACTTCGAACTCGCACCTCTGGCGTCCGGAACAGAGGCGGTCAAGCTGGGGCAAGACGTCGACAGCACACCCCAGATAGCCGAAGTCGTTCGTGATACACCGTCCCAGTACCATGCGGCCATAGCGGGCCTGGGTCATCACTAGGACCTCGGCGTTACCGCACTCCGCCCTGAACGTTTCCAGCTGACAAAACTGCTGGGGGTCTGAAAAGAACAATTAATCATCATCATCATCATCATCATCATCATCATCATCATCATCATCATCATCATCATCATCGACGTCAGTTGTGTGTCTTGCTCTCGGTCGTTTTAGTAGTAATGATGATGGTGATTTTCACATCACTCGGCTATAGATTTTTGCCTTCTTTTCCTGGCCAAAACATGCCAGGAAAACATTATTTTTTCCTCGTGACTTTCTTTTGTGTAATAATGCAAATAAAAACAAAAGGATGTTCAGAGCAGCTATAACTAGCAGAAGTGTAATGTCCTTGCAATATATATCATCTTAATAGCAGAACAAGAGAAACTTCGCTTAATTCCGTCGTTTTATTAGTCAAAGAGAGCGTTGAGAAAATACAATTATGTGTGCTCTATTGATCTGCCTCTCCGAGACTGACTCTCACTGCAGTGCCAAGAACCACGTGCTCTCACTCTCTATCCCAAAGTTCAGACCTTTAGTAGTTTTTCTAGTGCAGAGACGGAATAAGCCTGGAGCAGTAAGAGACAGTCTGGACTGGATGACCAAGAGATCCAGGAAAAGTCCCCGTCTTAATAAGAAACTAAAAGGTAACTGGTTACACATTGATCAAAACCGATATGTGGCTGGCGATGTGTGGCTGTAAACGAGTACACGTAGATGGCAATGAAATAGAAATAAATCAAAAACATATTTAATAAGTATTACTGGAATTGAATTACGTAAATGAAATACCCGGTATATTTACCATCACCAATAGTAAGTTACAAATATATAACAGAAGGCAATGGATTGGGGCCAAAGTCACGATGAAGAATTTCAAGTTTCAACTCAGGATGGCCTCCATAAACAGCCTATAAACATGCAAATCTGGTCGACAATCACCTCAGGCTACGGGGGGAACGCTGCCGATCATCCACTTAAGTATTCAAGAGGCGGTTACAGCCAAATGCGGGTGAGCCGAGAGGTGATGAAGGAAGACTGGAAACCGTGCAGGAATTTGTTACAGGCCTGAAACCTCCCGTAACTAACCTAATGTCCCGGTTAGGGGGGTCCCGGTATTACCACTTCTTTTCTTCTGTAGGGAGGTGACAGCTCTGGCCAGTGTGTCATTTTGACCGAAGGGAGGTTGGACGGTCGAGGGAAAGCTGGCTGGCTGACTTTTATTCCCTTGTGGTGATTCGTCAATATGGTAAAGTCGTTGTGACACTTCCAAGGGGTAATTAAACTACAGACGCAGCTAAATTTTGTTTAGCGCCCTATTGGGGGCAGTGGCGGGGTTTGGCGACGGCACATTTTCTTCGGGAAAAAATGCGATTTGCTTCCCAATGCTTGGGAATACATTGTATATCGTTCAGCTTGACCAAAAAAGAGGAAGCAGAATCTTGCCCAGTTCATTCAGCTCATAACTCTGCCAGGCCACCGTCGGCGGCGGGTGCTGAATGTGTCCCCCGGGCCGCGAGGCGTCGGTCTCACGTACGCGGTGCCACGGCTGCTTACTGCAGCCGTCCGTCGAAGGCGCTTCCCGCTCCCCACCACGTGTGCTGTATCCGTGACACAAACGGCCGTAATGGGACACAGGGAATCCAAATGGGAGTCACGACCCTCTACCGAGGTTAGGCACAGGAGTTGCCCCTGCCACCCTTTGTCCTCATAGCTAAAATTCCATTCGGGAGGGAGGGCACTTGAAGCCAATTCCTGTGTCCCCTGCCCACGGTAGCACGCCACGGGCACTGGCCCTGTCCGATTTGTTGTCCCGTGTAACTCGAGTAATAGCTTTTAAACAAGGACGATCTCCCCCGCTGCCATTTTTCATCATTAGGCGGCAATCACAAGAAAAATTGACTTATCCGAACAGACAAAATTGGCCACGGACAGTGTGTTGTCTGTGGGTGATTCGGCACAGCCTGGAAGCACAAGAGGTCGAGCAGGGGCCAGACATGGAAAAAAGTTTACAGCTGTTCAAAGCTGCAGTGGTGCAGCTTTGGTTTGGGTTGACCTAGACGAGGTCACCTTGGTTCTCCCAAGGGAACCCTTGTCTGAGCCCGCATAATAAGATTATAGTTATCAGAGAGCATATGCCACGAGAGAGAGAGAGAGAGAGAGACAGAGAGAGAGAGAGAGGGGCCTGGTTATTGACCAACCATCCGTCCATTCCAACCTCCTCCAGTATGACCATGTTCGTTCCAGATCAGACATACTGTATATTTCCGTAGTCATTTCTACCAAACATGTCTCAATTTCGCTTTCAATCCAAACATTTACTCTGTCTGTTTAAACAGAGCCAAGTCTTCTTCACAGCCACCTGTCGCTTCCTTGGGGACCACAGAGGAACCGCGGGAGCTGTTTGCGCACGAAATAGATGAATAGCTTTGAGTAACGGCCGATTGAAGACGCTGAAGTTATCGGCGATCTGTCAGGGCCGTGAGGCGACGAATGGGATTGTCACATGGAAACGTGTGTGTCCAGGGGACAGACACATTCAGGACGCCGCGCTATCGTCTACTTCATTACACGGCGGACAATCGCCTGGAAGCCCAGGGTGGGAAACGCGAGCCAAAGAGGAGCGCTTCATGGGACGGAGAAGGGCGGTGTAGAACTGGGTTGGGATGAATCCGATCTGCGTGCTTGTGTTTGGGTAAAGGCTGCTTGCCCGATGATCGCTTCCCGCTGAGTTGGCCTTGTCTTTCAGCGGCGGAACAAAGACCTTACGGGAAATGTGAAATTGATATAAATACATGTGGGCAGAGGTCAATTATTACAGACCGGCTTGCGGCCTGGAACGAAAACTAAGGCAAACTCCAGTGACGGAGATTCCCTGCCTCCATACACTAATTTCAGCCAGCGTATTTACGATATCATCTTGCTCAGTAGATGAATGAGTCCCTTGGAGGCTGTTAGCTAGAAAGTTAGGTGGATGAATGAAATGGTAACGGATACTATTTTTGTGCGATCTGTCACTTTTTTACTGGTGAGGGATGAGCCGTTCCTAAAGCCCCTTTGCCTACTTGTCGTTCATTGGCTGGTCAGTGAAACCGCAAAGCCTGCATATCACGACTGTTTACTGCGGAACAATGTTTGTTGGGTATAGGCTAGTTTACTTTCCATACTGCCATTCAGCAATTAGGTTATGCGACCATAGGACATGGCACAGATTGGTAAGGACCAGCATCCAAAAGATCATAAGTCAGCATGGTTGAGGACACGGCGGCGCACAAACTTGTGCTTGAGACGTTGATCTATTACGGTGTTACCCGTCATACATAAAGGGGAAGGACGCACATGCTTGAGAGTCCCTAAACTATAGTATAGTGAGTGTGAAAACTAACTGGCTCCCTGTCCCTCAGTTCACAGGACACATATTCCAGTATATAGTAGGGCCTATATCAAGGATCATCAAAATGATGGTTGCACCTAGTATAACTGATGTTACTTCACATTAAAGTACGATACAATAAAATTGCGGAAAGTATGCTGGCGTCATCCCGCTAACTGCTACGATTTCACAAGGCATTTCTCCGCCGTGGGACCGATTTAAAGTGGCTTCGGAAGGCAGAGTTCTGTTACGTTTTTTGTGTGTGCAGTAGCCATATTCTCAAAACGTCTTGGCTTGCAGACAGCATTGTGATGGATCAGGCAGAGAGAATACAGGCAGGCTGTGTGACCACAATGCCATGTCTGGCCCGGTCAGGGCAAAGGAAAGGGGGAGGACGGGGGAAGGGGGTTGAGGTTGGGGCAGCGATTGGTAGAGGATTGAATCCGGGAGCAGAAGGCGCGGGTAGAGAAGACGTTTCGACTCTGTGTGAAAGGAAAATGGCAGCTTCCTTCTTCCCGATAAAAACTGCATAATTACGGCTCCCGTCAAGATAGCGAGATAAGCCTATCGCCAAAGAACGGCCATTTTCTGGCGCTATTCATCATCTGCCGTTGCCGTCCGCGGGACCATGCGGCCTCTGCGAGGGGGAAGGCGGAAATAACCGCCATTCGACTCGGGAGATGGAATTATTGTCGAGATAAGTAACATTGCGTGATATCGTCAATGCTGTTATTTGGAAGGCGTCTAACAAGCTTAAAATTATGCTGTTCGAGCGACCGAGTCTGAGAGACACTGAGACCAAGGAAAAAAAGAAGCAATGCTTTCTAGTCCGATATAGGTTGGCTTTGTATCCGGTCACTGATATCGGAGAATCATACTCATGTTTCAAATGCCGACAATCTCGGCTGCTATCTGAGCATTCCTCGGCCGTGGCAACACAGCTCTGTAGATATTCTCCGAGCGGGAATCGGTTCTTGCCTTGACCGTGGAAGCATGTCGGAGAGGGATGGTCGGAGAATAGCTGGGCGCTGTTACCGCTGGCCTTCCCTTTTGACTTCCTGACCCACGCTCCGGGAAAAGTTGATGAAAGTGTGGCTCCTGGGGGGATCCCGTGACGACCTCTAGCACCGGGATCCAGTGGCGCCCCTAGTCAGAGCCTGCGACGTACACGCGGTAGCAATTATTCCTGACCCCAGGTCGACCAGCTCTGCCGTAAAGATGGAACGCTCGCCAGTTTTGCTGAATTTGACACCCCGGCTGGGCCTAGTAAATTTTCCCAGCTGTAAAGTCCCTTGATAATCGAAGCGGGTCAATGCCTGTCCTCTTTATGCTTTATTATCGCCCGTCGCTACTTTGAGCCGTCTTGCCTGTGGCTGTGTATCACCTGCTGTCTAGTGCTGTAAATGATACTACATGGTCCGACCTAGTACAACTTGCCATGGAGCCAAAGAATATTGGATTACAACCTGCTGCAGTAATATTCCACCCCCAAGAAGATAGAACCATTCATTTTAAATTCATAGGACTACGTGCCAGATGGCTTTTACCAGTCATTAGCCGCTAGTCATCGATGATGTTGGGGCGATACGGAAAGTTAAATAAAGGCACATATTAGTTTATTTTGACGCGCGAATTCAGCCTGCGGAACCGAGAATAAAGTAAGACTGTCTTATTGCGGCTCGAATTGGATATGATGACAAAATGATAACAGGCGTTAAAAACCTCAAATGCGGAAAATGTAGTTATAAGACAGCTACCCGTTTCCCCAGATGTGCCTTGTATTCATGTCATGTATACTTTATATGCAGATAGTGCTCGATCTCCAGATGTCCCGACGTCGTCTATCAGACTTGTCACTCATTATGGGCCCTTTCCATTTGTGATATGCATAATGGATTGTTTGGGGTTTTAAAAGTTACCTGGAATTTGTTATTCATTCCATATTTTGCTGGAAGCTAAGGCCTTCCGGTTACAAACAAACCTGATGCAAAAATGGGGATTTCGGACGTATGAGCAATAAAGGGAGATCGGTCCAAACTTGCCTCAAGGCAAGAGTGTAACTTTACTCATTCCTATTGTGGATCTTTAGCCGGCGGCATATCCCAGGTCCTCGTTTGTGTTATGGAAGGGGTCATTAATCATTTTTTTAAGGAAAGAAAACATATTTTAGCATTTACGGATTTTACTGAGTCCGTTGTTCCTAGCTGTCTCCTGAGGAAGAGGCAGCTTCAGTGCTGGCTTTACATGCAAAGAAAATACCCCACAGGCAGGAATGTGAGCACAAACACACAACATACATGTACATGTACATCCATTAGTCCAGGGATTCGAAAAAAATAGAGGAAATACTGTGGAGTATTAGCAGTATCTGGGAAATCCGACATGAGCTTTTAATACACTAGGCATGCGCAATGTCCCCATCTAAACAAATATTTGAAAGTTTGGGATTGAACTTTGAAAAGGACTGATTCCGAATCTCGGTGAGTATACATACTCAGTCGGGAACACGTTAACTATCCTCTAGCAGGCTTTGTTTTACTGAAGTTTTGTTGGCAGCCCATCCGTCATGACTCCTTATATAAGTGGCACCATATTAGGTCTCTTCCAGCGTCGTATATATTTTTTGTGTCGTAGATTAAAATTACCGAACGGCTCGAGATCTCAAAGGATGGTTCAAAGGAGATTTCACACAGATGATGAATCAATTCATTCAATTTCTATGCTTATTTCGACATAAGCAGCCAGCTGGGTATATCATTTATTAATCTCAATACCACGGGCTGAAGAAAGGCCTTCAGAAATGTGTATTCTTTGTAACAGGTGATATATAGGTTATAGGAATTAATAAGCTCAGTGTTGGTAGTTTTGAAATAACAACTATATTTCTACAAAGTTCAGTCCAGCATTTATTCCATATTCCATGATACATATCAGAAGTAGTATGGTGATCCTGGCTGCATGTGTTGGACTTCACTGGTCTGTCACAGCCCTGGGGTTTTATCCCCAGTGGCCAGTCCCTCCCCCCGGGGGGGGGGCTCTTCCATTGACTTGCTATATGTGTAGGTGCCGCCCAGCTGGGTGTCTTTTTTGGAATATTAGGTATCGTCCAGGGTATCTTTTTCCTAAAATTTGGTTTACTACAGGGTATGCTTTTTGAAAAAAATGTTGTAATACAGGGTATACTGTGTTGGCTCTCTTGTACATTCTCTTAA